>Ga0206998_1066_pt1 | contig 28337 bp, 31 predicted proteins | sample Alteio_BWMinCont_FD_153309 | JGI IMG/M metagenome (GOLD analysis project Ga0206998, IMG submission 153309) | Enriched cells from forest soil in Barre Woods Harvard Forest LTER site, Petersham, Massachusetts, United States -... | ecosystem: Environmental > Terrestrial > Soil > Temperate forest >... | reverse complement strand
AGAAGCCAGCCAGCCGAGCCAGTTAGTAGAGATGAATTGGGATCCTATTACCAGGATCGTCGGCAGTCTCGGGATTTTTACCAAGATCGACTTTGGCAAGCGCAAGGTGGCGGAGTGCCACAGCACATCTTCTATCTTTCGCGGTTACAGCATCTTTATGAAAGGGAAGGATCCGCGAGACTCGCACTTCATTACCAGCCGCATCTGCGGCATTTGCGGTGACAACCATGCGACATGCGCGACCTATGCGCAAAACATGGCCTTTGGAGTGAAGCCTCCCGCGATGGCCGAGTGGATTGTGAATCTTGGCGAGGCCGCGGAGTACATGTTCGACCACAACATCTTCCAGGACAACCTGGTCGGTGTGGACTTCTGCGAGCAGATGGTAAAGGAGACGAATCCGGGTGTCTGGGAAAAGGCAGAGAAGACGGCTTCGCCACACGCTGAACTTCACGGTTACCGCACCATCGGCGACATCATGAAGGCACTCAATCCATTCACCGGCGCCTTCTATCGCGAGGCGCTGCAGATGAGCCGCATGACTCGCGAGATGTTCTGCCTGATGGAAGGGCGGCATGTGCATCCATCGACGCTATATCCGGGTGGCGTGGGCACGGTTCCAACGGTTCAGCTATTCACGGATTACATTGTCAGGCTGATGAAGTACGTAGAGTTCATGAAGAAGGTAGTTCCACTGCATGACGACCTCTTCGATTTCTTCTATGAGGCTCTGCCCGGCTACGAAGAGGTCGGCAGGCGGCGGATTCTGCTCGGCTGCTGGGGCTCGTTTAACAATCCTGATGTCTGCGACTACACCTACGAAGGAATGACCGACTGGGGCCGGGGCATGTTTGTAACTCCCGGTGTAGTGGTGGACGGCGAACTGGTTACTACGGATCTGGTCGATATCAATCTGAATATCCGCATTTTGCTTGGCAGCTCGTATTACGACGACTGGCAGAATGCGGAGACCTTTGTGAAAAAGGATCCGTTGGGGAATCCTGTGGATCAGCGGCATCCGTGGAATCAGTCGACCTATCCCAAGCCGCAAAAGCGGGATTTTACGGGCAAGTACACGTGGGTGATGTCTCCGCGCTGGTACGACAAACGGACAGGAGACTATCTCGCGCTCGACACGGGTGGCGGCCCAATCGCGCGCTTCTGGGCGACAGCGCTGGCTGGAATCGTGGACATCGGCTATCTGAAGGCGACCGGGAATAGCGTCAAGATCTACCTTCCCAAGACCATGTCTCTGCCCGAGGTAGAGTTGGAGTGGAAGATTCCCAAATGGAGCAACGCGATTGAACGCGATCGCGCGCGCACCTACTTCCAGGCTTATGCTGCAGCCGCGGCGCTCTATTTTGCGGAGCAGGCGCTGGCGGAATTACATGCCGGCAGGACGAAGACATGGAATGACTTCAAGGTTCCCGAAGAAGGGATAGGATGCGGCTTCCATGAGGCTGTGCGGGGTGTGTTGTCGCACCACGTCGTGATTCGCAACCACAAGATCGCGAATTATCATCCGTATCCGCCGACGCCGTGGAATGCGAATCCGCGGGACAGCTTCGGCACGCCGGGCCCATATGAAGATGCGGTGCAGAATACGCCGATCTTCGAAGAGAACGGACCGGAGAACTTCAAGGGAATCGATATCATGCGGGCGGTGAGGAGCTTCGATCCATGCCTGCCGTGCGGCGTACATATGTATCTCGGAAATGGGAAGGTGCTGGAGACGCATCATTCACCGATGTTCGGGTTGCAGCAGCCGTGAGCGAAAGGAGCGGCGTGGCCGACGTAACGGAATTTCAGGAGAAGCTTCGGCGGCTGGGCATGCTCGTCGGCGAACTCGACCAGATGCCGGGCGGAGGATCCAAAGTTGCGGCACGGGACGTGGTCCAGTTGCTGATGGAAGTTCATGGGGCAGGGCTTGAGCGGATCATGGAGATTGTTTTCGAGTCGGGCGCGCAGGGTACGGCTCTTATCGACCGGCTAGGTCAGGATCCGATTGTCCGCAACCTGCTTCTGCTCTATTCGCTGCATCCCGATGATGTGGAGACGCGCGTTTTGAAGGCGTTGGATACGGCTGGAGCGCGTCTGCGCAAATTCGATGCGGAGGTTGAGCTGGTCAGCCTTCAGGACGGGGCGATCCAGCTTCGTCTTCGCACCTCTGGTCACGGGTGCGGTTCGACGACGAAGAATCTGAAGGCAATTGTCGAGGAGAGCATCTACGATCAGGCGCCCGATCTGACATCTCTGACTATTCACGAGCCGGAGCAGGAGTCTTCGGGGTTTGTCCCCATCGAAAGTCTAATGAAGCATGCCATGGGCGCGCATGCGGGCCTTTATGCAGACGTGGAGGGTGCCGATTGAGAGCAGGCATCTCCAGCCCGGAGAGCGATTGATTATGCCTCTTGGAACATCAGCGTCCATGGATCAGGCCTTCGCTGCCTTGCGCCAATTTGCGCGCGCCAGGCGCCCGGCGGAACGTTGCGAGTTGTGCAGTCTGGAACTGGGAAGAGAACATCCCCATTTGATCGAAATTGCTGCGCGGCAGGTCGTATGCGCATGCGACGCCTGCGCGACGCTTTTCGATGCCATGGCCGGGGGTCGGTATCGGCGCGTGAGTCGCCGTGCTCAACTGCTGGCTGATTTTCAGATCGCAGACGCGGAATGGGACGGCTTGTTGATACCGATCAATATGGCATTCTTCTTTCGCTCCAGTGTGGAGGGCAGAGTCATTGCGCTTTATCCGAGTCCGGCAGGGGCGGTCGAGTCATTACTTCCCCTTGATGCCTGGAATGCGATCGTCGAGCGGAATGCGCCTCTGAAGCACCTGCGTTCAGACATCGAAGCCCTGCTTGTCAATCGTGTCGGACATGGGCGGGAGTTATCGCATGCGGAGTACTACATTGCGCCGATCGATGAATGTTATCGGCTAGTCGGTCTGATTCGCGCGAACTGGAAAGGGCTCTCGGGAGGCAACGAGGTGTGGACCGAGATCGGGCGCTTCTTCTCCGATTTGAGGTCGCGGTCAGATGTTGTGAGCGGGGAAGCGCATGCCTGATCTGAACTTCAAGGTCGAAGAGGCGGCGGTTGTTCCGTTCGCGATCGCTCCCACACTGGCTCTGGAGCTTCGCATTACCAACGCAGATTCTGCCGAGGCGATTCACACAGTGGCGCTGCGCTGCCAGATCCAGATTGACGTGACGCGACGCCGCTATACAGCGGAAGAACAGGCGAGCATGCGCGATCTCTTTGGAGAACCAGAACGCTGGAGCCAGACGCTGCGGAGTCTATTGTGGACGCATGTAAGCGTCGTCGTGCCCGGTTTCACGGGAAGCACAGTTGCCGAGCTTCCGATCCATTGCACTTTCGACTTTAACGTCGCTGTCACAAAGTATGTTGAAGGCCTGACGGGTGGAGAGATACCGCTAAATCTCCTGTTCAGCGGAACGGTGTTTTATGCGGGCCACGACGAGGTGTTGCAAATTGCGCCGATTTCATGGGAAAAGGAGGCGCGGTTTAATTTGCCGGTCAAAGTGTGGCGCGAAATGATGGGCGCTTATTATCCCAACACTGCGTGGCTGAATCTACGCCGCGACGTTTTCGAGCGCCTCTATCAATACAAGATGCAGCATGGGATGCCGACATGGGAACAGGCGCTGGAGAGCGTGCTACCGGTAGAAGAGACGGTGAACTCATGAATCTCGACCAGGTGGAGAAGATCGCCGAGGCCGTGCTGTATGAGGGTTACATGCTCTATCCCTATCGCGCGTCGGCGGTGAAGAATCAACAGCGCTGGAACTTCGGAGTGCTGTGTCCGCGAGCGTACAGCGAAGCGCAGAACGGTTCGGACGCGTGGATGATGCAGACAGAATGCCTGCTGCAGACAATTGCTTCAACGCGGCTGGGTGTCAAGATTCGTTTTCTGCAGATCGTTGACCGTTCAATCGGGAAGCTTACGCGACCGGTCCGTGAGCTTACGCACGAATGGGAACCGGAATTTGAAATCGTAGACAAGCTGGATGCTCGCGGACAGACTCATTCGTCATGGCAGGAGGCGGCGGAACGCGAGGTGATTGTGTCTCCACTGCATCCTGCCGATTTTTTGTCGCGAAAGCCTGTGTTGTTTGAGTTCTCCGCCAGCAGAGAGCTTGAGCCCATTCGTGACGCGAGCGGATTGATTGTGGGCGTTTTTCTTCGCGAATGGAAGGAGATTGCCGGATCGGTTGAGATCGGCGTGAAGGACTGCGGGGAAGGCTTGATCAAGGTGACTGTGCGGATTCGTAACCTTACTCTGAGCGAATCGCCGCATTGGTGGAGCCGTGCTGATGCGTTGAGGTATTCTCTCGTCTCCGTTCACACCATTCTGGTTGCAGAAGGCGGGCAGTTTGTATCGCTGCTCGATCCTGCGCAGGAGTTGCAGATGCTGGTCGGAGAATGCTGCAACGTCGGGACGTGGCCGGTGCTGGTTGGCGATGCGGCCGACCGGAGTACGGTTTTGTCGTCGCCCATCATTCTGTATGACTATCCGCAGATCGCTCCTGAAAGTCCGGGCAGTCTTTTTGACGGCACAGAGATTGATGAAATTCTCTCGCTGCGGATCCTGACCATGACGGACGAAGAGAAGCACGAGATGAGGCAATCGGACGAGCGGGCACGGCAGATACTCGAACGCACTGAGAACATGCCGCCAGAGCAGTTCATGAAGCTCCACGGTGCATTGCGCAGACTCCGACCAGTAGACACGCATGGGAGTCCGGAGGCGCGATGAACCAGTGGGAATGGCAACTGCTTGAGGATAAAACGCTCATCGATCATCTTGTGATCTCCGGAGTGGAAGTCAGGACAGGCGATCGGGTTCGTCTCTTTCCGCATAAAGGCGGAGACGTGCTGGACATTGCGCTACACGGGCAGGCTGCAACGATTGAGAGCATTGAGCAGGATTACGAAGGCAAGTCGCATGTGTGCGTTGTCCTTGATGATGATCCTGGACGCGACATGGGCCTGCTTCGTCAGCCGGGACACCGGTTTTTCTTTGATCCGTCCGAAGTGGAGCCGCTCCCGCAGGATGAGCAACGTCGCGACAATGCCGTTGGGAAGCCAAGTGTGCTGGTTGCCGGCATCGGCAACATCTTTTTGGGCGATGACGGCTTTGGAGTGGAGGTAGCGCAGCAGCTTGCCCGGCGTGATCTTCCGTCTTCGGTGAGAGTCACTGATTTTGGGATACGCGGATTTGATCTTGCCTATGCGTTGCAGGACGGGTATGAGACGACCATTCTGATCGATGCTTTTCCGCATGGGCAGGCGCCGGGCACAGTGCATGTGGTGGAGCCGGATCTGAATGACCTCGACGCTTCGTTCGCACAGGCGAACTTCGTCGAGCCGCACGCCATGAATCCGATGAATGTGATTCGCATGGCGACGGCTATGCATGGACCGCTGAAACGAGTACTGCTGATCGGGTGCGAGCCGGAAACGTTTGGCGGCGATGACGGCCAGATGGGCTTGAGTGGATCTGTTCAGGCCGCAGTGCCCGAGGCGGTGAACGTTGTCGAAAGACTCGTCGATGAAATTCTGAACGCAGGTCGGTCAAAGGCGGCTTGCTAATGGCTTTGGGAGTGAAAGGAGATACGCCGTGCCTACGGAACTGTTGGAAACCAACACTAATGGAAACGGAATGGATAAGGATACGCTTTACATGCTCGGGGGCGTTGCGCTGATGATCTTTGGTGCGGGATTGATTCTTTCCAATCCCGTCGTCCGGCGCTATTTAGGGCAGCTCGGAATGGGTAATCTGGCTCATGCGGCGTTGCCTGATTTTGAGCGGTACTTGAAGCTGCGGGCAATGTGAGTGGAATGACTGAAAGTTCTACACAGGTTGATAAAGCCACGGAGACGGTTGGTTTTATTTATCTGATCGATGGCCGAGCAAGCCGGTTTACGGTGCGGGCATTCGCTTCAGGAATGCTGGCCGCGATGGGTCATAATCCGACTGTCGGCATCCGGGAGTTCAGTGGCGAGATGAGCTTCGATCCTGAAAAGGCTCAGGCTGGTTCTTTCAGGCTTGGCGTAAATGCTGCGTCGCTCAGCATTCAGGACGATGTAAGTGAAAAGGACCGGCGCGAGATGGAGCGCCTTATGAACCAGGAGGTTCTGGAGGCAGCGAAGTTCCCAGAGATTCGCTACGAAGCATCTGACATTACCGTGACTAGGGTCTCGGAAATGCTCTATTCGGCTGCGCTCAACGGAGAGCTTACCCTGCACGGGGTAACTCGGCGCCAACCGATCAATGCACGCATCACGTTATTGGGGAGTATGCTTAGGGCCTCCGGCGATTTCACGCTGGATCAGACGGATTACAACATCAAACTGGTCTCCGTTGCTGGAGGCGTGCTCAAAGTCAAAGACGAGCTTAAGTTTTCCTTTGCGATCGTGGCTCGCAAACAGGAATGAAGTTGCTCGGCATGGGGGAATCGGCTGAATGTGTTTAGCAATTCCAGGCAAGATCGTTGAACTCGACCCTAACGCAGCGCATCTGGGAACGGTCGAGGTTGCCGGTGTGCGGCGCAAGGTGGACCTGGGGTTGCTGGAGGAAGACATGCCGGTGGCGGGCGACTGGGTGCTGATCCATGTAGGCTTTGCCATGACCAAGATCAGCGAACAGGATGCAGTGGAGCAGATGAACCTGCTGCAGATGCTGGGCGAGGCGGAGCAGGCCATGCAGGAAGTGCGGGGGTATGGTGTTGACGAGAGTGGCGAACATAGGCGGGAGAGTCTTCGGCCCAGCTGACGGCGTTTGATCCAGCCGAAGGCGGCAGAGGTTGTACATGCGATATGTAGACGAATTCCGGGACCCCGAGCTGATCACCAAGGCTTCTGAAGAGATTTATCGGCTTGCGGATCCGGATCGGCACTACCGCATCATGGAGGTCTGCGGCGGCCACACGCACGCCATCTACCGGTTTGGGTTGAAGGATGTACTACCTTCCAATATTGAGTTGATTCATGGTCCCGGCTGCCCGGTTTGCGTTCTGCCGATGGGCAGAATCGACGATGGGCTGGCGGTTGCGAAGGATTCCGACGTTATCTTTGCCGCTTTCGGTGACATGATGCGCGTCCCGGGTACTCACGGCAGTCCCTTCGAACACAAGGCGCGGGGCACCGACGTACGCATCGTCTATTCGCCGGCAGACGCTTTGCAGCTCGCGAGGAAAAACCCTGAGAAGCATGTGATGTTCTTTGCGATTGGATTTGAGACTACGGCGCCATCGACTGCGCTGACGCTGATGCGGGCGAAGGTAGAAGGCATCAAGAACTTCTCGGTGTTCTGCAATCACGTCACTATCATCCCTGCGATCCGCGCGATTCTCGACTCGCCCGACATGCGTCTCGATGGGTTCATCGGACCTGGGCATGTTTCGACGGTGATTGGGTGCCGTCCTTATGAGTGGATCGCCAGGAAAGAAGGCAAGCCGGTGGTCACTTCAGGATTCGAGCCGCTGGACCTTCTGCAATCCCTGGTGATGCTGCTGCGGCAATTGCGAGCGGGCGAAGCTCGCGTTGAGAACCAGTACAAGCGAGTTGTGCCGTGGGAAGGCAATCGTGCTGCGCTGAAGGCGATGGCCGAGGTGTTTCAGCTGCGGGCGTATTTTGAGTGGCGCGGGCTGGGATTCATTTCTCAATCGGCCTTGAAGATTCGTGATGAGTATGCCGAGTGGGATGCCGAGCAGCGATTCCCGATTCCGGGTACGCGCGTGACTGATCCCAAGGCCGCGCAGTGCGGCGAGGTCTTGAAGGGTGTGCTGAAGCCCGCGCAGTGCAAGCTGTTTGGCAATGACTGCACTCCAGAACACCCGATCGGTGCGCTGATGGTGTCTTCAGAGGGTTCATGCGCAGCATATTACAACTACGAACATCGCAAAGCGGCAGCGATGGTGACCAGTATCAGCTCGGTGGCATGAACGGCAAGCCCGCTGTCGAAAGCGGACGTGCTGCCATTCGCTTTCGAGACCCGCAGATTGAAATGGCGCACGGCGCCGGGGGCAAAGCGAGCCGCAGGCTGGTGGAGGGCCTGTTCGCTCCAATTCTTTTTCAAAACGCAGGAGAATTTCTGGGCGATGCTGCGCGCGTCCGAATTGACGGCTATGCGCTTGCCCTTACCACGGACAGCTTTGTCGTCAAGCCTTTGAGGTTTCCGGGTGGTTCCATCGGAGAACTGGCCGTGAACGGGACCATGAATGATCTGGCCGTTTCAGGAGCGAAGGGCCAGGCGATGGTGGTCACGTTTGTATTAGAGGAAGGATTGCCCACGACAGATCTTGAAGCGGAGGTGCGCGCGATGGCTGATGCTGCTGAGCGGTCAGGCGTCGCCATTGTTGGAGGGGATACAAAGGTTGTCGAGCGCGGTAAAGCCGACGGTATGTACATCACGACGACTGGCATCGGTCGCTTTATGCCGCAGGTGACGGTCGATGCGAGGTCCGTCCGTGCGGGAGATAAGGTTATTCTTTCGGGACCGATTGGCGATCACGGCATTACTATCCTTCTTGCCCGTGGAGAGCTGGATCTTGAAGCGGATCTTGCTTCCGACACACGGTGCATCCTGCCGCTCGTGGAGGCGATGGCCCGGGAGGCTGCTCCGGGAGTACGGTGGATGCGCGATCCCACGCGAGGCGGTGTTGCGACGACTCTCAACGAGCTTGCCCGCGATTGTGGCCTGGGCATTGTTCTCTCAGAAGAGGAAATTCCAATGCGCGACGAGGTTCGCGGCGCATGCGAATTACTGGGGCTGGATCCTCTCCATATCGCGAATGAGGGCCAGTTTCTTGCAGTAGTCGCGCCCGAGTATGCGGATGCAGCGCTGAACGCGGTGAACCAGGCAGAAGGCGGCGAGGACGCGTGCATCATCGGCGAGGTTCGGAGCGAGCCTGCGTGCGCCGTGCTTGTGACGACGCGATACGGCGGCAGCCGAATAGTTGACATGCTGGTCGGCGATCCCCTGCCGCGCATTTGTTAGGACAGCTGATGAAAACGACTTGCAAGCTGGCGGCACAGATTGAAGAGCGACTGCTCGCGCGCAACAAGATCATCGAAGCATTTTTCGGGCAGGAGGCGACGCATCTTGCGGAGGCCTGCCGCGAGATGTCGGAGCGCTTCCTCAAAGGTGGACGCTTGCTCGCGTTCGGACGCGGCCCTTACGCGACGGATGCGCAACATGTCTCGGTAGAGTTTGTACACCCGGTAATCGTGGGTAAGCGAGCTCTTCCCGCGCTCGATCTATCCATGGCATTCCGGCCATGGCTGGATACGATCCTCACACGGGAGGACATCGTAATGGGATTCGGCCCTCCGGAAGGCGATGCAGAAGTGGATGCAGCGCTGGCATCGGCTCGTGGTCACAAGGCGATGACCTTTGCGCTGCCGGGCACCGAAGGCTCGTATGCGCTTCGGCCGGTGACAAAGGATCCGTTTATCCACCAGGAACTCGTCGAGATCTTCTACCACACGCTTTGGGAGACGGTGCACGTCTTCTTCGAACATCGCGAACTGGGGCAGGACGTGGGGCAATCTGAATTTCTCTATCCCTTTCTTGGCCAGAAGAAGCAGGAAACGACCGATGTGGTTGAAGAAGTTGCGGCTTCGATTCAGATGAAGGTCCATGATGATTCGCTGCTGCGGTTGCGATTGGCGGAGGAGCAGGCCGAGCAGATTGGAAATACAGCTGTGGCCATACGGCAGCGCATGTTGCAGGGCGGAAAGCTGATCACCTTCGGCAATGGCGGCTCGGCGACAGATGCGAACGACTGGGCACTCGATTGTGTGTTGCCTCCGTCAGGGTATCGCCCGATTCCGGCCATATCGCTGTCGATGGAGCCGGCAAATATTACTGCGCTTGCTAACGATGTGGGCACAGAAGTGATCTTCCTTCGACAGCTTATCGCTCAGGCGCGACCGGAGGATGTCGCAGTCGGCATCTCGACCAGCGGAGGATCTCGCAACATCGTGATGGCTCTGGAGGAGGCGCGCAAACGCGGCTTGCTGACCGTCGCGTTGCTGGGATATGACGGCGGGGAGGTCTATCGACGCGGTCTGGCGGACTTTCCGATCATCATTCGGAGCGATTACATCCCGCGTATTCAGGAGGTGCAGGCATCCGCGTATCACATCGTGCGGGAGATGCTGGAGGTGCTTGAACGTGGCGAAGCTTGAGCTCTACGGCACTGCAAGCTGCCCATACACACAGGAACTGCGCGAATGGCTGGAATGGGCGCGACGCGAGTTTGAGGAGTTCGACGTCGAGGCCGATCCCGAAGCGCGAATGCGGATGCATTCGATTGACAGCAGCCTGCGCACCGTGCCTGTTCTTATTGAGGACGGCAAGGTGGTCCAGATCGGGTGGCGTGGGCGCGGGTGCATCGTGGGTTCGGCGTCCTGATGGCGACTGCCTGCTCAGTTCGTGTGCGCGGTGTGGTGCAGGGTGTTGGCTTCCGCCCGTTTGTCTACCGCCTTGCCCAGGCGCACATGCTGTCCGGATGGGTGCTCAATGGCGACCGAGGAGTGGAGATCCATCTCGAAGGTACGGAAGAAGAACTAGCCGCGTTTGTGGAGGAGATGAGAGACAGACCTCCGGCCGCCGCTCAGATTGCGGAGATCGAGATCGAGCCTGCTCCGTGGGAAGGTCTCAACGCATTCACGATACGAGAAAGTGAACGGCTGGGCCGGCCAACCGTCTGCGTCTCGCCTGACCTGCCTGTCTGCGAGGAATGCCTTGCCGAGCTTTTCGACTCGTCAGATCTGCGATTCGGGTATCCGTACATCAACTGCACAAACTGCGGGCCACGCTACAGCGTGATTCTTGCGCTTCCATACGACCGGCCGAATACCACGATGGGCAAATGGCCGATGGACCGCTACTGCAGCGATGAATACCGCGACCCGGGTAATCGCCGATTCCATGCGCAGCCGGTTGCGTGCCCGGGATGCGGCCCGAACTATTTTCTTCTTGAGGGCATGGCGACGATCTCGGATGGCGCCGGGGCGATTGCTCGTGCGGCGCAGCTTCTTCGTGAAGGCAAGATCGTTGCAGTGAAGGGAATCGGTGGCTACCATTTGGCGTGCGATGCTCGAAATGCGGGTTCAAATGCTGCACTCCGCGAGCGAAAGTTTAGGAAGGAAAAGCCGTTCGCCGTGATGGCGCGAGATCTAAATGTCGCGAGCAGTCTGATTCACATGTCGCCAGATACGGAGGCCTTGCTTTTGTCAGCGGCGCGACCCATTGTTCTAGATCAGGCCAAGGTGGAGTTGGACGGCGTCGCTCCCGGGAATGAAGAACTGGGCGTGATGCTTCCGTATACGCCGCTACAGCACCTTATTTTTGCCGCGGGTGCCCCAGATGCGCTGGTGATGACCAGCGCGAACCGCTCCAGCGAACCAATTGCCTACCAAGAAGATGACGCGCTGGAGCGGCTGGCGGGAATTGCCGATGCTTTTCTGATTGGGGAGCGCCCGATCGCAAGACGCGTCGACGACTCTGTGGCACGCGTGGGCGTGTTCGGTCCTATGATTCTGCGGCGAAGTCGAGGCTATGCGCCGGGCGCTGTGGCAGTGTTCCCAACACGAGAGCCAGTACTGGCCGTGGGAGCGGATCTTAAGAACACGATCACACTGGTAGTGAATGGCGAGGCATTTGTCAGCCAGCATATCGGTGATCTGGACCATTACCAGGCTTTCCACGCTTTCGAAGAGACTATTAACGATCTGATTTCCATGTATGACGTGCGATGGGAGGATCTTCTGGTGGCGCACGATTGCCATCCGCAGTATGCCTCGACGATGTATGCGCTCGTGTTACCGGCGGGTCGCCGCTGCGCGGTGCAGCATCATCGGGCTCACCTGGCGTCCGCGCTTGCAGAGCGTGGCGCGTGGGAGGAGACCGTGGTCGGGGTAAGCCAGGATGGCACCGGGTATGGGGACGATGGAAGTATCTGGGGTGGGGAAATTTTTGCCGGCAGCGTGGCGACTGGTTTCGAGCGCGTAGTCCATCTTCGCGACGCGGTATTGGCAGGCGGTGATGCTGCCGCCCGATATCCCGAGCAGGCGGCGGCGGGCTTTCTGTGGCAGCTTGACGATCTTCCGGATCTGACTGCAGCGCCGTTTCACTTCGGCCCACGATATGTGAACGCAATGCAGCTCGTTCATCGCGGTGTGCGCACATTTTCCACTACCTCGATGGGACGGCTCTTCGACGCGGCTGCGGCTTTGCTCGGATTTGTGAGGGAGACTTCCTTCGAAGGACAGGCGGCCATCTGGCTGGAGCAGCTCGGCCGCGAGGCTGCGACTTACGATGCATATCCATTTTCATTTGTAGATGGCGAACTCGACTTCCGTCCGCTGCTCAACGCAGTCATCCGAGACCGGCTTTCCGAGCGGCCCACGGCAGAGATTGCTCGCGCGTTCCAGAGAGGCATCGCGAAGGGATTGGTCGCATCCGTGAAGGGGGTCGGTGAGGAGCGAGGCATTCGTACCGTTGTCCTTTCAGGGGGAGTCTTCCAGAACGAGTTGCTGCTGGCGGATCTGAAACCTCTGCTCGAGGCAGAAAGGTTCCGGATATGGGTCAACCATCTGGTACCGCCGAACGATGGAGGTATCAGTCTGGGCCAAGCCGCGATTGCTGTATGTGAGCAGCGCCGAAATAGTGGTGCGCCTTATGCATGAGCTTTCCATCGCGATGAGTATTGTCGATATGGCGCTGGAGGAGGCTGGGCGACGGGATGTCACGATTGACGCTGTTCATCTCGAACTTGGTCCCCTGTCTGGAGTCGTTGCGGACGCGCTGCTCTTTTCCTACGAGATGGCTTGCGCTGGCACCCCCCTCGAAGGATCCCGGCTCGTGATTCGCGAAGTTCCTATCGAGGTGTACTGCCCTGCCTGCAAGGCGCAAAAGATCTTGAATTCGATGCAGTGGTTTTGCTGTCCTGAGTGTGGAGCGCCCACTTCGGACGTTATTCATGGACGAGAGCTGGCAATCACTGCTCTGGAGGTAAGGGATGAGCGCCCAACCGCGACTGTTGGAAGTTCGTAAGAATGTTCTGAAGCAGAATGATTTGATCGCCCGTGCCCTGCGCGAGCGCTTTCGCGCCGAGGGAACATTCGTCGTGAGCCTGGTTTCCAGTCCGGGCGCGGGGAAGACTGCGTTTCTCGAAAAGACGCTGTCGCTGTTGAGGCAGAACTATCGCGTGGCGGCACTGGTTGGCGACCTGGCAACGGAGAACGATGCTATCCGGCTCGCGCGGAGCCAGGCGCCAGTGAAACAGATCACGACGGGAACGCTGTGTCATCTTGAAGCGGCGATGGTTGAGCGCGCGCTCGAGGACTGGGAGGTTGGATCGCTGGATTTTCTTTTCATCGAGAATGTCGGCAATCTGGTTTGTCCCGCCTCTTATGATCTGGGCGAAAATCTCCGTTTTGTTCTGCTGTCAGTTACGGAAGGTGAAGATAAACCTCTCAAATATCCCACCATCTTCAACAGCGCCGACGTGGCAGTGATCACAAAGATGGATCTGTGCGAGGCAGTTGAGTGCGACGAAGCGGTGATGAGAGCTAATATTCAAGGCGTGCGCCCGGGCATGCGCTGCCTTGCAGTGTCGGCAAAAACCGGAACCGGTGTCGAAGAGTATCTGGAGTTTCTTATCGAGAGACTTGCCGAAAGCGCGCGCCAGCACGCTGCTTTGAAAGAGTGATCGAGCTGACTTCCAGCGTGAGCCGGTGCATTTCTGGTGGTTCTGGTGGCGTGCCTTACGGAATCAATTCGCTTCGATCAGGACCGAATCCAGCGCAAACGAGCAGTCATCAGTGACTTGAAAATATCCGCGTACTTCCCGTGGAGCGTTCTGGAGCAGAGAGCGTATCGCTTCCACATAGACAGGAGGTGTCCTCATCCGTCTTACCCAAGCGTTGAAATCAAGAGGGAGTCTCCAGCAGGATTGTTCTCTCGGTTGAAATCCCGCCTCCGCGAGGATGGAATTCCATTCGGCCAGCGAGTAGTTCCGAACGTGTGATGGATCTCTCAACAATTCGATCGTCTGTAAATGCGTGTCCAACAGAGGGTTTGCTGGAGCACATGTGTCAATGATGATCAGAGTGCCGCCGCTCTTCAGGACTCGGCGCGCTTCACGGAATGCTTTGCGAATTTCTGTCCAATGATGAGCGCTGTAGCGTGTGCACACCCAGTCAAAACCGGCGTCCTCGAAGGGAAGCGCTTCGGCCCGGCCTTGCCTGGTAGAGATATTAGGAAGACTTCGTCGTTTGGCTTCGTTGCTGACAACATCAATCATTTCGCGCGACAGGTCGTAGGCGATCGCCGATTCAACAAAGGGCGCGACGACGAAGCTGACGTGACCTGCCCCACACCCGAGGTCCAATACTTTTGCACGAGGTGTGGTCTTCACTTTATCGGCGATAGCTGTAAGATCGGCTCCCTCACTATGCACCCTGCTTGATAAATATCCCTCTGCAACCGTCCCGAATTGTTTTTCCACTTTGTCCGCATGGCAGTCCATACTTTTTCCGCCTTTGTCGTTGACCTTAACTCCTCGGCTCCAAGAGGTCCAATTTGGCGATGATCTCCGCGTTGACGATGGGTCTAGTTCCTTTCTAGGTCACTTGACTTGGGATAGGGTGCTAACTGACGAATTCGCGACGGATGCGCAACACTGACGAGTTCTGGTCGCTGCCCTTGTTGCAGGAGGTAGTTCCGGGGCTTCAGACGATTGGAGGCGTCCTGCTGTCTACCGCGCTGGAGAGGTCCCACGGATGACCGGATGAAGTGAAACGGCCGTTCCTTTTATAATGTAGCTGGAGAGAGGTTAGTTTCCGGGGCCCTATTTTTCGATGCGCAGAAAGAAGTGAGGGCAGCTACGGTGTGATCGTCCGCCGAGTAACTAGTTTGCGGACTAACGAGGATTATTCCTGAGTAGAAACCCAATCGTCGTTGGAAGCCGGTCGATGGTCAGTGACCTTCCTCGCCATAATCCTCCTCGTCCGTAACCTTCAGTCGAAACATAGTGGGTCTCCTCCTTTTCGGGGGTGTCGCCGAGAAAGGAAAGCTTATGGAGAGAGCAACGCAGTCTCCCGCCGAATTTTCGTCAAGAGTTGAACCGGGGCAGAAGGAGTCGGCCCTCTTTTCCAGCGATTCTGCACTTAGCATTTTAAGGTTGATTCTTGCTGGGTCTCCGCTGTCTGAAGTGCTCACCATCATTGCCCAGTTGGTTGAGTCTAGAGGCGACGGCACGCTGTGTACAATTTGGCTTCCTGACAGTAGCGGAAAGCAACTCCATTGCGAGGCAGCTCCCGGTCTTCCCGGATTCAGCGCTCACGTAGGCTCGATGCTTATTGGCCCAAAAGGGGGATCCTGCGGCACAGCCGTTTATAGAAAAGAGCCGGTATTTGTGACAGATATCCTCAATGACCCCATCTGGGATCACTATCGTCACCTGCTCTTGCCTTATGGAATTCGTGCAGTGTGGTCGCAACCCTTGTTTACGAGCGATGGTAAAGTCCTTGGGACTTTCGCCATTCATTATCGCGAAGCGCGTAGCCCCGACGCGGAAGACCTGCGATTGATCGAGAATGTCAGCCACATCGCCGGAATCGCGATTGAGCGCCACATCAATGAAGAAAAGTTACGGCTCGAACACGACCGGCTGCGCTTGCTCCTGGAAATCACAAGCAACGTGACATCCAAATTGGACCTGCGGCAAGTGGTGGAGGCGCTTTCAACGAATCTATTCAGGATAATGCGATGTGACGTGTCCGCCTTGCTGCTACCCGATTCCGAGAGCGGCGAGTTACGCGTCACTACCTTATACAATCCGGACGCCAGAGGACCCTTCCGCGAGGGATCCTTGGTGCCGATGAATAGTTCGATCTCGGGTCAGGTATTGCGGAAGGGCAAGAGCATTCGGATCGATAGCTTCGAGCAGGTCCGCGAGGATCCTGACATTTATGGCAATCCTGACGGCCAACTCCTTTATGAACGCGTGATCGAGGAAGGCCTCAACGTAGGGTGCTATCTTCCGCTCGTAGGGCGTGATGCCGTGGTTGGCGTGCTTATGCTCTCTAGGCGTTCGGACAACGCTTTTGAGAAAGACGACGTCATCTTGCTCGAGCAGGTGGCCTGTCAGATAGCGATTGCAGTTGAAAACACGTTGGACTATGAAAAGGCGATAAAAGAGAGAGACAAAGAGACGAAGCAAAGACTCTATCTTGAGGAGGAAATTCGCACCGAATTCCGGGAAATCGTCGGCGAAAGTCCTGCTTTGAAGACCGCGCTGGACCTGGTGTCCGTTGTCGCGCCTACGGGTTCGAGTGTACTAATCATGGGCGAGACGGGAACCGGTAAGGAGCTTATTGCGCGCGCGATTCACAATCTGAGTGGTCGCCGGGAACGGGCCTTTGTCAAATTGAATTGCGCGGCGATCCCTCTCGGACTCCTTGAAAGCGAGTTGTTCGGACACGAAAAAGGAGCATTCACCGGAGCAATTGCGCAAAAAACCGGGCGCTTCGAACTCGCGAACAAGGGCACGCTCTTTCTTGACGAAGTCGGCGACATCCCTCTGGAGCTTCAGGCGAAGTTGCTGCGGGTCCTACAAGAGCAGGAATTCGAGAGACTCGGTAGCAACCATACCCACAAAGTTGACGTCCGCCTGATCGCAGCCACCCATCGTGATTTGGCTGCAATGGTCAAACAGACGACGTTCCGCGAAGATCTGTATTATCGGTTGAAGGTATTTCCTATCAACGTCCCGCCCTTGCGGCAACGCACTGAGGACATTCCGAAACTGGTTTCGCATTTCACAGCGTTGTACGCGCGACGCATGAACAAGAGAGTCGACGAAATTCCTTCCGAGACAAGGGATGCGCTCGTCCGATACCGCTGGCCTGGGAATGTCCGGGAGTTGCAGAACTTTATCGAGCGAGCTGTGATTCTTTCTCCCCACACGGTATTGCGGGCTCCAATTTCCGAACTGGAACCGTTCAGCGCTCACAAGAGAACCAACGTGCCGATGACTGGTCTAGAGGAAGTGGAACGAGATCATATCGTCCGGGCGCTCGAAGCGAGCAATTGGGTAGTGGGCGGCCGAAATGGCGCCGCAGCACGACTAGGAATGCAGCGCACCTCTTTGGTTTACAGAATGCGAAGGCTTCGCATTAATCGTCCCGCATCCTCCTCACGAGATGGTGCCGTTGAGAGTCTACTCAAGGACTGAATCTTGCGACGATTGTTGCGACGAGAACCCGCCAGTGACGGACATCAGTCACGAACCCGTCACTGACAACGCACCCTCTGGCCGCGCTCCAAATGCCGATGTTCAGGCAGCAGAATAACTTATATCTGATTTCTCCCCTCGGCCTCGAGATACCTCGCTTTGGCGAGCCGCATGCCTGCCTGAGCCTCTGACAGGAATTAGCCGCGAAGATGTTCCGTCCCTGTCGCCGCGCCAGGTCGTCGGCCCAGGCGCATGAAGCACGTGCGGCAAGACGGAGCGTCGGAAGCTTCAGGAGGTGCCAGATGAGGGCAATTGTTTTGAGTGGCTTCGGAGGACTTGAGAGTCTGGTGTTTAAGGATCTGCCGGACCCCCAGCCAAAATCCGGCCATGTCCTGATTGCGGTCAAGGCTTTCGGCATAAACCACGCCGAAACCCATATGCGTAAAGGCGAGTGGGCTGAGGCAGCTGAGGTCAGCGGAATTGAGTGCGTAGGTGAGGTAGTTGCAGCACCCGGTGGAGAATTTTGTCGTGGCGACAAAGTAGCCGCATTCATGGGGGGCATGGGGAGAACGATCAACGGTAGCTACGCGGAACTAACGCTCGTACCGGCGACGAATGTCATTAAGGTGGCAACAGATATGTCGTGGGAGGAGTTCGCGGTAATACCAGAGTCGTACGCCACAGCATGGATGTGTCTCTATGGCAATCTTCAGATCGAAAGAGGGCAGACTCTCCTTCTTCGCGGCGCGAGTTCTGCTCTTGGTCAGGCGGCGTTGAACATTGCAGCAAATGCAGGACTGAATGTGATAGCGACGACGCGCAGTGAGGCGCGCTTTGAAAAGCTCCTTGGACTTGGGGCGCAGAGAGCGGAGATTGAAGGCCCGGAGCTTTCCAAGCGACTGCCGGAGACAAAGAAGGTGGATGTTGTGCTCGACCTTGTCGGCAACAGTACTCTTCTCGATTCGATTGCGATTCCACATCGGCATGGACGTATCTGCTTAGCCGGCTGGCTGGGGGGACTTGAGCCAGTGAAGGACTTCAACCCATTGCTACAGATGGCCAGCGGAATACACTTCAGTCTTTTTGGCAGCTTTGTCTTCGGTACTCCAGAGTTCCCCGTATCAGAGGTTCCGCTTCAAGAGGTTGTGGATCGGGTGGCGAAAGGTATCTACAATGCAAAACCGGCAGCAGTATTTTCGTTCAATGAGATTCGCGAGGCGCAGCGGTTGATGGAATCGAATAAGGCAAACGGCAAGATCATCGTCAAGCTGTGATTCAGAATTGTCGGCGCATGGAATGACACAATGTCGGCGCTCTTCTCGAAGTACAAAGCGGTTCGGTCGATGACGCGCTCACTCGCGAAGAATCTTTCCGCCGAAGACCAGATGGTGCAGTCGTGCCCGGAGGCTAGTCCGGTGAAGTGGCATCAGGCCCATACCACATGGTTCTTCGAGACTTTTGTGCTTCGCCCGTTTCTGCCTGATTACAAGCCCTTTCACGAAAAGTTCCATTGGCTATTCAACAGCTATTACATTTCGCTTGGCGAGGAGATTCCGGAAAAGACGCTGCGCGCTTCCTTTTCCCGGCCTTCGCTTGAACAAATCATCGAGTTCCGCGCGCACGTTGACCATGAGATGGAGAGACTCTTCAACCGCTCCGTTGACGACGAAATGTCGCGGCGCATCATGTTGGGCCTGAACCACGAACAACAGCACCAAGAGCTGGCACTGACTGATATCAAACACGCTTTCTTCTCGAATCCCCTACATCCCTCGTACCGCCGCGCCCCTCTTGATGGAGAGAGTGGCCAAGCGGTCCCTCAGCTTAGTTGGCATGGCTTCAATGGAGGCCTGGTTGAAATTGGATATCAGCTGAGCGCGGACAATCCTCTCGATTTTTGCTTTGACAACGAGACTCCCCGCCACAAGATGTACCTGCGACCCTTTCAGATCGCAAACCGCAATGTTACCTGCCGAGAGTATCTGGAGTTTATGTCCGATGACGGATACACACGTCCCGGACTCTGGCTTGCTGACGGCTGGGAGACGGCAACGCAGGCGGGGTTGCAGGCGCCGCTCTACTGGGAACGCGATGCCAGCGATGAGACCGGCTGGTGCGTCTTCACATTGATCGGTTGGCAAGGACTCTCCGCGCTGCTTGATACGCCCGTGTGTCACATCAGCTTTTTCGAGGCTGACGCCTTTGCACGCTGGAGAGGTTGCCGGCTCCCAACGGAAGCAGAATGGGAACACGTCGCGGACCAAACACCGCTACAAGGAAATCTACTCGACTCAGAGAGGCTGCATCCGGTGACGGCCAACTGCAAAGGTGTCAACCAACTCTTCGGTGACTGTTGGGAATGGACCGCCAGCTCCTACACCGCATATCCGGGATACAAGCCCTTCCCTGGAACGCTGGGCGAATACAATGGCAAGTTTATGTCCGGTCAGATGACTTTGCGTGGAGGGTCTTGCGTCACACCCGCGGATCATGTACGCACGACCTATCGCAACTTCTTTCAGCCGGCAACGCGCTGGCAGTTCACGGGGATACGTCTGGCAGTCTAAAGAATCCGGTGGCATGACTACCTGCTTTGAGACATTTGACGTGTCGCGCCTCCCGTCACCTCGGATCCGTGAAAGGCTCATGTGCGCGAGGTCTCGCGCCTTCTGATTCCTGATTTCAGTCGACTTTGCTCGCGCAACGGATGGCATTTCACTTCATTTGGTCATCCGCGAAGTATCTCCAGAGGGTTAAATAGCGGGACGCCTCCCACGGCTGAAGTGGCACCGCGTCCAACGACAGGAATCGCGACCGAAACTCGTCAGTGTTGGGCATTCGTCGCGAATTCGTCAGTTAGAGCGCGAGCCAGTCCGCTGCTCCTAAGAAGAGATCTTGCCAGTTCAGAACAACTTACCTCTGAGGCCCGCGCCACAGTGAAGTCATTTCGTTTTTGGCATTTCGGGTGCAGTGAAGAGGAAAGATGCGCCAGCCCGCTGTGGGTCAGCATTTCATGCCGGCTACTGGCACGCGCTGTGGATCTATTTCACCGCGCCGACATTGGGCATGCTGGCCGCCGGAGAGGTTTTTTTGCGCGCCCGCGGGGATGTAGCTCCCTACTGTGCAAAGCTGCACCACGCCGATAACAAACGCTCTATGTTCCACCACGGATATGAAACAGCAAAAAAACAAGGTTTGCTAAATCAGCGGAGATACGAAAATGAAAAAGTGGGTGATTATTCCTGTGCTTGCCATCGCGCTGTTTGTCGCCTGGTACGCGTTTCGACCAGAGAGGCTTGTCGTCAATCAACGCGTCCACGAAGAATTGCCGACTAAGCAAAACAGTTCGCCTGACCAGGCGCTTGCATCTGGAACATTTCATTCGATCTTGCATCCCACAAGCGGTACCGCAACCATCTACCGCGCCGGCGATGGCAGTCGTGTTCTTCGCCTAACGGATTTCAAGACATCAAACGGTCCAGACGTTCACGTCTACATGGTGGCTGCCGACGATTCCAACGACAGCACAACAGTGGAGCGAGCCGGGTTTATCGATCTGGGAAGCATTAAAGGGAACCTAGGTGATCAAAACTACGCAGTCGGTCCTGATGTGGACTTATCTAAGTACCGCGCGGTCTCAATTTGGTGCAAACGGTTCAGCGTCAATTTCGGAACCGCGCCGTTGGTGGCGAATCAGACAATCTCGCAGAAGTAGCGGCTAGCTTCTGCTGTATGGGCAGGGTGCCTACCAGCAAATCGCCCTTGTGCAATCAGTTAAATAAAAAGCGAGGAGGAGTTCCATGACTCAAGTTATTTCAACGCAAGAAGCCAAAAGCAACGTCCATCCGACAAGGTCAAAAGTGGCAATGCCTTTGACCACCGTTCACAAGGTCGAAGCGGACGGCGTGCAGGTCTTTTATCGAGAAGCTGGTGAACCGAGTGCTCCGGTAGTTCTTTTGCTTCACGGGTTCCCAACATCATCGTTCATGTTTCGTGAACTCATTCCCCGCCTTGCTGATCGCTATCACGTGATCGCGCCTGACTTGCCCGGTTTTGGATTCACAGAGGTACCCGCCCTGCGGAACTATACCTACTCGTTTGACGCTCTGGCTCATACGCTCGAGGCCTTCACCGACGCGCTTGGCCTCACTCGCTATGCGATTTATGTGTTTGACTACGGAGCCCCCACAGGTCTCCGTCTGGCGATGGCCCATCCGGAGCGAGTTACAGCAATCGTTTCACAGAACGGCAACGCGTACGAAGCGGGCCTCGGCGACGCGTGGGGTCCGATTCGGACATATTGGTCTGCGCCCACCGCTGAAAACAGAGATGTACTCCGGCGAAACATCATGACACTGGAAACAACTCGCTGGCAGTACACGCATGGCGTCGCGAACCCAGAAACCGTTGCGCCTGAATCGTACACATTGGATACGGCTTTGTTCGAGCGCGCCGGGAACACAGAGATTCAGCTCGATCTGTTTCTCGACTACGCATCGAATGTAGAGCTCTATCCGAAGTTTCAGGAGTATTTCCGCAAATCGCAACCGCCCTTGCTCGCGATCTGGGGCAAGAACGATCCGTTCTTCATCCCAGCCGGAGCGGAAGCATTTCGAAAAGACCTACCGAACGCGCAGGTCCAGTTCCTCGATACGGGACATTTTGCAATAGCAACGCATGTTGTGGAGATCGGCGCCGCGATGAGCGAGTTCCTTGAGGCGAACGGCATATCGCGGAGCGCAGATAAGGTGGTCTTGCGATGAATTCCTCTCCTCAAAATGATTCGGGCTCGGTCGTGCTGGTTCACGGGGCGTGGGCCGACGGATCCTGTTGGAGCAACGTCATCCTGCCGTTGCGACGCGAGGGGCTTAGCGTAACGTCCGCACCGATTCCTCTGACGTCCCTCACGGATGATATAGCCACACTCAATCGCGTGGTGGAGAGAACCAATGGCCCAGTAACTCTGGTGGGACACGCCTACGCAGGTGCCGTGATCGCCGCAGCCCATGATGATCGGGTAACGTCGCTCGTCTATATAGCTGCGTTGGCACCCGACGAGAACGAAACCGTTGCAGACGTGTTTTATCGCGCTGATCCACATCCGGAGGCCCCGCGCCTGGCACCTGACCGGCACGGTTTCATCTGGATGCCGCAAGAGGGCTTTAGTCAGGCAGTAGCACACAAGGCTTCCTGTGACCAGGCCACGATTATGGCGGCCGTGCAGCGTCCGATCGCACTGAAATGCATTCAGGAGAAGGCGCCAAAGCCCGCATGGAGAACGAAGCCATCGTGGTTCCTCATTGCTGAAGAAGATCGCATGATCAGCCCGGAAACTCAGCGCTATATGGCGCAACGGATGGGTGCGACCGTTCGGTTGCATGGAGTGGATCACACCCCGATGTACACGGAGCCAGATCTCGTGGTTGACATGATCCTGGATGCGGTTCGCCAATCGGTTTCGCCAACGGCGGTTTCGGGGTAATGAATTGGCGTCCGCCTCGACCCCAAAGGAGAGAGCTGTGAAGAACAACTCTGTTGTCATCGTCACGGGAGCAAGTCAGGGAATCGGCCAAGCTACTGCATTGCGTCTTGCCCGCGACTTCTCAGCAGTCGTACTCACCGCGAGAAAGGAAAGCGAGTTGCAGAAGACCGCGACTGCAGTCAGGTCGGCCGGTGCCGAAGCGCTGGTTTATGCACTTGACCTACGCGAGCCTTCGTCTGTCGAAATCCTCGTCAAAGGCACCCTTGACCGTTTTGGCAGAATCGATGCCCTGGTCAACATTGCAGGCGCTGTGCCGCAGATTGATTTGTTCGAAATGACGGATGCACAGTGGGAGGATGGGATGGCACTTAAGTTACATGGCGCGCGACACCTAACGATACGAGCCTGGGATGCGTTGAAAGCCTCTAATGGGTCTGTCGTTCTGATGTCCGGTAGCGCCGCGCTCGATCCAAAGCCCGCTTTCGCTGCAGTCGCGGCCGTAAACGCAGCGATTATCGCGCTAGCGAAAGCATTCGCGGAGCAAGGCATCAAGGACGGCGTGCAGGTTAACAGCGTTGTGCCTGGCGCTGTGATGACGGGACGCAGGCAATCTTTCTTTGAGAAATGGGCGCCGGCACACAACCTTACTGTGGAAGAAGCTAAGAAGAAGTTCCCGGAGGAAGTGGGTATCAGTCGCTTCGGCCAACCGGAAGAGATTGCAGAACTGATGGCTTATCTTGTGTCGCCCGCGGCGAAGTGGATGACGGGTACATCAGTACGTATGGATGGCGGCGAGATCAAGGGCATATAGAGCAGGATTATCTCATCGTCGCCTAAGGGACGCGCTATGTGCAGGTTCGAGATAGGTTGAACTGCAGGGTGAAGTCAAGGAGAAGTAATCATGAGTCGGGCTATGTCAGCACAGGCGACTAGCAGGGAGAAGCAGGGCCTGAGTTCTTCCGCTGACATTTCAAAACAAGCCAAAAGCAATCTAACAAAATTAGCCGTGTGGATAAGTGATCGTAATATTCCCTTTCCGGTTACCAATATCGGCATGATTGTTATGCTCCTTTGTGCAGGATCTTATAAGATGACTACTTCCGGCGCCGAAGGCATAGTTCCCTTGGTCTCCAACAGTCCGCTGATCAGTTGGCACTTTAAGCTATTTAGCCCGTATATCGGCTCCGATCTGATCGGTCTGAGCGAGATCGTTGCCGCAGAGTTGATCATCGCAGGCTATTTGAGGCCTAAGGCCGGCATCATAGGGGGCTCGTTGCATCAGTCATGTTCTTTATAACCAACACTATGATCATAACTACCCCGGTGCGATCAATCATTATCACGGGATGGGGTACATGAGTTTCTTGGGCCTATTCCTCTTCAAGGATGTCATATCCCTGGGAGTGTCGTTTTACCTGATCAGCTATTTCGGCAAGAATGCGATCCTCTCCGAAAACAAATACTGGTAACTAAACAGACGGCGGCGAGAGCAGCATCATACACAAGATTGCACGCAAACCATAGCAAAGCGGCAAACCGGAAAATATCATGAATCGTCAAGAAACAATTCCTTCATCGCATGCAAGCCAAGCACGCGCTTTGGAAAACTACGATCTCGTTATCCTCGGCGGCGGCACAGGATCAACGATTGCCGCGTGGACATTTGCCAGTCGAGGGCAGCGCGTTGCGGTGATCGAGCGCAGGTACATAGGAGGATCATGCCCGAACATTGCCTGCTTGCCGAGTAAGAACATTCTCCAAAGTGCGAGGGTAGCTTCGTACTTCTTTCGCGGCAAGGAGTTCGGCATCGTCGCAGACGGGTTCCGCGTTGATATGTCGGCGGTACGCGCCCGAAAACGTGCCATGGTCTCAGGTTTGAACGAAATGTATCTCGACAACTTCAAGCAGACCGGAGCGGAATTCATCCTCGGATCCGGGCGCTTCATAAGTCCGAAAACACTGGAAGTGACGCTCCCTGACGGAAGCAGTCGCCTCCTCCACGGAGCGAATGTAATCGTCAGCACTGGTACACGGGCTGCGTTGGAGTCAATTCCCGGCCTGGCCGAGGCGGAGCCACTCACGCACATCGAGGCACTCGAATTGGATCAGATTCCCGGGCACCTAATTGTGATTGGCGGAGGCTATGTCGGCCTGGAACTATCGCAAGGGATGCGCCGGTTCGGCAGCAAGGTCACGGTCATCGATCGAAACGACCGTTTGCTGCACAAGGAAGACGATGACGTGACCGAAGCTCTTGCCAATTTGTTCCGGGAGGAGGGCATCGAAACGGCCTTGAGCGCCGGGGTGAGACAGGTTTCCGGGAAATCGGGAGATTCAGTGACGGTTATTGTCGAGCAAGACGGGAAAGAGAAAACCTTTGCCGGCACCCATCTGCTCGTCGCGGCGGGCCGGCGGCCAAATACGGAAAACATCGGGCTGGAATTGGCTGGCGTTGCACTGTCCGCTCACGGCTACATCAAGGTCAACGAGCGGCTCCAAACCACGGCGTCCGGCGTCTGGGCCATCGGCGAAGTAGCGGGGAGCCCACAGTTCACGCACGTTAGCGTGGATGACTTCCGTGTGGTCCGTGACAACCTGACAGGGCGCAACCACGTGACAACAGGCCGGCTAATCCCCTACACGCTTTTTACAGATCCGGAACTGGCGCGCATAGGCCTGACTGAGAAGGAGGCCAAAGCGCGAGGAATCCCCTACCGCTTATTCAAGATCCCAATGGAACGGGTACTTCGAGCGCGCACCCTCTCCGAGACGCGTGGATTTCTAAAGGCATTGGTCGAGGCAAACGGCGATCGCATCCTTGGTTTCACGGCCTTTGCTGTGGACGGTGGAGAAATTATGGCTTCGGTACAGACTGCCATGATGGCGGGATCGCCTTACGCTGTCCTCCGCGAAGCCATTTGGGCCCACCCGACCCTAGTGGAAGGGCTGATCCCGTTGTTCTCCTCTGAGCCTTCGTGAGTCTCTAGACCGGGGGCCCAATGCCGAGACTCCTGGCAGTAAATGTTGGTTTTCCGAACACCACATTATCGAAATCACCGAACCGACGTAGTTTTCTTCGCGCCATGGTAGTCGCTGGTGCCTTCGGACGTGTCTTCTGAGGCGCCACCATCCTGGCCGAAGATGACCCGGCAGTTAGTGCCGGGACCGCCTTCGATAGCGTGCACTCGTGAAGGCCGCCGTGGACGGTGACGAGTCAATCCGTCCTTTGCACATCAACTTTCCCGACGCGGCGATCGGCGACCTCCGCGGGCGCATCGGCGCGACACTGTGGCCTGAGCGGGAAACGGTAACGCAAGGCGTGCAGTTCGCGACAATGCGCGAACTCGCGCTCTATTGGCAGAAGGATTACGACTGGCGTAAAGTCGAAGCGCGGCTGAACGCCTTGCCACAATTCACGACGAGCATCGACGGGCTCGATATTCATTTCATCCATGTCCGTTCGAAGAATCCGAATGCGCTCCCGGTGATCATCACGCACGGGTGGCCGGGCTCGACTATCCGCATCCGCAACTCCGTCCATAGTTCCTGATGACTCTGGTAGCGATATGTGCCTCGCACCATCAGAAGAACCCGGCAGGCGTGCCGCTCGCTCGCCCGATAGTGATCGCGCAAATGATCGACCATCGGACGGCGCCCCGAAGGCTTCAGAACTTTTTTCTGAGCACATCCTGCAGCATCGTCTTATCCAGGCTCAGATCGGCGACCAACTGCTTCAACCGGCTGTTCTCCTCCTGGAGTTGTTTCATCTGACGGGCCTGATCCGTCTCCATACCAACGTACTGCTTCTTCCATCGATAGAAGGTCTGCTCGCTGATCCCTACCTTCCGAATCACCTCTGCCACCGGTACTCCCAGCTCTGCCTGCTTCAGCACGGCCACAATCTGCTCCACGGAAAAACGCTTCTTCTTCACGCAAAATCTCCCTTCAGATTTTGCCGAAGACTAACATTGCAACTGGCTCAGAAATACCGGAGCCCATCAGCGCCTATCCCTGGATGAAGCCTGTGCTCCAGCAGGTGATCTTGCCGCACGCCCGCGTCTGCGCCTTCATGGCTGCATACAGAGAACTCATGATTGGAGTCGCGCTGGTGCTGGGGGTGCTGACGCGGACTGCGAGCGGTTTCGGGATCCTTCTGATGGCGCTTCTCTGGGCGTCCGATGGCTACCCCGGACCGCGCGTTGCGCTGTGGCGCTACTTTGGTGCGTCCCTGCAGTGGGCTGTCTTCGCATCGTGTTTTATTGCGTTCCTCATTGGTGCCCCCGAGGCGCGGTGGACACTCGCTCCGCGGCTGCGTCGACGATTGTCGGTCCAGCAACAGACCCATCGGCAGTAATAGATGGCAGCGCACGACACTACTGAGCTGTTCGGTCACCGATCGAGGACGCCTACTGTAGACTTCACCAGCAGGCGTCCTAGATCACTCTAGATCTGCGCCATACCACCGTCGACGCAAAGTTCACTGCCGTTCACGAAGCTGGAGTCGTCTGAGGCGAGAAACAGTGCGGCTGTCGCGATCTCTTCCGAGCGGCCCAGTTCCTTACGAGGAATTCCTGACCGGAAGTATTCCTTCGCGTCCGGGGGAAGGCCCGCCATAGCATTGGTATCGATCGGCCCGGGACTGAGTACGTTGACCCGAATCCTGCGTTCCGCGAGTTCCACTGCCCATGACCGTGCGAACGAACGGAGCGCCGCCTTGCTTCCGCCATAAACGCCCAACCCTGGCATGCCCTTGAGATGAGCTATCGACCCATTCATGATGATCGACCCTCCGTCTCGCATCAACCGAAGCGCCTTCTGCACTGTGAAGAGGGTACCGCGTGTATTCAGAGTGAAGAGACTGTCGAATTGCTCTTCTGTGATCGTGCCTAGCGGAGCCCGGCCACCATGACCGGCGCTTGCAAATACTATGTCTACGTGGCCCTTCTCCTGCGTGACAGCCTCGTACAGGCGGTCAAGAGCAGAAAGCATCGCCGAGTCGGCTTGCACTCCGGTCACGTTCAGTCCAATTTCCTTGACCGCTTCGTCCAGGTTCTCCTGACGCCGGCCCGTGATGAACACGTACGCTCCTTCTTCGACAAACAGCTTCGCCGACGCCAGCGCCATACCGGAGGTTGCCCCGGTGATCACCGCCACTTTACCGTCCAACTTCCCCATGAAACTCTCCTTTTGCCCGCTTAAGACCAATTAGTTGTTGACTCGCTCATCGACCGAGAGGTCAGCAGGAATACTCGTTGCGTACGCGGTAGACCGCAGGAGTCAGACAACGCGGTCGCACGAAAAGTTACAAGCTCCCGGCCGAATGTTGTGCAGCATCTCCGGGACGAGCCGCGTGCCGTCGCTTCGAACGACAGCTGCGAGGGCGACGCTCCTATCACGCGGTTGTGATTGGATGAGCGTGACACTCAGAATAACCATCCGAGGAGACCTAAATGTCAGTCGCGAATTCTCTTCTGCTTACCACATACCACGAATTCCGCAGCTCTTCCAGCTTTTCGGCGCCCATCAAAAGCTGTTTGTTGTAACGTCCTGCCCTTCCGCGCGCCCCTTTCTGATCGGCGACCGCA
>Ga0206998_1064_pt1 | contig 28820 bp, 27 predicted proteins | sample Alteio_BWMinCont_FD_153309 | JGI IMG/M metagenome (GOLD analysis project Ga0206998, IMG submission 153309) | Enriched cells from forest soil in Barre Woods Harvard Forest LTER site, Petersham, Massachusetts, United States -... | ecosystem: Environmental > Terrestrial > Soil > Temperate forest >... | reverse complement strand
GGACAATCATTGTGAGGTCCTTTCTTAGCCTTTTTCGTAGCTTTTGACCGAGTTGCGCGCCCAGTGGAGCAGGCACTCGTAGCTGTTGATTCCGCTTTCGAGAGCGAGACGGCCTGAGGCGACCATGCCCTTGCCATGTTCTTCGAGAAAACCGCGGAGGATTGGTATATAGGCCGTGAGTTCAGCCTTGAACGCTATAAGGAAGCGCAGAGACTCAACCGGGCCAAGGGACTCGTCCATAAAGCTGAATCGGAGCATTAGCTCGCCCGTGCCCCGGATGATGTCGTCGCGGACAATGGGCTGTTTCTGCCACCGCTTCAGTTCTGAAATTCCGGCGGGCGTGAGATGAAAGAGGCGGCGGCGGCGCAGGCCGGACCGCTCCTGGATGCGGCTTCGCACGAGTCCGCGCTGCTCGAGGCGGCGAAGAGCGGGATAGATCGAGCCCGGACTGTCACTGAAGGACTTCATCGGAGTGGTGGAGAAGATCTTGCGCAGGTCGTACCCGGAGCGGTCCTGCTGCTGGAGGAGCCCGAGGAGGGCGTATCCAAGGACGGAAACTTCGGACTGCTCCATACGCAGCATATTAGTACGCTGCGTACTATAGAGCAAGCTGAATCGTTGTTAGCCGGATAGAAAGGCGGAACGTGCTGATTTTTATGCACAGCTTTTGCGCACGCGTAGTTTAATGAGCCATGCACGTTCCGGCACGTCGATTCTCCCTCTGCACTTGCGCAGTTTTCTCGCTGCTGCTTCTTGGACCATTGGGTTCGGGCTGTAAATCGCAGACGACCTCTCAGGGCACAGGTCAGGCGCAATCGAAAACTGCGGCACAGATCAATGCACAGGCTCCGGCGCCGCCACCGGCACCGGTGCCGCAGGCCGTCTCTGATCGGCTGCGTGAGATCGCATCGGCGGGAAAGCTTGACTCGCTCACGCGGCCGGATTTCTCAGATTACCGGCTGCATTTCCAGCATGCGTACGACACATCGAGTTACGCGCCGCTATGGCTGAATGGCAACCAGCCGACCCCGCAGGCAACGGCGATCATTGCGCTGCTGCAGAACAGCGTGCACAAGGGGCTGAATCCGGATGATTATGACGCGAGCCACTGGCAGGGGCGGCTCGATGGGTTGAAGAATGCGAACGATGCGGCGCTGGCGGAGTTCGACGCGGCATTGACGGTCGGGCTGATGCGGTATATCTCCGATCTGCATATCGGACGGGTCAATCCGGCAAGTTTCAAATTTGGAATCGACATCGAAACGAAGAAATATGATCTGCCGCAATTCGTAACACAGGACGTGCAGCATGCGGTGGACGTGGAGGCTGTTCTCGCTCAAATAGAGCCGCCGTATGACGGCTACAAGCGAACCGGGATTGCGCTGCAGCACTATCTCGAACTGGCGGCTAAGGGAGACGGGCCGGCGGTGCCGGATGTGACCAAGACGGTCGGCGTGGGCGATGCGTATCCGGGGACGGCGCAGCTTGCGGCACGGCTGAAGCTGCTGGGGGATCTTCCCGCCGATGCGGCGGTCAGCACCGATTCCCATGTTTATGACGCAACGCTTTCCGGAGGAGTGAAGAGCTTTGAGGAGCGGCACGGTCTGACTCCGGACGGCAAGCTGGGCAAGGACACGGTGCAACAGCTCAATGTGCCGCTGGCAACGCGGGTGGTGCAGCTGGACGACGCGCTGGAGCGCTGGCGCTGGCTACCGCCGCAGTTTCCGCAGCCTCCAGTAGTGGCGAATATCCCGGAGTTCGTGGTGCGCGCTTTTGACGCCGAACACAAGGTCGCATTCAGCTCGAATGTGGTCGTAGGCAAAGCGATGCGCACCCAGACGCCTGTCTTCGCAAAGGACATGAGGTACATCGTCTTCCGGCCGTACTGGAACATTACGCCGAGCATCACGCGGGGCGAGATCGTTCCCCATCTCACGAAGGACAGAAGTTATCTGGCGCGCAAGAACATGGAAATTTATGACTCGAGTGGGCGCGTGATCACCGACGGCGCGGTGAGCGATGAGGTGTTAGCGCAACTGCGCGCCGGGAGACTGATGGTACGGCAGAAACCCGGCAAGGACAATTCACTCGGACTGGTGAAGTTTATCTTTCCGAACGAGAATAATGTGTACCTGCACAGCACGCCGGCACAGGAGCTGTTTTCGCGGTCGCGGCGGGATTTCAGCCACGGCTGCGTGAGAGTGGAGAAGCCGGCAGAGCTGGCAGCATGGGTCCTGCGCGATCAGCCGCCGTGGAACCTCGAGAAAGTGCAGCAGGCGATGCAATCGGGTCCGGACAACCAGCAGGTGAATCTGAAGACGCCGGTTCCGGTGGTGATCTTCTACCTCACGGCTCTGGTCGAGGAGGATGAGTCAATACACTTCTTCGACGACATCTACGGATTCGATAAAAGCCTGAACGCTGTGCTGGCCAAAGGGCCACCATATCCAGGGTAACTGGCCGCTACGGGCACACGCGCCTTCGGCGCCATCATAGGATCGGCATTTTTGGCCCCTCCCGTTGGTTCGCGGAATTTGGATCAGGCAGAACTGCGATAGATTTCTCCTACGATCTGTCTTTGGGCAAAGGCATCGTTCCAGTCCGCGGGCACGTGCAGAACGATGTCGGCCAAGGCCAGGAGGGCATCATGTCAGGCGAAGGAAATGCAACGGGATCAACAGTAACCCTGCACGTGGTTTCGAGCCTTGATGGGTTCATCGCGAGAAAGGACAACAGTGTCTCGTGGCTGGATGTGAGCGGAGGTGTCTACGAAGCCGGGGTTTCCATTTCGGAGGAAGAAGCCGCGGCCTTCGTCAAAGCTATTGACTGTTATGTGCTCGGCTCTCGCACCTATGAACACGCACTTGAACTGGGCTGGCCCTATGGCGATACTCCGACGGTAGTGGTGACGGGAAGGAAATTGCCGTCGGCAAGGAAGAGCGTCGAGTTCTATTCGGGCGATCTCAAGATCCTGCTTGATGAGAAGCTCGCGCCGCGATTTCGAAACATCTGGCTTGTGGGCGGGGCCATGTTATGTCAGCGTTTTCTTGAACTCGGCCTGGTGGACGAAATCAGGTTGACCATAGCCCCTGTCCTGTTGGGTGACGGACTCCGGCTATTCGGAGGTCTCGCGACGGAGAAGAGGTGGGATTTGAAAAACGTGGTCGCTTACAAGAATGGTTTTGTCGGGCTATCGTACGCCGCCTGCGCAGCGGAGAATGGCGCGAAGCGTGATCGCCCGTGACGGCCAGTCACCAGCGGCGAACGCGGCCCACGTCGACGTGGACGAAGTCGGACTGGGCGTAGTAGCCGACGCCTCCGCGCTGCATGGCGAGAGCGGCATCGCGTACCTGCGCGGTGGGCACGCCGGGAATGCGGATGTCGATGGCCTTAGCTTCCATGTGCTGGCTGTGCTCGGCGACTCCGTGGCCGTGTTGACGGAGGTAGTTATTGCTCCATGGCGTGCGGTAGCCGCAGACAATGTCAATCACGCCGTCAGGATGGCCGAGCCGGGCCATCAGGTCGTGGAGTAGATCGAACTCCTTGACGTCGTAGTCCTTGACGTCGCCGGTACGGTGGTCGCGCAGGAAGTGGTCGAGTTGGGCGACGGCATCGGGCAGATAGTGGTCTCCGACGCGGTAGACGACGTCAATGCTCTCGCCGGTGTGCAGGTGATAGAGGTGCAGGCGATAGGCAGACGCTGAGGACGGCGTATCCGCGGCGGTGGCATTCAGGCTTGCGACGCCGAGGAGAGCGAGAAGCGCGGCGGTGAGGATAGACTTCCGGAACGGCATGGTGCAGGCACAACCTTTGAGACGGATTCAGCGAGAACAGCTTTTAACAGTATAGCGATTTGCGCCTGATGGTTGGGATAATCGGGCAAGGAAAAGACCCAGCCGGGGCTGGGTCTTATGTGTTGATTGAGTGCAAGTTAGACCGTGACGGCTTGCTCCACGTTGACGTTGACCGGCGTCAGCCAGCCGTAGCGGTCAGGGCGGAGTCCGTTGGCGATGCCCAGAAACTCGTCTGAGAGCTGACGAGTGATCGGGCCGGCGTTGCCGTCGGCGATGGTGATGCGGTCGACTGAACGGATGGGCGTGACTTCGGCGGCGGTTCCGGTGAAGAAGACTTCGTCGGCGATGTAGAGAAGCTCACGCGGCAGCGCCTGCTCGACGACCGGGATACCGAAATGACGGGCAAGCGTGAGCACCGAATCGCGGGTGATGCCGGAGAGGACGGAGTTGGCCAGCGGCGTGGTATAGAGGACACCGTTGCGGACGACGAAGAGGTTTTCGCCCGAGCCTTCGGAGAGATATCCGTTGACGTCGAGGGCGATGCCTTCGGCGTAGCCGTTGACGTCGGCTTCCATGCGGATGAGCTGCGAGTTGAGGTAATTTCCGCCGGCCTTGGCGAGCGAAGGCATGGTGTTGGGTGCGGAGCGCTGCCACGAAGAGATGCACACGTCGGCGGCGTCGCCGGCAACGTACTTACCCCAGGCGTAGTTGGCCATGTAGACCTCGACTGGCGAGTGCTTGGGGTTGACGCCGATCTCGCCGTATCCGCGAAACGCGATGGGGCGGATATAGCAAGGAGCTATGCCATTGGCTTCGATGAGCTCAACGACGGCGCTCGAGAGCTGATCGAGCGAGTAGGGCATGGGCATGCGGTAGATCTTGGCTGAGTCCAGCATGCGCTGCATGTGCTCGGGCAGACGGAAGACGGCAGCGCCCTGTGGCTGTCCATAGCAGCGGATGCCTTCGAAAACGGACGAGCCGTAGTGGATGACGTGGCTCATGACGTGGATCTGAGCCTTGTCCCAGGGAATGAGGTTGCCGTTGTGCCAGATGCGTGCGGTTGGCTGAATGGGCATGCTTTTGCCTGCTCCTTGTTCGTCCAGAGGTGAACACTCGATTATAAAACGACCTCGCGTCGCGATTCAGCAGGAGATGTGACGAGCGGGCTCGATCCCGCGTTCGATTCGGAGACTTCTGTAATGCGGCATCAGTAAGACGCCTGCGGTTCTCCGAGCCGCTCACGTTCCGTTTTTGAAGTGATCGTGCAGCGCGATTGTAAGGTAATGCGTGCTGCGGGGGAAGATTCCATCGCCTGCGAGGCCGCTGGTATGAAGGATCGGATCGGCGAGATATCCAACAAAACGGCTGGCGTTGCGCCGCTTAAGGCGCAAGGCAAGGTTCACGGCGGCTTCGACGGATTGCTGATGGGAAACTTCTATCAGCACGATTGCGCTCAGGTGCGACTGCGAGAGCGGTTCGAGCTCTCCATATCCCGGCGCGAGCCGGACGGACAGACCCTCCTGCTCAAGCGTGCGATGAATATAGGACGCCACATGCGGGTTATCGCTGGCGAGGAGGATCAGGGGGATGAGTGATGAAAAATCATCAGATGTGGACTTCTTGATGTCCATGGGGATGGCTTACTCCCTTTCTCGCCTCCTGAGCCACTGCCCAGGGAGCATTTGCTAAGAGGCAAGCCGTGAGCCAAACAGAAAGGGATTTGGACGATTGAAAATAGGGACCTTACCTCGGGCCGGTAAGGGCAACCTTTTCGGCCGTGCATGTTCGTACAAGGCGGCCGGGAAATTTTGACACGGATGAGGCGGCGCGGGAATCTCTTAATTGAAGCAGCATCTGCTCTGCAGTCTGTTAAATTGTTTATCTTCAGGAAAATAGAGGCATTCCAGCCGTGCTACCGCAGGCGGGCGTTCGTATGGCGGAATCGGCGATGGGATAAGGTCTAAAGGTTAATGCACAGCGCAATCAATAACATGGCGGGATGGGCGGCCATCTTCGGACCGGCAAGCGCGATGGAGCATGGGCTGCATTCGACCTACGTGCGGTTTTCGGTGCTGGCGCTGAGCTCTATCTTTTTCCTGGTCGATCCGTTCGCCGCGATTCCTTCGTTCATCGCAATTACCTCGGGCGTAGATATGAAGCGGCGCAGAAGGATGGCGGCGAAGGCGTCACTCACCTGCCTTATCGTCTTGACGTCGTTTGCGGTGGCGGGGCGGCTGATCTTTCGCATGTTTGGCATCACGCTGCCGGCGTTTGAGATTGCGGGCGGGTTGATTCTGCTGCTTATCGGTATCGACATGCTTGAGGCGAAACGCTCGCCAACTCAGGATTCGTCTGAGGAGATGCAGGAGGGCGCGACGAAGGAAGACGCGGGCATCGTGCCGCTGGGCATCCCTATGCTAGCCGGGCCGGGCGCGATTTCGAGCGTAATGGTGCTGGTGGGATCTTCACCGACCGGATGGCAGATGTTCGCCATCATCATGGCAATCGCGGTCACGGCGGTTGCCAGCTATGGCGTGTTGAATGGCGCCGACCGCCTGCGGCGCCTGCTGGGCGAGACCGGCATCCGCATCCTGGTGCGGATTATGGGCTTGCTGCTGATGGCTCTGGCAGTGCAGTTCTTCGTGAACGGACTGACGGACCTAGGCGTGATCACACGGCAGGAATAGCGCCGGCCGGCCTCGCATTTGGCTCGAGATTGCCTAATCGTCGTCGTCGCCTCTACTGATCGGCTTGGTCTTCTTCGACGGAGTTGCGACGGCAGGCGCAAGTGACGGCGCGCCGATCGTCTGATGGGGATGCGCCGCCTGGAAGCGTTCAATGCCGAGAGCGATCTGGAGAGAATAGCCGAGCGACTGCTGTCCGGTATCGAAAGCTTCAGTCGCTTTGATATTGCGGAACCAACGCATCACATCGTCGGCATCGGGCAGGGTATTCGACTTTGCTTGCCACTCTGCCGTGGAGTGACACGACAAGCAGGATGACTTCGGATTGTCGACGGGGCCGTTCAGCCTGCCGGCGCGGCCAAGATGTTGGGCGGGGCCGACGGCCGGGTTGATGAATGTTTGCGTCAGGTGCGTAGTGGCGGTCTTGGTTGCGTCTGTCACCGAAGGGTCGTTCCCCCACATCAGACCAACTGGTTCCAGACGATCCCAGGGAGTCGCTCCGGTGGCGTTGCCGTCATAGACAAATGTGCCGAAGACCCATCCCGTAGTGGCGTTCGCGCGCGAATCCCGTACGGCTACGTCGACCTGCAGCAGGCGCACTGTCTGGATCGAGCGCGGGCCGCCGCTGCTGGTGGATACGTTGGCCTGCCACTCAAAGTCGTTTTTCAGGTACGGAACCTGATCGACCGTCGCGGTGGTGAAGAGCAGCTTGCACGCCACCGTGCCGTCGGGGATATTGACAGCGGCTGGATTCGGCGCGTTGGCGTCCTTCCAGACTTGCCCGATCACGTAGCCACCGGGCGCGTTGTAGAAACCCACGGCCCAGTTTGCGAAGGACGCGGTCTGGCTGGGAGCCAGTTCATGCGGGCGGGAAGATCTTTCCCCTGTCAGTCCATGTGCAAACTCGCGGCCGTTTGGAGTGGTGTGCAGCCAGGGCGCGTGATACCAGTTTCGCACCGTGTTTTTTTCGAGTTGCCAGTCCACGTCAACGTTGCCTTGCTCGCAATAGGACAAAACGCTCTGCAGATATTGCACCGACTGAGTCTTGAAATTGAATTTCTTCCATGGCTTCGGGCCCACCGCGGGCTTAGTCGCGGGATAGTCCTGGCGGAGCTTGAAGACCGGGCCAGTCCACCCCGCCGGGATCGGATCATTGGATGAAGGAAAGGTCTGGCTCTGCGCGGAAGGAAGCATTGCCGAGAGAAATAGCAGGGCAATCGTAGAGGAAAGCAGGACGGGCTTTCGGCTGAGCATGAAAGTCCCCCCTTTCTGGCGAATAGTGGCCACAAATGCCGATTCGTTTCAAAGAAAGGCGCATTTGCCGTCAGTGGCGAAATCGATCCTGCCCGGTCGTCGGCCTGTGATTCAGGCGGACAGAGCCTGCTTGGCGAGCGTGAGTGCTTTGCTCCCAGCTGCCGCGAAGGCGGCGACGGTGGCAGGATCGGTCTCCGCCTTGGCGGTCCAGTTGATCGTCAGGCAGAAGTAAACCCAGCGGTTGGCGACGAACATGCCTCCCGGCGCGCAAATGGCGTGAAAACCGGAGACGTCGATGCTTCCACCCTTGCAGAAGGCCCTGACGCCGATGGGCATTGGCAGCAGCCAGATGGCGTCACCGAGCGAGAGGATGCGGCGAAACTCGTTCAGGGTCTCTTTGTGCTGGAAGAATTCTCCATGCAGCGCACGCGAGTAATAGGAGACGAAGTCGTCGGCGGATGAGGCGAGGGTCTCGACCTTGTTCAGCGGCGAATTGACGATGGGAAGACTGGCAGCGGATCCGATATCCGACCAGGAGAACGTCTGATAGTTCTTCGCGGCGAGAAGATAGCCGAAGAAGACGCGGGTGCTTTCCGGGACCATGGTGTTCTTGAGGCCGGCGGAGGCGATGAAGGCGCGAACCTTGTCCGGCCCGGCGTACTTGATGCACATGTCGGTGCCGGTGTTGTCGCTGTGCATGATCATGGCTTCGAGAGCGGTGCGCTGCGAGACCTTGCCGATGAGGTTGGGAGGGTTGAAGGTGGCGCTATCGAGGCTCCACCGCTGGCGTCGAGCGCGAGCTGCTGGGCGGAGATGGATTGGACGACCGTGGGTGAGTCGACCTGGCGGAGCGACTCGCAGAGGATGAAGGTCTTGATGGCGCTCCCGACGAACATTTGCTTCGACGAGTTCGATTCGACGAGGAACTCCGGCTTGCCGTCCGCGGCAGGTGCGTAGATTTTGACGGCGGTTTCTCCGGTGAGCGATTTGAACAGCCCGAGAATTGCGTCAGGCGACGTGTCGTCTTTGCCGGCCGATTCGGAAGCGAAAGCAGAAAGCGGAGCGGTGCCCAGGGCGGCTGCGCCTGTGGCGAGAAAGCTCCTGCGGGAGTGGAGCATGGATTTGCCTTTCGTGCTGCTCAGAGTAAGGACGACAAAGTGATTTGTCGCCAATTCAGTTGCAAATAGCTAATTCTGATCCAGCAGATATTTCTGGATGAACATGACTTCGGCGTCGAAGAGGAAGTCCTGGTTCTTCTTCTTTGCGTAGCCGTGGCCTTCGTCATTGGCCATGAGGAACCACGTTGATGTGCCCTGGGCGTTGAGCTTGTCGAGGATCTGGCGCGATTCGCCCCACGGAACGCGCGGATCGTTCTTGCCTACCACAGCGAAGATGGGCTTGTGCATGGAGTCGAGGTGGTTCATGGGAGCGATCTTCTCGAGGTAGGCGCGCATCGCCGGGTCACGCTCGTCTCCATACTCGACGCGGCGCAGGTCGCGGCGGTAGGCCTCGGTGTGTTCGAGGAAGGTGACGAGATTGGACATGCCGACGATGGGCATGGCGCAGCGGATCTTGTCGTTGTAGGAGGCGGCGGTGGCCCAGGTCATGTGTCCGCCGTAACTGCCGCCGAAGGCCATGATGCGGCTGGAGTCGAGGTCGGGCTGGGTGCCGATCCAGTCGAGGAGCGCGCCGATGTCTTTGTAGGTGTCGTCGCGGTGGAAGCCGTTATCGAGCAGGGTGAAGGCCTTGCCATAGCCGGTTGAGCCGCGCACATTGGGGAAGATGATGGCGACGCCGAGGTCGTTAATCAGGTAGTTGTTGCGGCCGAGGAAGATCGGACGCGACTGGCCTTCGGGGCCTCCGTGGATGTTGACGATGACCGGGCGCTTGCCGGGGAACTTTGCCGGGTCGGGCTGATAGAGGAAGCCGGTGATGGTGCGGCCGTCAAAGGATTTCCAGCTGATGAGTTTTGGCTCGCGGAAGTTGGCGGTGTTGAGACCGCCGGTTTCGCTCTCGGTCCAGCGGTCGATCTTGCCGGACTTGATGTTAAGCGAATAGACGTCGAGCGGCGACTGAGCGGAGGTGAGGGAGAAGCCGACATCTTCCGAGTTGGGATGAAAGCTGAGGCCGCCGATGACGCCGGCGGGGATGTCGCCGACAGGGCGATATTTGTTGTTGCCGGTTTCAAGAATGTAGAGCTTGCTCAGCCCGTTCTCATTGGTGAAGAAGGCGATGTGTTTACCGTCTTCGCTGAGAGCGAATTCCTCGACATCCCAGTTGATGCTGGTGGTGAGGTAGTGGGGCGTCATGGTGGCGAGGTCGAAGTAGGCCAGGCGCTGGAAGTCCGAGTCGCGGTCAGTGGTGAGGTGACGCCTTTGCCGTCCTTGCTGAATACAGCGGGACCGTAGTAGACCTGCGAGCCGGGTTGCTGTACGGGGGTGATCTGCTTCTTCTCTCCACTGGCGGTGTCAACGAGATAGAGATTGCTCTGGTTAATGGAAAGCTCCTCAAGAAGCAGAAGATGGCTGCCGTCAGGGGACCAGTCGGTAGGCCCCCATCCGCCGCCCTTGAGTTCGGTGAGCATGCGATCGGTCTTCGGCTGGTGAATATCCATGGTGTAGAGGTCGGTGTCCTGTCCGGTGCGGCGCGTGGAGGTGTAGGCGATGCGCTCGACGCCACCCGGATGTGGGTGCTCGAACAAAGACTGGCTATTGCGCGACTTGCCGTCGGTCAGCAGTGTGATATCGCCGCTGGCCATGTCGTAGCGATAGAGCTGGTACCACTCACCGCCGCCGATGTCCTTGGAGAAGACGAAAGATGCGCCGGTGACGGGTTCGAATTCGGCGGAGAGGACGCGGTCAGGAAAGAAAGTGAGCTGCTGTCGCTCGCCGCCGGGTATTTTGACGAGGTGAACCTGGTTGGTGTCAGCGAAGCGGGTGCCGATGAGCAACTCGCGTTTGACCGGATTCCAACTGAATAGGGAGGCGGAGCGGGAGTCTCCGTAACGCGCGGTCTGATCGGCGATCGAGACGGGAATGGGCGGGATGTTCTCGATTATGAGATTGTCGCCAGGCTTGACGAAAGTGCTTTGCGTTGTGGAGGTCTGGGCGGCGGCAGAGAATGTGGAAAGGCAGAGGAGAAGTATCGGAACGAGGCGCTTGTGCACGGTGGCTCCTGTGTCAGCTGGCGAGGCGAAGCGGCGGTGGAGGAATCATAGGGGAGAAAACGCGGCTGCTCAAGAAGATCCGTGAGGCGCTTTGGAGGCTCGACGGGGGAAGATTCGCGGTGAGTTAACGGAAGCGGGAGGCATTCTTTGGGGAAGTGCTTCGCTGCAGGTCATTGAACCAACGGTATTTACTGGATTTTCAACAAAATCCGGGAGTTTTCAACACTTGCGGTAAAAGACCAAGGCAGATAGGATTCAAACTGTTGCTGCGGACGGCTTGAGCAGTCCGGGCAGCAGGTAGCAAAGATAAGTTCCGCGGGGTTGCAAGGCTAATGCCAACGTGCTATCTTTAAAGGACTGAGTTGTTGTTGCAAGGTGGTTCGCGAGCGGGCTCTTGAGCCTGCCGGATGTGAAGGCGAACCGGGTGTTCGACAGGCGCTGAGCGCTTTTTTGAGCGAACAATCCAATTGCAGAAGAGGGGCTGGGCTCCTCACGTTTTTTATGCGGGCATAAGGCCCGGCTTCGACAGCAGAGGCTGCGAAGTGTGATCTTTCAAAGTTTGGCGTTGCAAAGCGAGCTTTCGCGGCGTGTGGATCTTAGGAATCCTCGAGGCCGCGGAGATAGCCTGGCCGTGAATCATCCGGCGCGTATTTGAGGCGAATTCGGCGGCTAAACGGGCAAGCAAATTATTTTAGATTTTTGCTTGACCGACCTGCTGAATCCAGATAGTCTTGAAAAGTTCGCGCAAAAATGCAGCGCAACAAGTTCGAGGGCCGCAGCTAGGCTGCGATTCCCCGATCCAAGCGGTCCGCTCAGGCGGTATCCGGCGTGGATCTTTGACAATCAGGTTGAACATGCCAGTCGTGAGAACGAAGAGGATCTCGGTCTGAATCGTTTCTCACAATGTTAGTCCTTCGCAGCCTTTCGAGCGCTGCGGAGGCGGCTACTCCAGCGACCTCCGTCGTCTGGTTGTAGCCATCAGGTTTCAAACGAGAGTTTGATCCTGGCTCAGAATCAACGCTGGCGGCGTGCCTAACACATGCAAGTCGAACGAGAAAGTGGAGCAATCCATGAGTAAAGTGGCGCACGGGTGAGTAACACGTGACTAACCTACCCTTGAGTGGGGAATAACCTGGAGAAATCCGGGCTAATACCGCATAACACCTACGGGTCAAAGGAGCAATTCGCTTAAGGAGGGGGTCGCGGCAGATTAGCTTGTTGGCGGGGTAATGGCCCACCAAGGCGGTGATCTGTATCCGGCCTGAGAGGGCGCACGGACACACTGGAACTGAAACACGGTCCAGACTCCTACGGGAGGCAGCAGTGGGGAATTTTGCGCAATGGGGGAAACCCTGACGCAGCAACGCCGCGTGGAGGATGAAGTCCCTTGGGACGTAAACTCCTTTCGATCGGGACGATTATGACGGTACCGGAAGAAGAAGCCCCGGCTAACTTCGTGCCAGCAGCCGCGGTAATACGAGGGGGGCAAGCGTTGTTCGGAATTATTGGGCGTAAAGGGTGCGTAGGCGGTTCGGTAAGTCTTATGTGAAATCTTCGGGCTCAACTCGAAGTCTGCATGAGAAACTGCCGGGCTTGAGTGTGGGAGAGGTGAGTGGAATTTCCGGTGTAGCGGTGAAATGCGTAGATATCGGAAGGAACACCTGTGGCGAAAGCGGCTCACTGGACCATAACTGACGCTGATGCACGAAAGCTAGGGGAGCAAACAGGATTAGATACCCTGGTAGTCCTAGCCCTAAACGATGATCGCTTGGTGTGACGGGTACCCAATCCCGCCGTGCCGAAGCTAACGCGTTAAGCGATCCGCCTGGGGAGTACGGTCGCAAGGCTGAAACTCAAAGGAATTGACGGGGGCCCGCACAAGCGGTGGAGCATGTGGTTTAATTCGACGCAACGCGAAGAACCTTACCTGGGCTCGAAATGTACAGGAATCCGGTGGAAACATCGGCGCCCCGCAAGGGGCCTGTATATAGGTGCTGCATGGCTGTCGTCAGCTCGTGTCGTGAGATGTTGGGTTAAGTCCCGCAACGAGCGCAACCCTTATTACCAGTTGCTACCATTTAGTTGAGCACTCTGGTGAGACTGCCTCGGATAACGGGGAGGAAGGCGGGGATGACGTCAAGTCCTCATGGCCTTTATGTCCAGGGCTACACACGTGCTACAATGGCCGGTACAAACCGTCGCAAACCCGTGAGGGGGAGCTAATCGGAAAAAGCCGGCCTCAGTTCGGATTGGAGTCTGCAACTCGACTCCATGAAGCTGGAATCGCTAGTAATCGCAGATCAGAACGCTGCGGTGAATACGTTCCCGGGCCTTGTACACACCGCCCGTCACATCACGAAAGTGGGTTGTACTAGAAGCAGGTGCGCCAACCGCAAGGGGGCAGCCTTCCAAGGTGTAATTCATGATTGGGGTGAAGTCGTAACAAGGTAGCCGTAGGAGAACCTGCGGCTGGATCACCTCCTTTCTAAGAGAGAACGTCATGGCACTCTCATGCTTCCGCGATCGCGGACTGCCTGAAGCAATTCAGAGCAGCGCATGAGGGACGTTGCCATGTACCTCCTTCCGCGAGTCTGACTCGTGGCGGGAGAATTCTGATACAGACCTTCTCTGGGTCTTCAAGTTCCACGATGGTCCGAAGCGGCGTAGCTGCTTTGCATGTTCAACCTGGTCCTCGAAACTTCTCGAACGAATAAGAACACGAGCAGTCGGGCTCAGCGTGCGCGCCTTCAGGCGGCAAGGTGTCTGGGCAGCAGTTTTGGGCGATGCCGGGCCTGTAGCTCAGTTGGTTAGAGCGCACCCCTGATAAGGGTGAGGTCGGTAGTTCGAATCTACCCAGGCCCACCATATAGCTTCGAAACTATTCTGCGTTATAGGGAATGGGGCTGTAGCTCAGCTGGGAGAGCACCTGCTTTGCAAGCAGGGGGTCAGGAGTTCGATCCTCCTCAGCTCCACCAAGTTCTAATTCGTAAGAGCTGCCTAAAGTTGGGTGTCTAGATGATCTGGATATCGAACTTTGGGCAGGGTGAGAATCGCAAGTTGATTCGCACCTGGTTCCATTCGCCCCAGGGCGAGCGTTGGCGTGAGCCAATGTCTGAGATGTTTGACAACGAAATCGAATTGGGTAATACATTACAAGGCTGAGCAACACCTCGGTCCTGCAGTCGTCACGCAGAGGCCGGGAGGTTGGTTAGTTGAGTGTCTTTAGAATAATCTTTGCGATCTTCTGCAAGTAAGAAGGTCGCTACAGGCGAATTACATATAGTTAACTCCTGCGTGGGGTTAATTCTATGGTCAAGCTACTAAGGGCGCACGGTGGATGCCTTGGCAGAAACAGGCGATGAAGGACGTGGCAAGCTGCGATAAGCTTCGGGGAGCCGCACACAGGCGTTATATCCGAAGATTTCCGAATGGGGAAACCCACTTGAGCAAACCTCAAGTATGACCCGCTGAATACATAGGCGGGATCAAGCGAACTCAGGGAAGTGAACCATCTCAGTACCTGAAGGAAAAGAAAGAAACCTCGATTCCGAAAGTAGTGGCGAGCGAAATCGGAACAGCCCAAACCCGTGGCATTTCGGTGTCTCGGGGGTTGTAGGACCTGCAACAGTAGAGTTACCAATCCGGTAGTTAGTCGAATCCTCTGGAAAGGGGATCCATAGAGCGTGACAGGCGCGTAGACGAAAGCTATCCGGACTCGAAGCAGGCACCTGAGTAAGGCGGGGCACGTGAAACCCTGCTTGAATCCGCGGAGACCATTCCGCAAGGCTAAATACTCGTTTCTGACCGATAGTGAACCAGTACCGTGAGGGAAAGGCGAAAAGAACCCCTGTTAGGGGAGTGCAAAGTACCTGAAACCGTGTGCCTACAAGCAGTGGGAGGGCTATGTCCGCAAGGAAATGCCTGACCGCGTGCCTATTGCATAATGAGCCGGCTAGTTATTCTTGTCAGCAAGGTTAAGCGTAAGCGAGCCGAAGCGAAAGCGAGTCTGAACAGGGCGTTCAGTTGGCAGGAATAGACGCGAAGCGGGATGATCTACCCTTGGCCAGGTTGAAGGTGGGGTAACACCCACTGGAGGACCGAACCGGTGTTTGTTGAAAAAAGCTCGGATGAGCTGAGGGTAGGGGTGAAAGGCTAATCAAATTCCGTGATAGCTCGTTCTCTCCGAAATAGCTTTAGGGCTAGCCTCGGGTGATTTGCATTGGTGGTAGAGATCTGGATGGACTAGGGGGCTTTCCGGCTTACTGAATCCAACCAAACTACGAATGCCAATGACAACCAGCCCGGGAGTCAGACTGTGGGGGCTAAGCTTCACAGTCGAGAGGGAAACAGCCCAGACCGCCTGCTAAGGTCCCCAAGTTACAGTTAAGTGGGAAAGGAAGTCGGAACGCCCAGACAGCCAGGAGGTTGGCTTAGAAGCAGCCATCCTTTAAAGAAAGCGTAATAGCTCACTGGTCAAGCGGTCCGGTGCCGACAATACAACGGGGCTAAAACTGTACACCGAAGCAGCGGATGCGCACCTTACGGGTGCGCGTGGTAGGAGAGCATTCTCAACAGCAGTGAAGCCAGACTGAGAAGACTGGTGGAGCGTTGCGAAGAGACCCTGCCGGCATAAGTAGCGATAATGAATGTGAGAACCATTCACGCCGAAAGTCTAAGGTTTCCTGAGGAAGGTTAATCCGCTCAGGGTTAGGCGGTCCCTAAGGTGAGGCCGAAAGGCGTAGCTGATGGACATCCGGTTAATATTCCGGACCTCCCAACCTTCGTTTGACGATGGGGAGACGCAGTAGGATAAGCAGGGCCTCCTATGGCTATGGGGCTTGATGCGCGTAAGCTGGTTCGTTCAGGCAAATCCGGACGAGCATTAACAGTGAGGCGCAAAACAGTAAGTCGTATGACTGAAAGCTGCTGATTCCACACTGCCGAGAAAATCCTCTAAGGAGAGGCGTTGGGAACCGTACCACAAACCGACACAGGTAGACGAGGAGAATATCCAAAGGCGCTCGAGTGAAAGCTTGTTAAGGAACTCGGCAAATTAGACCCGTAACTTCGGGAGAAGGGTCGCCCACCTCTGGTGGGCCGCAGTGAAGCGCGTACGGCGACTGTTTAACAAAAACACAGGTCTCTGCTAAGTCGAAAACGACGTATAGGGGCTGACGCCTGCCCGGTGCTGGAAGGTTAAAGGGAGAGGTTAGCCGCAAGGCGAAGCTTTGAACTGAAGCCCCAGTGAACGGCGGCCGTAACTATAACGGTCCTAAGGTAGCGAAATTCCTTGTCGGGTAAGTTCCGACCTGCACGAATGGCGTAACGATCGTACGACTGTCTTAACGAGTTGCTCGGCGAACTTGTAGTACCGGTGAAGATGCCGGTTACCCGCAGCTAGACGGAAAGACCCCGTGCACCTTTACTACACCTTTACTATGATTTATGGCTCTTGCTGCGCAGGATAGGTGGGAGGCTTTGATACCAGATTCTCGGATTTGGTGGAGCCACCGGTGAGATACCACCCTGCGAGTGCTGTGAATCTAACCTCCTCCCGTGATCCGGGAGAGGGACATAGTAAGGCGGGTAGTTTGACTGGGGCGGTCGCCTCCTAAATTGTAACGGAGGCGCGCGAAGCTACTCTCAGACTGTTTGGAAATCAGTCGTCGAGTGCAAAGGCATAAGAGTGGTTAACTGTGAGACCTACAAGTCGAGCAGATGCGAAAGCAGGCCTTAGTGATCCGGTGGTTCTGTATGGAAGGGCCATCGCTCAACGGATAAAAGGTACGCCGGGGATAACAGGCTGATCGGAGCCAAGAGTTCATATCGACGCTCCGGTTTGGCACCTCGATGTCGGCTCATCGCATCCTGGAGCTGTAGAAGGTTCCAAGGGTTAGGCTGTTCGCCTATTAAAGCGGTACGTGAGCTGGGTTCAGAACGTCGCGAGACAGTTCGGTCCCTATCTGCTGTGGGCGTAGGAGATTTGCGGGGGGCTGTCCTTAGTACGAGAGGACCGGGATGGACGAACCTCTTGTGTTCCAGTTGTCATGCCAATGGCACGGCTGGGTAGCGAAGTTCGGTTGTGATAACCGCTGAATGCATATAAGCGGGAAGCACGCCCCAAGATGAGATCTCCCTGAAGGGCCCAGGAAGACCACCTGGTTGATAGGCTGGAGGTGGAAGCGCAGTAATGCGTGTAGCTTACCAGTACTAATCGCCCGTTCGGCTTGTCCATAGAATTAATTCTGCGCAGTTATTCTGCAGACACATTCAACAAGCCCTGTAATGTACCCAATCGATTTCGTTGTGAAATATTAAGCTGGATGGCGCCAGTTTGCCGCTTTCTGTCCGGGATAAACCATCCGTTGACGGGATTTGGCTGCGGGAGAAACAGCCTGCCAAGCGCCCCCAAAGTTTTTTTGGCGCATTCGAATTTGTAGCGCCTCAAGTTTGCCGGTGACCATACCGCGAGGGTCCCACCCGTTCCCATCCCGAACACGGAAGTTAAGACTCGCTGGGCCGATGGTACTGCACGCGTAAGTGTGTGGGAGATTAGGTGATCGCCGGCAATATATTTCTAAAAAAAGCCCACTCTTCGGAGTGGGCTTTTTTGCGTTTGGTCCTTCATATACTGCTATAAATGCCTGGAATGCTGCTGCGCGATGCGAACCGGAATGATGTGCCCCTTATCTGCTCCCTGGAGCGCCGCCCGGAATATCACGGATTAGTCGGTAGCTGGCCTGAGGACGAGCACCTCCGCCGCATTTCTGACCCTGACGCCCGCTATGTCATAGCTGAAGATCAACCGGGAGAAATCGCCGGCTTCGCCATTCTGTTTGGACTCATCTCGCAGCATCGATCTATTGAATTGAAGCGGATTGTCGTTGCGACGCCCGGCATGGGGCATGGAAAAGAGATGCCGCGCCAGATCATCCGCAAGACTTTCGACGAATACGGGGCGCACCGGCTATGGCTGGACGTGTTCGAGCACAATCTGCGGGCACAGCGCGCCTACGCCGATGTCGGCTTCCGGCGCGAGGGAGTACTTCGCGAAGCGGTTTATCGCGGTGGCGAATACCACTCGCTGATGCTGATGTCGATCCTCGACCGTGAATATCGAGAGATAACGACTCAGCGTGAGGACTTAAACAACGCGAAGGCGGCGCCCTGAGGATCAGACAGAACTGAGAAGCGGCCGGCTCCTTCGATGTCACTAGGTGGAACCCACACGCTGGCGCCCAGCGACTTCGCCTTCTCTGTCGATGCGTCGCAATCCGATACCAGGAAATAAGCCAGCCAGTGAGCTGGAGCTCCTGGTGGCAAGAACTTTGAAGGTGTCGCGCCGCCAATAAACTCCTCGCCGTTCTTGATGTGCAGATAGCCCATGTCGCCGTCTTTTCCCGGCTCGAACTTCCAGCCGAAGAGTCCGGAATAGAAGGGAATAGCTTTGTCCCGGTCAGGCGAGTTGAGATCGGCCCAGCAAAGAGTGCCATCGACCCCGGCTACTTTTATGCCGGTATGCTGGTTCGGTTGCCAGATCGAGAACGATGCTCCGGTAGGGTCCTGGACGATGGCCATGCGTCCTTGTTCGGCAACGTCGAAGGGCGGCGCCACAACGGTTCCACCCAGACCGGCCACGCGCTCGGCGGTTTCGTCCGCACTGGTGACTGCGATGTAGATATTCCAATGCGTCGGTACGCCTCGTGTCTTTTGCCCGGCATCGAGCTGGTAGCCGGCGGCGGTGTCCCGGCCTCCAAGCTGAAATAGCGTGTAGACCTGATCCGGTCCCATCGGCACGTCGAAGATTTCCCAGCCGAAGAGGGACGCATAGAAAGACTTTGCCGCTGCCTGATCGCTGGTGGCGAGCTCAATCCAGGAAAAGCTGCCCGGCGCGTGTTGATCGATGATTGCCATGGCCGGAAGTATACGTCCGGGCTGCGAACGCTGCGTATCAAAATGTCTTGAAAACGGCGGGATTTGGGTTAAAGAGCCCGGTCGATTTGGTATCATCGGCGGCTATGCCAGTGAAGAAGCAGCCGGCGGAAATACGACCCGCCTCCGCAAAACCTGCGAAGCCGAAGAAGGGTAAGCCCGCGGAGGCGCAGCTCGATGGCTTTCTGGCGAAGTTTATGCCCGAGGTAGAGGACACGGCGCGGCAGGCACTCCGCAAAATGCGGCAGCGGCTGCCGGGAGCTGTCGAGCTTGTCTATGACAACTACAGCGCCCTGGCGATCGGATTTGCTCCCACCGAGCGCGCGTCGGATGCGATCTTCTCGATCGCGCTCTACCCGCGATGGGTGAGCCTGTTCTTCCTGATGAACGGCACGAAGCTGCGCGATCCGGAATGCTATCTCAAGGGCAGTGGCAAAGTGGTGCGCCACATCGTGCTCGAGAATGCTGCGCTTCTCGATGATCCGGTGGTGCAGGAGCTGATGGCACAGGCCCTGGAGCTCTCCCCGAAGCAGGTTGACGCCAGTCAGCCTCGGCGGTTGATCATCAAGTCGGTCTCGGCGAAGCAGAGGCCGCGCCGGCCTGCATAGATTCCTCGCCATTTGCGCTAGTCTGAAGAAGAGCACACATGCCTCCACTCTTCATGGCCAGAATTCTGCGATCAACCCTTTGTTTTCTGCTCCTCTTCTCCTTGGTATCGATGGGCCTGACGGCATCACCTCACCAGCCTGGCCCTACCGTGCCTCTCTGTTCGCGGCAGATCGAATTCACGGCCAGCTATCTGGTGGAGACCGAACGGGGCGCGGGTCCGGGATATCTCTTCCGCATAGACAACGGAACGGCGAAGCCGATCACGCTGATCGAGCCGGTTCCTTCGAGCGCGCACTGGTACGCGCGGGTCGGAAACCGCTGGCTGTGGCGTGCGTCGAGCGGGGCCGGCGGCAGCTACGTGGACGCGATCAACGAGAAGGGTGCGGTCTTCGCCTATCAGCCGAGCAAGGCCCCGGCGGATCCGAAGTACGTCACGGTTCCGGCACACGGACACTATGAGTGGACGGCGGGCGAGCGCCAAATTCCCGCTCTTGCCTATAAGCCGGGCTGTGCGCGCTGTAACTATCCAGGTGAACACGAATACAAGGCGGTCTTCGCCTACGCCTATTTGCCACCGCCACAAGAACAGAAGGATGGGCTGCTGGCATGCGGGCTGCGGTCAAATCTGGTCGATATGCCCCCCAAGGACGTTCCCGGGCAATAATTCACAAAGAAAAAGCGTACAGGCTGCCGTCTCGCGGCGAGGCTTTCGCGTCTAGTTGCATGAAACACCCACAACCGGACTGTTCCGGTGGGGTTTCTATGAGTGTTGGAGGAACAACACATTATGCGAAACACACTTTGTACTCTCGCGCTTGCCGGCCTGTTATCAGTGGCTGGGGGTGCCGCTCTTGCTCAGGATAATGCAGCGCCGCAGCAGGGGCAGGGCTACGGGCATCACGGGATGAATCCCGATGCGCAACTGCAGCACCTTACCAAGCAACTGGATCTGACTGCCGACCAGCAGACGCAGATCAAGCCAATTCTTGAAAACCGAGATCAGCAGATGAAGCAGCTCTGGCAGGATCAGTCGCTCCCCCCCGCCGACCGCCATGCCAAGATGAAGACAATTCAGGAGGACTCGAAAGGCAAGATCGAGGCAGTTCTGAACGATACCCAGAAGCAGAAGTTCGAGGCCATGCAGGCACGCATGCATGAGCGTCAGCAGGGTGGAGAGGCACCTCAGGCGCCGCCTCAATAAATGCCGGACGATATCCCGTCTATAAAGGCCGCACCGGTTGTTTCGCGGAGCGGCCTGTGCATTGTCTAGAGAAACATCTCCATGAAGACGTTGGCGCGCGCGTACTTCGATGCGTGTTCCGGCGCAGCCATGTGGCGGAAGCCGAGCTCTTCATAGAGGTGGATGGCGCTGGCGGCCTTTGTGTTCGACTCAAGGTAAAGCCTGCGGGCATGCAGGACATGGGCGAGCGCGATGGCGAATACGAGCAGTCTGCGACCGACGCCCTGGCCGCGCGCACTTTCCGAGACAGTCATCTTGGCCAGCTCGAACTCGCCCGGCTTCATCGGGACAAGCGCGCAACAGCCGACCACTTCACCATCAAGCTCCGCCACGCATATCTGTCCGCCTTTAGACAGAATCTTGCCCTGCGGATCGTCGAGGACTTCGTGATCGCCGGGCTCAAGGGTAAAGTCGCGGCTGATCCAGGCCTCGTTCAGTTCCTTGAATGGCTTCTCATCGCCGGGCTGAAACCTGCGCAGCACCGGCCGGCTGGTTAGGGGAATCGCTTCAGTATCGACTGCCATAAAGCAAATGTAATCCGCCCCCGTTCATACGTCCAATATCTTGTTTATCCGAATTGATATTATTTTGATATGAACGAGATCGAGGTGCGGCATCTCCGTTATTTCATCGCGGTAGCAGAAGAACTGCATTTCGGCCGCGCCGCCCTTCGACTGCATATCGCACAACCTCCGCTGTCACAGCAGATTCGCAGGCTCGAAGAGATGCTGGGCCACGCGCTCTTTCTGCGCACGTCGCGCGAGGTCCGGCTGACCGCCGCGGGAGAAGAATTGCTGGAGCGGGCGCGGCACACGTTGCGCAAGATGGAGGCCGATGTTTCAGCAGTGAAGAAGATCGGACGCGGCGAGGCGGGCACTCTCACGGTGGGATTTATAGGGTCGGGGATGCTCACGGCGCTGCCCAGGATGCTGGGACGCTATCGCAGGCGCTATCCGCAGGTAGATCTGCAGCTACGCGAGCTGTACACGGCCGGCCTGATAGACACATTGCTCAACGGTACACTCGACGTGGGCTTCATGCGTGATGCCGGAGCTGTTGAAGGCCTGAAAGTGGAGACCTTGCTGTCGGAGCCCTTCGTGGTGGTGCTTCCGCGGAAGCATCCGTTGGCCGAACAGAAGACTGTTGCGGTGAAGAGCCTGCAGCATGAGCCCTTCGTCCTGTTTGCGCGCTCCTACGGCAGTGGGGCGTGGAAGAAGACGATGGACGTGTGCGAAGCGCATGGGTTTACGCCGCGCGTGGTGCAGGAGGCTCCACAGTGGCTGACCATCATGAGCCTGGTGGGGGCCGGGCTGGGCGTGACAATTGCGCCGGCGTGCGTGAAGCAGTTGAGCGTGCCCGACACAGTGTGCCGCACACTGCGCCCGCAGGCGGAGCTAACGCAGTTAGAGTTGGCGTGCAGGGCGAACGAGATGCGGCCAATTGCAAGAGAGTTCAGCGAGATGGCGCGGCGGACGTTTGGTCAGGGCTGAGATGCGGTGGGCTTGGCGCTGGGCTGCTGCTGGGCTTCGGCATGAAACACCTCGTACTGATCGTCGGTCACGCTGATGTCGGCACGAAAGCCGATGATTCCAATGGCATGTGCGACGATGTGAGCCTGGCCGCTGGTCGGCAGCCACAGCTCGTTGTTCACCAGCTTCTGATCGAATGTGAAGTTGCTGCCTTTGCCGACAGAGAACAGACCAAAGCCCAGATGGAAGTTGTCGTCGAAGCGAGCGATCATGCGGCGGACTTCGCGATCCTGCTCATCGACCCAGAGTGTTCCTGCCAGCTTCTTGGAGGCGTCTTCGGCCATGCCGTGGGTCTGTGCATGGGGATCGCCGACAAAGTCGAAGGCTAAGGTGCTGCGGCCATCGAGCATCTCGCGGCGCGGGTTGGAAACTTTCATGATGGCGAGAAGCTGGCTGACGCTCACGTCGTTTTTATCCATCGTTTTTCCGGGCGGCGTCTTCTGTGCCTTATCGACATCTTTCATCACCCGCTCCTGCTCCTTTTTCTGCTCGTCAGGAGAAAGATCCTTGCCGTTCTTCTTCACCCTGCGATCGATCTCGTGGGAGTTTACGAAGAAGATCTCACTCTCTTCGCTCTCCGTCTTTTTCACGCCCCCGTTCTTGTCGAGTTCGTGGGTCACCACGATCTCGCGATAGGTATAGTTCTCGCGCGTCTGGTCGAGCTTACGCTGGTGGTCCTGAACCTGCTTCATCAATGTAGGGACGTCGGGGATGGGGGTTTGATGCGCGGAGGCATTTTGTCCCGAGCAGGCGAGTGTCGCGGTGCCAAGAATTACGGAGACGGCGAGAAGTCGCATACGCAGAAAAATCCCTGGTGAGTGATACGCTGGTACGACTGCGGCGGTTCCTGCGTTCGCGAGAGATGCGCGGACACAGGCCGGCTTCAAACAAACGAGGTTGTCAGATGCTTCGACTTTTGCTGCGGTGGTTCCTGCAGGCAGGCGCATTGCTGTTGGTTGCGTATTTTGTTCCCGGTTTTCATGTCCGCAATTTTCCCGCTGCCCTGATCGCGGTGCTGGTAATTGGACTGCTGAACGCGACGTTGGGATTGCTGCTCAAGCTTATTACCCTGCCGCTCGGAATTCTCACCCTTGGCCTGTTCTTCCTGGTGATCAACGCGATCATGCTCGAGGTGGCGAGCGCCATTGTTCCTGGCTTTAATGTAGCGAGCTTTGGAGCAGCTTTTATTGGCGCGGTGGTGCTGGCAGTCCTGCACATGATCGTAGAAGCAATCGCCGCCGACTAGCGCCCGACCAGGCCGCAGTTCACTGCGCCGGCGAAGGGCTCTTGGGGACGGCCACTCCGGCCGGCTTTTGCGATTGCGGTGAGATGACGGCGCGGCCCGCCGGGAGGCGACGGACAGAGCGCGGGCGTCCTGCCGGGGACGGCTCGATGGGATGATTCGCGGGACGCGCTGCGCCGGCGGACCCCACGGCCCCGGGCGACGGCTGGCCGACGAGGCCGGGCAGCACAGGCTGAATTCTGTGCGAGTGGCTGACGCTACCGGCAACGATGGCTGCGCATGCGATCGCGGCGGTTGCCGCTCCGAAAGCGAAGCGGGGAATTTCGAAGAAGCGGCGGCCAGGCGCCGGTGCGGACTGAACGCTCTGCGCCTGCGCGAGACGGGTCTTGATGCGATTTTCGATGCCCGGGGGCGGTGTTGCAGAGCCGAGTCGCCGAAGGGCTTCGTTGATGCGGCGGTCGTGATTCTGGCTGGTGTGTGCGACGTGTAAGTTCATCGCGACACTCCTTCCTTCTCCAGCAATGCGGAGAGTTCTCGGCGCGCGCGAAAGATGCGCGAGCGGATAGAGGATTCCGTAGTGCCGAGTACTGCTGCAATCTGCACCGTGGACAGTTCTTCGACGGCGGAGAGCAGCAGCGCCTGGCGTTCTTTCGTAGGCAGGCGGTCGACGAGGTCGAGGATCCGGTTGTGCTCCTGCGAGGAGATCAGCGACTCGTCGGCGCGACGATCGTTTGAGGGCAACACGCGGGCGAAGTCGGCGATGTCATCGTTTTCCGGACGGGTTTTGCCGCGCCGTTTCCTGTCGAGCACAACATTCCAGGTGATGCGAATGAGCCATACCCGGTGATCGCGGATGTCTTCGAGCTTGTCGCGGTGCTTCAGCACGCGCAGAAATGCCTCCTGTACGGCATCCTCCGCCTCGGCGGCGTTGCGCATCACAGAATAGGCAACCCGATAGAGGGTCGCCGAGTACTCTGTGACGAGGGCGGTGATCGTTTCGCTCGAATCCAAAGTCTTCGCCGGCGCCACCCTTGCATTCGTTGCCGGCGCCATCTCAGATTTCAGAGCCGGAGCCATCCAGCCGGTGAGCTGCCCGGGAAATGTGCTCATCCTAACTCCCTGCTCTAAGGACGGAGGATACCGCGTTTGCGCTCATGAAAAACAGTCTGGCCAAAGAGATATCACAGAGATGCAACTCGAGTAGAATCCGGTGAGCCGCGGCTCGGTGGCCGTCTGATGCAGAGAAAAGCGTGGTTTGAGATTCACGACCATCCATTGTTCCCGGGATTCCTCCGCGATCTGGTGACGGAAGCGCTCGAAGCGATGTGGAACGCGCAGGACTTTTACGGACCGGTTGCGGCGCGCCTCAGGCGTGCGCTGGACGAATCGGGGGCAACGCGGGTGGTGGATCTCTGCTCAGGAGGAGGGGGTCCGTGGCTGCGCTTTTCGCGCGATCTGGTTGGAGAAGATGGCAGCGCACCGGCGGTCCTTTTAACGGATAAGTACCCGAATCAACGCGCTTTTCAGCAGATTCAGGACGCGACGGGAAGCGCGATCAATTTTTATCCCGAGCCGGTGGACGCGATGCGCATTCCGCCGGAGCTTGCCGGCTTCCGCACTATGTTTTCGACGTTCCATCACTTCGGGCCGGGGGAGGCGAGGGCGATCCTGAAAGATGCGTTCGATCAGCGTCAGGGCATTGCGGTCTTTGAGGCGGCGAAATGCGATTTCCGGACCCTGGCTGCCGTGTTCGCCGTGCCCCTGCTGGGCTTGCGGCTTGCGCCACGCATCCGGCCCTTCCGGTGGGGGCGGATCTTCTGGACCTACTGCCTTCCGGCGATCCCGTTTACGCTGTGGCTGGACGGGCTGCTCTCGTGCCTGCGGTCGTACTCGCGGGCGGATATGCGGGAGCTGGTCGAAGGGATGACCCATGAGAATTACAGTTGGGAGATCGGCGAAGAGCGCCGGGGCCTGATTTCAGTCCGTTACCTGGTGGGCTGTCCTGTCGGCCGCGCGGGAACAGTAGACGTGCGATTGGAGGAAATGGAAAGGCCCGCCCAGCAGACGCCGAGCGGGCCGGTAACTGCTGACTACGCTACTGCAGAGGTTGCTTTCCGCCGTTGAGCTTCTGGGTGGCGATCTGGCCGGCAGCGGTGGTCTTGTCCTGATCCTTGATCTCGGCGTAGAGCTTCTTGGCCTCGGCAGGATTCGAAGCCTCGTACAGCGCAGCAATCTGAAGCTTGGCAGCGGAGGCGGGAACGGTGTTGGTCGGGTTCTTGATGAGCTGCTGGTAGAGATCGACGGCCTGGCTGGTGCGACCCGTCTGGCGATAGAGCCCGGCGAGAGCCATCTTGGCCAGAGCTGCGACAGCGCTGTCGTGAGACCCGGCACCCTTCTGCAGAACGGCCTCAGCAGGCCCGGTCTGGCCCATGTCGAGATAGGTAAGGCCGGCGAAGTACTGAGCATTGGCGCCGACCTTGAACCAGCCATAGCGGTTGGCGACGTCGACGAAGTGCGGGTTCGCAGCCTTGGCGCGTTCTGCGGCGGTCTTGTAGGTCGGCTGGCCGGGCGCAACTGGCTGGCCGGGCTGAAACAGCGGCGTATTGTAGATATCCATGCCCTGGCCGAAGGCGATTTCCGCGCGGGCCGAACGCGAGTTGTAAACGAGGATGCCGGCGACGATCAGCGCCAATACAACAACTGTCGAAATGGCGATCCTTACAACATTGGTGCGATGGAGCTGCATCCAGCCGAGGCCGGAGGCCGTGGCTTCAACAAAGCGGTCCTGCTTTAACGCGCGACGTGTCTGTGTATCCAATTTGGAGGTCCTTCAGATCCTTCTGGAGGGGAACTGGCCTGATCAACAGGCTCAGGCAGGCAGGCACGGGTAGATGGGCTGTCTGCTCTTGAGATCACTTAAGTTTACCAGTGGGCGGAGGGCGGGGTCAAAGCCAGTGCGCGGTAGGCGGCAAGGCAGGGCGCCGCTGGCCGCCAGCGCGAAGCATCAACAGTAACCCGAACAGCCGCCTCAAGCCGCGCGAACCGGGTCCTCAATCTCGCCGTTTTCGATCTTTTCCTGGCAGTCGATGCAATACGGCGTCCAGGGCAGGGCTTCGAGACGCTTGGCGCCGATTTCCGTGCCGCAATGGACACACTCGCCGAAACCGTCTTCCTTGATCCTGCTCAGGGCCTGCTGCACCATGCGGAGCTGCTGGTGGCCGGTCGTGCCTTGGCTGAAAAGAAACTCCTTCTGATACGAAAGAACCGCCTGGTCCGCGACATCCTGCGTGTCGTCGCTTACAGTTTCGCGGCCTTGCTCGACGGCGGTCGACATTGCCTGCTCCAGGAACTGCTTGTGCGCAAGCAGCTTTTCCTGATAGCGCCGGGTGGATTGAGGGGTGAGGGCCACGATGTTTACTCCTTTGCAATAAGTTCAAACAGCTTTGACGGCAGATGTGCGGCGAAGGTTTCGTTGGAAAACGCGATTTCTTGCGGGATGTGTATGACACTTACCTGCCGCCGCCGGCAGTTCTTTACTTGATGCCGGGACGGCGGACGATTAGGCTTGAGATTGCCATGTACGAAGACTTTCAAGTGAAGGATCGCTGGACCGGCGCGGATCTGCACTGCCGCTGGATCGGGAACATCGTCGCCATTGCGACTCGCCACGCCGACGCTGTCGATATCCGGTTTGATGTCAGCGGCCGTCCGGTGTGGATCGCCATGCCCTGCCATGCATGGGTAGAGCAGAAAAAGCGCACTGGCTACGTAATCACCGATGCGCTTGCCGCTCAGGTTGCGGGACGTTACATCAAGCAGATCATAGAGTCCGGCTATGACAACGGCCGCGAGATGTACACAATGAGCGTCGAAGAGGTGCTGGATCATCTCGATCACGTGCTGCGCGAGGCGGGCCACACCAGCAATCTGCCGGCGCTGATTCCTCTGGACGACGCACAGCCGTTGCCTTGAACCCTGCGAGACCGCACTGAAGTCTTTGCCATCCCCTGATCTCGAATGGCACAATAGACGGTTTGCCTGAACGAGAAGGAGCATTTGATGGGAGCAGCAACCGTCACCCGCGATCTGAAAAAGCTGACGGAGGGCCCGCACGTCCACCGCAATCTTTCGACAGCGCAGCTGATCGAGGCCGCGATTGCACGCGGCGAGGCCAGCCTGGCGGCGAATGGCGCACTGGTGGCGCTCACCGGGTCTCGCACAGGGCGTTCGCCGCGGGACAAATTCACCGTCGAGGATGCGGAGACCAAAGATCGTGTCGATTGGGGCAAGGTCAACCAACCGTTTCCACCGGATAAATTTCAGACGCTGCTCGATCGCGTGGTCCAGCACATGGCGGAGCGCGATCTTTATGTCCTGGATCTCTACGCCGGCGCGGAGCGCGATTACCGCCTGCCCATCCAGATCATCTGCGAATATGCGTGGCATGCCCTGTTTGTGAAGCAACTCTTCGTGCGGCCGGAACTGGCGGAGCTTGCCCATCACGTGGCGGAATTCACCGTCATCGCGGCGCCGGAGTTCGAGGCTGTCCCTGAGCGGGATGGAACACGGTCGAGTACGTTTATCCTCGCGGATTTTGCGCGCAAGGTGATCCTGATCGGCGGCACGAAATACGCGGGCGAGATGAAGAAGTCGATCTTCGGTGTGATGAATTATCTTCTGCCGGGGCGCGACGTCTTTCCGATGCATTGCTCGGCAAACATCGGGGAGAAAGGCGCGACGGCGTTATTTTTCGGGCTTTCGGGTACCGGCAAAACGACACTCTCCGCCGACCCGCTGCGGCGTCTGATTGGCGACGATGAGCATGGATGGAGCCCGAAAGGAGTTTTCAACTTCGAGGGCGGATGCTACGCGAAGTGCGTCGATCTCTCAGAAGAAAAGGAACCGCAGATTTATCACGCCATCCGCTTCGGCTCGGTGCTCGAAAACGTGGTGATCGACCCGCGCACCGGCGAGCCCGATTACAGCGACATCCGGTACACGGAGAACACCCGGGCGGCCTATCCGATCGATTTCATCGCGAACGCTGTGATTCCAGGCGTGGGCGGCCACCCAAAGAATGTGCTGTTCCTCGCGGCGGACGCATTCGGCGTGTTGCCTCCTATCGCGAAGCTGTCGCCGGAGCAGGCGATGTATCACTTCCTCTCCGGATACACGGCGAAGCTGGCCGGGACGGAAGCTGGGCTGGGCAGCGAGCCGGTGCCCGAGTTTTCGGCGTGCTTCGGGTCGCCGTTCCTGCCGCTGGCTCCCAAGGTATATGCGGAGATGCTGGGCCGCCGGCTGCGCCAGCATGACGCGCAATGCTGGCTGGTGAACACGGGATGGACAGGCGGCGCGTTCGGCGTGGGGCA
>Ga0206998_1063_pt1 | contig 29649 bp, 21 predicted proteins | sample Alteio_BWMinCont_FD_153309 | JGI IMG/M metagenome (GOLD analysis project Ga0206998, IMG submission 153309) | Enriched cells from forest soil in Barre Woods Harvard Forest LTER site, Petersham, Massachusetts, United States -... | ecosystem: Environmental > Terrestrial > Soil > Temperate forest >... | reverse complement strand
GCGTTTCCGGTCGAATTGGTGAGGTCAGCGATGCATGCGACGATCGTATCCTGGGCATCTGATCGTTGGCCAGGAGTTCCGATCATGCATTGATATTCGCTATCAGTCAGAATGTGCTTGTCGTCATCGTCAAGGCGCAATGATTTAGCCAACCTGTTGGCTTTGGTCACCCCCAATGGCTCGTTGATCTGGTCAGGACTGCTGAAGTTAGGCGGTGCCAGGTGCTGGAAGGAAGGTTCCACCCGACACTGCAAATCAAAGTGACACTTGTCGCCACCATTGCCGTCACTGCAAGGGTCCTGACCGTTGAAATATTGCTGGTAGTCTTTGAATATGCAACCGTTTGGATTCGCCAGAAGGCATGTGGCGACCTCTCGAGGAATTGGTGCCCGGTATGCCGGCATATTTGCGGCATTGGCGGGATTCGAGAAGTACAGGAATAGGAAGTTTACGAAGTAGACGGCGGGGGTGGTGGCAACTCCGTAATCGGGTCCTGGGATTTGAGGGAGGTCGGGGCCGCTCTGCGCCATCACGGGAGTCGCGGCCAGCAGCATTGCCCCGAACACAGCCAAAACGCACCGTCTCATACGCTCACTCATGCTCGCTCTGTAATCCCTGGCGTCATCGCCGGAATCTGACCGCCCCGCACTCTCGCTCGCAGCGCGGAGGCGACACTGGCACCGTCGAGCGGCGAGAAGCTGTCCGACGTTCATGGATGTAGCTCCGCGCTTCTGCGTCTTTTGCGTGTACTTCATCTTTGTTTTCTCCAGTTTGTCCTGATTCGGAAGCCGCGGATTCGTATGGAAGTTGGATTCCAACTCCTGAGGGCCATCCTGTGGGGGGCGAAGGCGACCGAGACGTGATGCCTCGTAAATCGGTTTCAGGGGCGCCGTTGCCGACTGTACTACGCCGCCGTGCGCAATTCCTCGCGCTCTCGGCTAAAAACTGGGCCGGTTCAGTCGGAGCAAATCAAGAGAAGGCAAAGGTAAGTAAGTGGCTGGGACTGACGAGCCAAGCATACGCCCATGTTGTCGGATGTCAAGTGCATTAGCGTTCTTCAATATCGGCTAACGCGGAAGGAAGATGGCAGCGCGGAAATAAAGAGCCGCCGGACCCTACACGAAAATGTTTTCGTGGTTGCAGATCTAGGCCGAGTCCTTTCTCAGAGCACGCATTACCGTTTGTCCAAGCCAAGCGGTGAAATGAATGTTAGGCAGAGGCGCTGCCCCAGGCCAATGAGTTCTCAACCGACGGCAACAGGGCCGAGTCACTCATTGACAGGGTTCGGGACGGTTTGTCGGCAATCCGGAAGTTTCGCCGCCTAACTGGTCGCCTTGGGATGTATCCGTTCCCCATCCTGTCAGAAAAGTAGAGAAAGCAAAAGGCCCGTTCCGAAGAACGGGCCTATGCCGCAGAGCCAAGACTTACCGGTGCCCACCGCCGCCGTGAGATCCGCCTCCACCACCACCACCGTGGAAGCCTCCACCGCCGCCGCCATGGAAACCGCCTCCGCTGAAGCCGCCGCCGTGGTATCCACCGCCAACGCTACCCCCGTGGTAGCCGCTCGTGCCGCCACTGCTGCGGGCGCCGCCATAGCCGGCGGTGCCGCCGCGGTAGCCGTTGTAGCCGGTAGCACCGTGGTATCCGTTATAGCCGGTCGTGCCGCGGTAGCCGTTGTTCACTCCAAATCCGGCCCGGCTGTTGTAGGGAGCGGGCCTCGCGCCGTTGTATCCATAGCCGCCGCGGTATCCGTATCCGCCGCGATATCCATAGCCGCCGCGGTATCCGTACCAACCAGCGTGACCCCATCCCCATCCCCATGGATGGCCATACCAGCCGCCATACCAGGGGCCGGCTCCGATGAAGAGGCCGCCGATGAACCAGCTTGAACCGTAGTATCCGTAAGGCGCGCAGGCGTATGGATAGTACCCGTAATAACCCCAGCTACAGACCGGAGGTCCAGCTACGTATACAGGCGCGGGATAACCCACGTCAGGCCCGATACCGATGCCGACCGCAACTTGCGCGCTTGCCATCGACGGCATCAACGCCAGAGGAACGGCCAGCAGTAAAAGCAACATTGAAGAGCGCAGGATGCGCATTTGTGAATCCTCCCCGTCGCCCTTGTGAACCAGGATGACGCGGCTTCTGATCTCCGGTTTCAGTCTCGATCTTCCGGTATCTAGAAGCCTATCTCTACTAACAGAAGATGTGGGGAAAAGTTGCGAGGATTCGGATGTTTGAGGGTAGTTTCGATGCCACAAAAGCGGCATGATTCTGCATCCGAAAAGAGTGCACCCGGATGCGGGAACATCCGGGTGCGCAGGGCCTGCTAGAGGCCCTACTCGAGCACAGCGTCCTGGGAGCAGGGTTCCGGAACGCGGCTCGCGCGGCTGACGGAGCCGGTTGCCTTAGCGCCGTCCGTGGTCCCAACCGCGATGATCAAAGTCGTGATGGTCGTAGTCGCGATGGTCGACGTAAATGCGGTCGCGATGCACCCAGCGGCCCGGCACCCAGCCCGAGCCAGCATAGTAGCCGGGGGTCCAGTAGAAATCGACGCCAGGGCAGGGAGGTACGTAGTTGTTGTAATAGACCGGGGCGGAAGGACCGACGCGAACCGCGATTCCAACCTGTGCCTGGGCCTGTGCCTGTCCCGCGACAGCAGCCGCTGCCACAATGCCAGTAAGTGCGAGGGTGCGAAGTGTGCGTTTCATCTGAGCTCCTCTCGAGCGCGGAATCGAACCTCTATCGATTGCCGCCGCTCAATCTGCTCTGCACGTGTGAACAACGGCTCAGATGAATTGTTGCGAGGTTTATTTTCGCGGAGATGCGCATCTTTAATAGGCGGAGTGCATCGCGAAAAACGCAACCAGCCAGCAACCAAGGGCCGATTTTGCATTCCGATCAGCGTGGGTATGCGGAGGGCATCGGCGAAATGAGATGACGTTCGCACACGGAAGAAGGTTGCCGAGGTCGGAGTTTTGGCTGGCAAACTTTGAAGAGATGACAGGCTTCATGAGGCAATCTGTACAGCGAATCCCGGTCTGCATGTCCAAGAAGCCCACGTAAATTCAGCGGATTCTCGACAGCAGTTTAACGACAAGCTCTTTTGTAGGCGACTAGCCTTGCATTCAAGGAGGCACCCTCATGAAGAGATTCCGAGTGATTTCTCTCCTGATTCTGACAGGTTTGTTCACGGCAGGTATTGCGAAGGCGCAGGAGGGTACGATTCGAGCTAATGTTCCCTTCGACTTTGTCGTCGGAAGTAAACCTCTTCAGTCCGGGACCTACGAGTTTCTAACGTCTTTCGCGCGATCCAGTCATGCCATCTTCATCCGCAGCACCAATCAGCAAATCGTAATGCTGGGTATGAAAGGCGAGGCCGGCAATCTTCCCGGGAATGTCACCCGCCTGGTCTTCTACAAATACGGAGATCACTATTTCCTACGTGAAATTCACTGCCCCACTATGTCGCTGAACGTCGCTTTTCCGCAATCGAAGCTAGAAAAGCAGACTCGGCAGCAAATGGCATCGCTGGGACCCGACCGGGTGCTGCTGGCGCTGAATTAAGGCGGCAGAGGCACCCTGGCAGAGAAGGCTTAAGCGGCTCGCCGCAGCATGAAGACTGTCACTTCTTCGCGCAGGTGGGAGCTTTGCCTGAAGGCGGCCAGAGCTGGGTGAAGATCTGGAACGTGGTATCGGGCAGGTCTCCGGGTTTGATGGTGTCGCCGAATTCCATGTAGGGCACCTCGCCGTTCGAACCGATGCGGGTCCAGTCGGAACTCATCATGAGGCGCGGATCGCCGATGCGCGCGAAATGCACCCACATGGTCATGATCTGGTCGGAGAGCTTGTGGTCGGCGGGTTTGAATTGCACAGTCGGCGCGTGCTCGTCGGGGAGATGCGTGTGTCCAAAGACGTAGACGAGTTCAGAGGCGTGGAATGCGCCCATGCCTGATGCTTCGCCGATCGGGCTGACGTGGGTGAAGCGGTAGAGATATCCGTGCGTGGCGCGGGCGATGGAGAAGGCGTTGTAGAGCTGGATGGAGTCGGTGAGGAGCTTGTCGGCGGCGGCGTGGATCTGGTCGGGAGTGGCGGGAGATGAGAGCTCGTAGAGCGCCAGCACCTGCCTGGCGCAGGGAGTGAAGGCCTGATCTACCCAGGCGTTGAAGCTGTTGGTGTCTGTCGGGTGATAGCGGCGTAAAAAGAGGTTTCCTTCGTTGCTGTTGGTGCCGACAAGGATAGGGATGCGCATGGCGCGGTTCTCGGTGTAGAGCTGTGCGGGCTGGGCGGGGATGACATATCCGTCGACGAAGGGCGCCCATGGGGACGGAACGAGAGACGGATTATCGAGCGGGGTTTCCGGGCGGAGGCGTGCGCGAGGGGAGCCTCCGGTGGCGAAGATTTTTTCGGCCGCCTCATATCCGCGGGCGGTCAGCTCCTGGGCGTTGAGGCTCCGCAGGTCAGCGATGTGAGGGGCGGCGGCAAGGCCGATCTCTTCCATGCTGCTCAGGCCGCGGTATTCGTTGCGCAGTTCGGGCGCGGGCTGGAAGACGATGCTGGGGCTTTCGAGAATGGCCTTGTCGAAGAGACCTGCCGCGCCGGGCGCGATCAGGAGGTAGCCGATGCTGCTGGCTCCTGCGGATTCTCCGAAGACGGTGACGTTGCGAGCGTCGCCTCCGAAATTCGAGATGTTGTCGCGTACCCAGCGGAGCGCCGCCATCTGGTCGAGGAGGCCATAGTTTCCGGAGGTGTGATGAGGCGATTCAGCCGTCAGGTCGGGATGGGCGAGGAAGCCGAAGACGCCGAGGCGGTAGTTGATGGTGACGACCACGACTCCGCGGGCGGCGAGATTGGCGCCGTCATATTCGGGTTGCGAACCCGATCCGGTGATGAAAGAACCGCCATGGATAAAAACCATCACCGGAGCAGGCGCAGTGGGCGTGAGCGATGTCGTCCAGACATTGAGATAGAGGCAGTCTTCGCTCATGGTGGAGCCCGGGATGCGCATCAGCGCGGATTCCGGCTGCATGCAGGCAGCGCCGTACTTTGCTGCGTCGCGGACGCCGGTCCATCCCGAGGCAGGCTTGGGCTCGCGCCAGCGCAGTTCGCCGACCGGTGGCGCGGCGTAGGGAATGCCCTTGAAGGCGAGCGGCCCCATGGGGGAGACTTCGCCGGCGAGCTCTCCCTGGGAGATGCGGACGTGCGGAGCGGCCAGCTGGGCTTGGGCTGAGACAGAAGCCAGAACAATAAGAAGGACAGGGAAGCGAAATCGCATCGGCAGCTCCGGGCAGCGGAGTGAACAGCGCTGTTAGAGTAACTTATGCGGGCTCACCGCTGAACGAATTCATGTTTCTGAAACCACAGCGAGTTCACTTCATAGGCATTGGCGGGATCGGCATGAGCGGCATCGCCGAGATACTGCTCAACCTTGGCAACACGGTCAGCGGATCGGACCTGCGGAGTACGCCGATCACCGAACGGCTGGCATCGCTGGGGGCGACGATTTTCGAGGGCCACGCAGCGGCGAATGTTGTCGGAGCGGGTGTGGTCGTCGCCAGCTCGGCGGTGAATGAGCGCAATCCCGAGGTGATGGAGGCGCGGCGGCGGAAGATCCCAGTAATCCAGCGCGCGGAGATGCTGGCGGAGCTGATGCGGCTAAAGTACGGGATTGCCGTTGCCGGCATGCACGGCAAGACCACGACTACGTCGATGATTGCGACGGTGCTCGCGGCAGGGGGGCTGGATCCGACGGTGGTTGTCGGGGGGCGTGTCGACACACTCGGCTCGAACGCAAGGCTGGGCAAGTCGCAATACTTGGTTGCAGAGGCCGATGAAAGCGACCGGTCGTTTCTGAAGCTGTCGCCGATTCTTGCCGTAGTTACTAACCTTGACCGCGAGCACATGGATTGCTATCGCGATATGGCAGACGTCGAGAATGCCTTCGTCGAGTTCATGGATCGCGTGCCGTTCTACGGGGCGTGCGTGGCGTGTCTCGACGATCCGTTGCTGGCCGCTACTCTTCCGCGCGTGCAGCGCAAGGTCTTTACCTATGGAACCGACACTCGCGCCGACTACGTTCTGCGCATGCTTCCGGCGGTCGAAGGGGTGCGGTCGCGTTTCGAGGTGGCTACAGGGAGTGCCGAAGGCTGCGTTCTCGGGCCCTTTGAGCTGCACGTTCCGGGAGCCCATAACGTTCTGAATGCCACGGCGGCGGTCGCGATTGCGACACAACTCGAGATCAGCCCGGAAGAGATTGCGCAGGGGTTGAAGAATTTCCACGGGGTGGACCGGCGCTTTCAGCTGAAGGGCTGCGTGAACGGGATTGCGGTGGTCGACGACTATGGCCACCATCCGACGGAGATTCGGGCTACGCTTCGGGCAGCACGGGATTGCAACTACAGCCGCATTCATGCGATCTTCCAGCCGCATCGCTACACGCGGACCCGTGATCTGTTCGACGAATTCGTTACGGCTTTTGATGATGCCTCGACAGTCGAGGTGCTCGATATCTATGCGGCGAGCGAAGAGCCCATTGAGGGAGTGAATTCGCCGGCGCTGGTCGCGGCCATGCGCCGTGAGGGTGTCGAGTACGCTGCGACGAGCGAGCGCGCTATTGCGAAGGTCGTAGAGCGGGCTGAGCCGAATGATGTGATTCTTACACTCGGCGCGGGCAGCGTTTCCCAGATTGCTCCCCAGGTGCTGGAGAGGCTAGGAACTCACCACACAAATCTGGTTTGATTCGAATCTGTTTAATCCTGCAGGTTCTTTGTGTAGGATGGCTGCTACCATGCGCGTCCGGTATCCGGCTGTACTCACTCTCCTGGCATTCCTTTTGGCCGTTGTCCCAGCTCATGCCGACAAGCTGAAGGGCTATTACTCGGGTAGCGGGGGCATGAGTGCGGATGTTCATCGCGTGGTGATGGTGCAATTTGCGGAGGATGGCACGGCCCTGGTGGAGCAGAACTGGGTGGGCCGCGATCCGCAGACCTGGCATGCGCGCTGGGTCAAGCAGGGCAACCAGGTAACGCTCAGCTTCGATCCGCAAAAAGATACGCCTGCGGTCTCTCCACTTGTCATGAAGATGAAGCATGGCTCGCTGATTCCGGCTACATGGGACAGCGCTGCACTGGGACCGCTTGGGCCGCCAACCCTTGCGCCTTTCGGTGGCAAGAACGTTCTGAAGCATAGCGTTGCATCCTGCGTAAGCCTTAACACGCTCGATCCGTCGCGCGACTGCGTGCAGTGGGACTCTCGCACTTCACACAAATAACCCACGAACTACCCACGAACTTTCAGGAGTCGACAATGAAGCGCAGAACCTTCCTATCGCTTTCCGCCGGCGCCGCTGCTTACAGCCTTGCCAAGCCCATTGCCCATGCTCAGACTACTTCCGGGATCATGTCGCCGGTGCTTACCCGCGCCTACGACACGAGCCGCTCGGGTACAACCCTGAACGAGACGATCCTCACGCAGGCGGATCTCGCCACCAAAGGGATACGGAAATACTTCTCGTTGTACATGGAGGGGGATGCTCGGGGCGCGGAGTCGCAGACTCTCATCCTGCCCAAAGTTCCGGTTGTTGACGGGACTGTGCGTGATATTGCCGTCGTCTCGACGATGAACAACCTGGTCTGGTGCTATGACGCCAACGATTCGGACATCCTGTGGGTACAGAAGCTGGCGGTACCGGTCAACGGAGGCAGTTCGATCGATATGCACGTGATTAATGATCACTGGGGCGTGCTTTCGACGGGCATCATCGATCCGGATACGCGGCGCTGGTATGGCGTGGTATGGACGTCGCCGGATGGAGATCCGAAGAAGGGCATACATCAAGTCCACGTTCTTAATCTGAAGGATGGCAGCCGCGCGCATGAACCACTGAGCTTGACCGCAGAAGAGTATGCTCCGGGGCACGGCCTTCCCGCGCAGAAATTCAACAGTACAATGCGCAAGCAGCGGTCTTCGCTGTTGATGACTCACGTTAATGGCGTAAAGACGATCTTCTTCGCTTCGGGATCAGTTCTGGAGACTACGACCGGCGCCGCAGGATGGATCTTCGCCTATGACGTGGCTTCAGCACGTATTTCCGCCAGCATGGCGTTGAGTGGAGGCTATGGAGCCGGCATCTGGATGGCGGGCTCCGGGCTATGCGCAGATAAGGATGGCTATATCTATGGCATGACGGGGAATGGCAGCTTTGACGGCGTGTCTGACTGGGGCGAAACCGTCTTCAAGGTGAAGTACACGCCTCCGGCTGCGGGAAAGAGGGGAACGCTGGCTGTCGTCGACTGGTGGACGCCGTATAGCGATGCAGGGCGCATCGGTGAGGACCCGACGCAGTCCGCGCCCAGCGCCTTCCGCGCTGGCCGGCTCGCGCCCAAACTCTCGGGCGTCAGCGCTCCCTCGGTCGCACATGCCAATATGCCCGTCAACAGCATGGGTGACCGTAATCTCGAAGGTGCTCCGGTCGTCGGCAACCGGACCATCACCAAGCCCAACCAGAATGAGGTGAGTGAGGGCTTTGCGGACGAGGACCTAGGATCGGCGGGCTTGTCGCTGATTCCCGAATACGGTATTGCGCTGGCCTGCGGCAAAGATGGCATCGCATACGAGGTGAATATCCACGACATGGGCAAGACCAAGCCGGCGGACTTCGCGCACGCAGCGACCAATTACGCGAAGCTGGTGCAGCCTCCGGTGTGGTACACCTACACGCCGAGCCCAAACATCGATAACGCGCCGCAGGATTCGAGCACGCTCGACTTTCTCTACGCCAACAAGACGCGGCACATGCACTCGACCTCTGTGCAGTACATGAGCCCCGTCCACGGATTGATGCTGTTCTGCTGGGGCGAGAACTCGCAACTGCGCGCATGGTCGATGAGTCCAAAGGGAGTTTTGACCCTGCTGGCGGAGGGCGCGGAGGTGGCATCAGCGAACTCCACCAATCCGCCTGGCGGAATGCCTGGCGGCTTTATGAGCCTTTCCGCAAATGCCGACAAGCCCGGACTGCGCTTCTGTGGGCGTTGATTCCGTATGGAGATGCCAACGCTCAGATTACCACCGGGCGCTTCCTGTGCTACGACCCGGAGAACTTTGTGGCGGACCAATACGGCAAGCCGCAGTTGAAGGTGCTGTGGGACAGCCAGCAGTGGAACATTACTTTCAGCCATCCAAAGTTCAATGTGCCGGTGGTGAGTGGCGGGAAGATCTTTGTGCCTACCTACGATGGACGGGTGGATGTATATGGGCTGGCAGGCACGTAAAAGAATCTACTTGCTCTGCAATGTATCGCGTCGGAGTGGGATTACGATTTTGTTCAGAGTACTTTCACCAGCGCAAGTACGAGCAGGATCACCCCACCGACGCAAGAATTGCGACCCTTATCCGACCGAGCTTCTGCATCCATTTCGAATTCATGCCATACATCGTAGTCTGGCCAGTCATCCACCGACAAAGAAGAAAAAATAGCTATTCCAGTTGCCCCAAAAACCAATGATTTACAGGAATCTGCACCGCTAATTGTGCAGAATGCAGGTTGACAGTGTGTGGGAGTGGTAGACGAATATAAGGCGAATACGCCTTATGTCTGCCACTGCACTCCGCGCCCAGATAAATGCTGCATTAGCGAATCGGATTCCGTCCGCTCTGAGTCCGGCGCCCAGAGTAACCCGGCCGGTTGCGGCTACGGGTGTCGCGGAAATCGACGAATTGCTGGATGGCGGACTTCCGCTGGGAGCAATTACCGAAATGGTTGGTCCTGAATCTTCGGGGCGCACTTCGGTTGTGCTTTCCTTTCTTGCCGGGATGACGCAGGCGGCCAGAGTTTGCGCCTGGGTTGATGTCGCGGACATGTTCCATCCGGAATCGTCAGCGGCGGCGGGGGTGGATTTGACCTGGCTGCTCTGGATTCGCTGTGGAGTGCCGAAGGGAAGTGCTGCGCAGCCTGCACGGAGCCAATTCGTGCTTCCGGAAAAGTACCTTATTCCGCCGCCGGTGAAGCAGGGGCTGCATGGCGGCGGCTTCGGTTCGCATCCGCGCAATGAAGTGAAGGGAATGTCGACTGCGGTGAGCGAACTTCTGCAGTCGGAGGCGGTTGTGCCTCGGTGCTCAGAGCCGCAACTGAGGGTGCACCGTGAAAGGGAAGTCTTCGATCAATTACTGCCGAATGTAACGCAGCAGAGTCGACAGAAGGTTCGGGCTGCGAAGCCGTGGTTGCGAATAGAGCAGGCTCTGCGTGTGACGGACCTGCTGCTGCAGGCGGGCGGGTTCAGCGCAATTGTGCTGGATATGGCGAGCATCGCGCCTGAGTACGTGACGCGTGTGCCGCTGGCGACATGGTTTCGCTATCGAGCTGCGGCTGAGCGTACACAGGCCAGCGTTGTTCTGCTTACCCAGCATGCCTGTGCGACGAGCAGCGGAGAGTTGCAGCTGAAATTCCATGCGGGCAATGCACGCTGTGACGAGGCCACGGTATTTACCGGAATTGAGCATTGCGTGGAGGTTGTGCGCCGGCGGTTTGCGCAGCCACAGACGCATTCGCAGACGAATGTTGTCTCGCTGCGTAAGCCTCCGCAGAATGTGAACGCGGCGACCTGGCGGACGCGAACGACGTGGGCAGGTCCGCGATGACGTACGCGTGCCTCTATCTCAGGGAGTTTCCTGCGCAGGCGCTGTTGCGCTTGAGGCCGGAGCTGCGAGGCAAGCCGGTTGTGGTGATGGAGAACCAGCCTCCGCTTGAACAGGTGTGTTCGCTGAACGCAAAGGGGCGCGAACGGGGCATCGTTCACGGAATGACGCCGGTGGAGGTGGATACATTTTCCGGGGTCACCGTACTGCCACGCTCTTTGAAAGAGGAAGCTGCGACGAAAGCAGTTCTGCTGGAGTGTGCGGGCTCGTTCTCGCCGCGTGTGGAGGATTGTTGCGAGGATTCTGCGTTCCTGTGTGTCGTCGATATTGCGGGGACTGAGAGGCTGTTTGGACCAGCAGAAGCGCAGGCGCAGAAGCTTCTGAAGCGAGTAAGGGCGCTGGGAATTATGGGCTGCATCGCGGTCAGCGGGAATTTTCAAGCGGCGATTGCGCTTGCACGAGGGCTGAGTCCACGAACGGCTGCGCAGGTTGTGCGTAGAGGCGAAGAAGCGGCGGCACTGGTGCCACTGCCTGTCAGCGTGCTCGATCTGACCGAAGAACAGGCAGAGACTTTCTCACTGTGGGGTATTCGGACGCTGGGGATGCTGGCAGCATTGCCGGAGAAGGAACTTGTTGCACGTATGGGGCAGACGGGAAGGCGTCTTCGCCAGCTGGCGCGCGGAGAGTGTACGCATTTGTTTCAGCCAACGGAGCCTGCTTTCATTTTGAAAGAGCAGTTGGAGTTGGATAAGCCGGTGGAACTTCTCGACTCGCTGATGTTTGTTATCAGCGTGATGCTGGATCAGCTTATTCTCCGCGCAGCAGATCGTGTGCTCGCTATTGCATCCGTCACAGTTACATTAACGCTGGAGGGCGGTGCAACTCATATGCGGACGGTGCGGCCTGCGTTGCCGTCGAACGATAAGCAGTTGTGGATCAAGCTGCTTCATCTCGATCTGGAGGCGCATCCGCCACAGGTTGCCATTCTGGCGCTAACGCTAACGGCAGAGCCGGGGAGCATAAGTAAGGAGCAATTGGGGTTGTTTGCTCCTCAGCTGCCGGCTCCGGCGCATCTGGATATCACACTGGCGCGCATTCGTAACATTGTTGGTGACGAATGTGTCGGCAGGGTCGTGCTGCGGGATGCACATGGGCCGGATGCATTTCGCATGGAGCCGTTTGCTATTCCTTCGACACAGCCGTTGAATGCTCCTCCCGCATCACTGCTTGCCTCTGTACGTCAGCTGCGTCCGCCAGAAGCGTCGTTTGTGATTCTGCAGAGCGATCGGCCGAGAATGTTTATCTTTCGCGAGCGGCGCTATGCAGTGGAGCGTGCATATGGTCCGTGGCTTGAGGGTGGTGAGTGGTGGGGGGCGACGCTGTGGGGATGCGAGCAGTGGGATCTGGTGGCGCGCGGCAATGATGGGGCCATGCTGTGCTGCTGCCTGGTGCGGGATCTGATGCTGGATCGCTGGCAGATAGTGGGTCTGTATGACTAGCGGCTATATCGAGCTGCATGCGGCGAGTGCCTTCAGTTTTCTTCAAGCCGCGTCGCAGCCGGAGGATTTGATCGAGCGGGCTGTCACGCTGGAGATGCCGGCAGTGGCACTGCTCGATCATAACGGTGTCTACGGGGCTGCGCGTTTTCATACCAGCGCAAAGCGGAACAGTGTGCGGGCGCATATCGGAGCGGAGATCGCTGTATCGAGTTTTGGGCCGCGGCTTGTGCCGCCGATATGGCTGCCGCACCAGCACCAAGAAGAACCGGCCCGGCTACCATTGCTTTGCGAGTCGCGTGAGGGGTATCAGAACCTTTGCCGGCTCATCACGCAATTCAAGATGCGTGAAAGCACGAAGAACGATGGGGCGGCGACATGCGAGGATCTTGCGGAATTTGCGTCCGGGCTAGTGTGCCTTACAGGCGGAGATGAAGGTCCACTGGCGGCGGCGCTGGCTCGCGGTGGGGAAGAAGCCGGATCCCAGATTGTGGAGCGGCTGACTCGCATCTTCGGCCGCGAGAATGTTTATGTCGAGCTGCAACGACATCAGGAACGCGAGGAGGAATGGCGCAACCAGGCGGCGATTCGGATCGCACGTTCTCTAAATGTGCCTGTGATTGCGACGAATGGGGTTCGTCATGCGACGACATATGACCGTGAGGTGATGGATCTGTTTACGGCGATACGCCATCACGTCGAGCTGGATCAGGCGGGGCGGCTTCTGGCCGTCAACAGCCAGCGTCATCTGCAGACAGCACGGGAGATGGCTGCGCTGTTTCACGATGTGCCGAGCGCGATCGAGAACACGGTGAGTCTATCGGAGCGGCTGAAGTTTGAACTGGGCGATCTCGGTTACGAGTTCCCGCGCTATCCGGTGCCGGATGGAGAGACGATGGACAGCTTTCTGCGCAAGCGCGTGGAAGAAGGAGTTCAAAGACGCTATGGGCAGAAGAATGACCGGGCATTGCTGGAGCGAGCGAAGAAGCAGGTGGAGAAGGAACTTACCCTGATCGCGAGGCTGAGGTTTGCCGGGTATTTTCTGATCGTCTGGGACATCATTGAGTACTGCAAGCGAAATGGCATCCTGATTCAGGGACGCGGCAGCGCGGCGAATTCGGCAGTTTGCTATGCGCTGGAGATCACGGCCATCGATCCGGTGGGTATGGAACTGCTGTTTGAGCGCTTTCTGAATGATAGCCGCAGCGAGTGGCCGGATATCGATCTTGATCTGCCGTCGGAAGAGAAACGCGAGCAGGCGATTCAGTATGTGTATCGGCGCTACGGCGAACTAGGTGCGGCGATGACGGCCAACGTAAGCAGCTATCGCCAGAAGTCGGCGGCAAGAGAAGTCGGAAAGGCGCTGGGCTTCGATGAAGAATCGCTGGGCAGGCTGTCGAGTCTGGCCGGGCAGTGGGAGTGGCGCGGCAAGACGGATACGATGGCGCATTCGTTTCTCAACGCTGGTTTCGATATTCAGCATCCGCGCATTGCCAAGTATCTTGAGCTTTCCATGCGCATTCAGGACCTGCCGCGGCATCTGAGCCAGCACTCTGGAGGGATGGTGATCTGCCAGGGACAGTTGAACTGCGTCGTGCCGCTAGAGCGGGCTTCGATGCCGGGCCGCACAGTGGTGCAGTGGGACAAGGAAGACTGCGCCGATCTGGGGATTATCAAGGTGGATCTACTTGGGCTTGGGATGATGGCAGTGCTAAAAGACTGTCTGGAGCTGATTCCCCGGCATTACGGAGACGCCGTAGACCTGGCGCAACTGTCGGAGGATGAGGAGGTGTATCGCACGCTGCAAAAGGCCGATACGGTCGGCATGTTTCAGGTGGAAAGCCGGGCGCAGATGGCGTCGCTGCCGCGGAATTATCCGGAAAAGTTTTATGACCTGGTTGTGCAGGTTGCGATTATCCGGCCTGGACCGATTGTCGGCGAGATGATGCATCCTTACATGCGGCGCCGGCAGAGAAGGGAAGAAGTAACGTATCCGCATCCTTTGCTGGAGCCTGTGCTGAAGCGCACGCTGGGGGTGCCGTTGTTTCAAGAGCAGCTGCTGCGCATGGCCATGATCGTCGCCAACTTCTCCGGCGCAGAAGCTGAGGAACTGCGACGGGCTGTAGGTATGCGGCGTTCGTGGGAGCGTATGAAGAATCTTGAAGTAAAGCTGCGCGCAGGTATGACAGCGAATGGTATCGACACTGTGACGCAAAACCAGATCGTGCAGAACATAAGCTCTTTTGCGCTGTATGGTTTTCCCGAATCGCACGCAGCGAGCTTTGCACTTATTGCGTATGCGTCAGCCTATTTCAAGGTGAAATACCTGGCGGCGTTCACTTGCTCCATTCTGAATAATCAGCCGATGGGCTTCTATTCGCCGGCGGTTCTGGTCAAGGATGCGCAGCGTCATGGACTGCGCGTGAGGCCGATTGATGTTCAGGTTTCTGACTGGCCGTGTGCCGTCGAACATGAGCACGATTGCACGTTGTCGCTGCGCATGGGGCTTGGGTATGCTAAAGGTTTGCGCAAGGAATCGGCGGGAGCTCTCGTTCGCTCGCGTCTGCAGGATGGTCCATTCCGTTCGGCGGAGGATCTGGCCCAGCGCGTTGCGGTTCTCAACGGGAAGGAACTCACGCTACTGGCACGTATTGGCGCGCTGAACAGTATCGATGGAGTAGCGCATCGCCGCGACGCGCTATGGCAGGTGGAGCGTGCCGGCAAGATGGAGGGGCCGTTGTTCAGGCAGCGTAGTGAGTGGCTGCGGGATGAGTCTGAGACACATCCGCTGCGGCAAATGAATGTTGAAGAGCGGCTGGTGGCGGATTATGCGGGAACCGGTTTGACGACGGGAAAGCATCCGATGCATTATCGACGCGCTGAACTCAAGAGCCGGAATATCTTGTCTGCCGCGGAGTTGCGCGCCTGCCGGGATGGAGAATATGTGCGTACGGCAGGCTGCGTGATTGCAAGGCAAAGGCCCGGCACAGCGAAGGGCTTCATCTTTCTTTCCATGGAGGATGAGACGGGCATCGCCAACGTGATTATTACGCCTGATCTTTATGATCGCGACCGCCTGCTGGTGGTGCGCAGCAAATTTCTGATCGTCGAGGGCCCGCTTCAGAATCAGGACAACGTGATTCACGTAAAGGCTGTGCGCCTGACGGCTTTATCGGATAGCGCACTGGAAGTGCAGTCGCACGATTTTCACTAGAGCTTCCGAGACATCAGTTCGGAGTCGATTCCCCTCCAGTATCTGGTTCGCTCGCTGAAAGAGTTTGAGCCTGTTGGGAGAGGCGATAGCCGTCGCGCGTACGTACGTGATACTTCTGCAGCTCCTTGCCGTTGAGTTTCACAGTAATCGTGCGCCAGCCCCGATTCTGATTCGGCGCTGGATAGTAGCTGAGCGAATAAAGGTGAGCCAGGTCATCACGTACGGAAGCGAAGGCCTGCTTTTCATCTTTCCAGTTCTTGGCAAAGTAGGCCTTGCCGCCGGTGGCTTTGCTCATGCGTTCGAACACGGCAGTGGAAACCGGATCGCCCTCTGCCGCCTGGGTGCTGATCATGTAGATGATCGTCCCCGTCGATTGCGCCAATTCCGCTACGTTTTCCGGCGGGACGGAGCTCGCATTGTCGGGGCCGTTCGAGAAGACCACGATAGCCTTGCGGCCTTTCAATGGGGCGGCATCTTTTACGGTCAACAGAAGACAGTTATAGAGGGCCGCATCGTCTCCAGCAACGGTGCTGCGCACGCCGCGCAATACCTGATGATGATCCGGGGTCAGGGCCGTAGCTTTGGAAAGATCGCGACTATAGGAATAGAAGGCTACCTTGTATTCCGGTTCGAGCGAGCGGACGAAATCGGCAATGGCATCCTGCGCGTAGACGAATCCTCTGTACATGTAGTTGCTGGTGTCAAAGAGCACATAAACATTTGCTCCCAGATGCTGGAGCTCAGAGACCGTAGCCTTGCCAGCTTCGGGTTGCTGCTGCACAGGGGCGGGTTCTGGAGCTTTGGCGGCGGTGTCCGGCGTGTCGGCAGCTATGCCGGGTTCATCGCCTTCTTCGAAGGTGGCGATAGTTTCCGGGATTTTGTCCTCAGTGATCTCGAAGTCCTGAGGGCGAAGGCCGCTGATGTAGTTTCCCTTATGGTCGGTAACGGCGACATTGAGCTGCACCAGGACCACGTTCACACGAATCCGTGAACTGTCCTGCTGAGATGCAGCGGTGTGTCCGCCGCCGGATAACAGAACAAGAAGCAAGCCGCAGAGGGGGAGATATTTTGTCGTCATAATCCTGCCGTCGCGCATCATCACCTCGCTCAGCTCTAATGCTCGGTATCCATTTTTGCCACTGGAACCGGCGCTACCTTTCCCTGCTTGAATTCCTCTCCCGTCTCACGCATGGCGCGAAGCAGCGCGGGCCAATCTTCGAGATCGGTGGCGAAGATTTTTCCGGTCATGCGGCGGGTCAGCTCCGGTACCAGACTATTCAGCATGACGGGTGAATAACCCATCTCATCCGCGAGACGCGCCCAATACAGGTTGCCGGACTCCCAGGACTCGCCAAACAGGCGGCTGGAATAGCCTCCGAAAGCGGGCAGCTGCTTGAGGTTCAGGAATTCGCTGGAGTAACTGCGGGCCAGCGTAGGATGTGGCGTGCCGAAGTCTCGCGACACGCGCTCGGGGCTTGTTTCTGCCGGATATTTGCGGCAAAGCTCGGCCAGTTGCCGACTCGCCGGTCCGGCTGAGGCGGCTTCCTCGGGAAATTTCTGCCGGAACTCGGCGGCCAGGTAGAAGGTATCCGCCGGCATGACTCGAGACAGTACTGCGGAGCCCGGTGCAGATGGCACCATTGCGTCCTCAACCCACTCCAGCCGTTGCGGGGCCATGCGTTCAGAAAGAATATTGATCGCTTTGCCGCGAAGCTGCGCGTTCCCTGCGGCCGCGGTTAATATCTCTTCGCCGGACTTCTGGTACAAAGTGACCGCGTGCAGTTCGTGTGTGCTCACGTTCCACCAGCGGGGCACGACAGCGCTGACCATGAGGTTAGGAACCGTTTCCTTCCAGATCAGGGCCTGGACGTTCTCCGGGACGATGAAGTCTTCTTCCATCTCGGCCAGCGCATAGGGCAGGTCGGCCAGTGAGCCTATCAGATAAGCACCTCCGCCGGCGGGTGCGCCCACTCCGAACAGTTCGGGAGTATGCCAGAAGAATGGCTCCGAGCTCATTACGGTTATTCCCGAGAAGTCGTGAGACCGCACGAAGAGCGGATTGTTGTGCAGCACCTGCGCGCCGGGCGGTTCGTAGTAGGCGTAGTTGAGGCCTACGAGCGTGTCTCTGAGGAAAGGCGCGAGCTGACCGCGGGCGACTTCAAGCTGTGCAGGCGAACCGGGCGACTTGATCATCTTTGTCATGTCAGTCTTCACCTGCAGCTCGGCATGGCGGCTGCTGTAAACCGGCGGCGCCCACTCGATCTTTTCCCTCTCGGTGAAGATCGGACGCGGTAGTTCGAACTCCCGCAGTTCTGCGGCCAGAAGGAGAAGATCCTGGTTCGGCTTGGCTCCGTGAGCCATGGCGTTAAGGCCATCGCTCAGCCCGAAGAGAGTGTCGAGCGAAGCCAGTCGCTGATCATCCAGCACTGCGCGGATCTTGGCCGCGACTTCACGATGCATCCGTCGACCTTCCGCGGTCTCCTGAGGAGGACCGGCAAGCAGGTCGACGATCTCGTCCTGGGAGCGGTTTGCGGAGCCTGTTGATGCTATCAATAGTTCTCCCAGGGAGCTGCGCGCGGCGTCAAGCAGCTGGGCCGACGACGAGATCTTCGCGAAGGGCTCAACCATGCCCTGCCACGATGTGTTCATCTTTCCTCGCGGGATCTCTGCCTGGCGAGCGAAGATCTGCCAGAGGCCGACGTTGGCTTGAAAAGACCCGAGCACGTTTCCACGCAGCGCGGGGGCTGAGATCTTGTCGATGGATTCCGCCACATTCAGAAAACGGGTGATCGAGGTATCGTTCAGCTCGGGAAATTCGGCGAAGATAAGGTACCAGCTGTTGAACTGTGCAAACCGGCTGGCCAGCAGGCGCACGGTCCCTTCGGAGAGGCGTTTTCCCTGGGGCCGCTTGCTGTCCAGTTCGGTGAGCATCAGGTAAATCTGTACGGGTCCGCTGTCGGTTTCGAGGCGAGAACAGGCAACCAGCGCGTCGAGCAGCTGTTCCGGACTATTCCAGTCGTTGGCGCGCTTTCCCCATTCGTGTACGACTTTGTAACTGGTCTTCTCATTGAAGATTTCCTTCCATACCTGGAGGCCGCCTGGAACTACCGGCTCCCCGTTTGGCTCCCAATCCACGCGATCGAATAGAACCATGAGGTCGGCGCCCTTGGGGAAGACGCTTTTGGTAGGATCCTGCTGGTCGATGGATGAGCGGTAAGCGTCGTAAAGGCTTTTCAGACGCGGCCCGGTGGTGAAGTGCTCCTGCTGTGTCCGGCTTACGCGAGAAAGGGCATCGAAATAGACGGCGAGCCAGCCATTGTCTTTCGATACAAGATGCAGAACGAAATCTCCCGGAGACTCGGGGCTCGCTCCCACGAGGTCTTTCCAGTTCGCCTCGGCGGCGGTTCCACCGGGCACAATCACGCGCCCGGACTGAATGGTGATCTGGTTGCCGTAGAAGTCGAGAACAGCGGCGTAGGGAAGCAATTTTCTGAGCCCGGGAGAGCGAAGCAATGCAAAACTGGTCTGGTCATCGCTTCTCGAAAATGCCCAATAGAGACGGTCTATGCTGCGGTCATGGAGGAGTACATCAATCAGATTGCCTTTGCCCCTCTCCTTCCACAAACTCGCGTGTACCCAGTCGCTCTCTGTAAAAAGCACCGGGACCTGACTGGTGGGATATGGATAACTGAAAGAGGCGTTCTTTGCGAGAGCCTCCTCGAGCTGAGTGAGGGGGAAGCCTGAATCAATGGTAAGAAACGCTCTCTCCGCGTTGGCCGTCACGAGGACGGTGTCTTTCTGGCCGCAGCCGGCGCGCAACTGATAGCCGAGAATGTGGATTAACGTGGCCGCATCGTTGCAGCTCGTAACTTCAATGGCTCCACTTGCTCCCACCAAGGCCTGAAGTTCCCTCGCCTGATGCACGTAGCGGTCCAGGAGGATCAGGAATTCCGTCTCCTCGCCAGTCTGGTAGCCGCGCAGGTAGGCATTGCGCGCCAGCAGCGGCAGGACATCGTCGGGAGAAGCCTTCTGGCTGATGCCGGCCATGCGCAGAAAAGATCTCAATGGACCGGGAATGGTGACGCTACTAGTTGGGCCCGGTGCCGGGCTTGCGGAGTACGCCGCCGAACAGGCGCACAGCGAGAGGAAACCGGCTGACGCCAGAACGAATCGAGAAAGAGGAGACTTCACCCGAATACCTCCCCGAGGTCCTTCGAGACTTGCGGCTACTCACCTACGGAATTCACTGATCATTCAGTGAGCGGAAGACATGCGCAAGTCTGGAGAACCGCAAATCTATCACAACTTTGATTGCATGCACTGCCGTCTTTTTTATTTTCAGTTTCGTCGGACAAAATACGCCTGCGGCGGCACCATGACGGTCTCCCGGTCAGGGAAACCGAGGGTATTGTCCTAACGAATCGCTCGCGCGCCTACTCTACTCCCGTTCCATCATGGTTTGCCAGTTCGGAATACTGTTTTGGAAAATTTACCTCCTGGTTAGTACCAACCGCGGGTGATTTCGGCGGACTGGGATGGTGCTAACGCGTAATGACCCCATTGGACAGTTGTTTATCGTTCAACTTACAGGCCTGCGAAATTGGCAATTTATTTCTAATCGAGTTAGTCTGGGAAGGCTGTAATTACTACTTGATCAAGCGGCCGCAGATTAATTGCGTACTTTTCGGTCGCCCCTGAAAAAACGGAGGAAAGGTGCAAGTTAGTCAAATACTGATTGAAATCGATAACGAGATATCGCGCCTGCAGCAAGCCCGAAACCTACTGGCTGGAACGAGCGCAAGAGGGCCAAGGGGAAGTTACGGCACTGCTAAGAAAGCAGCGAAGGCTCCGGGAAGACGCAAGCTGTCACCCGAGGGCCGTCGCAAGATAGCTGAGGCGATGAAGCGCCGCTGGGCTGAACGCCGGAAAGAACAGGCAGCCAAGTCGGCCAAGTCCGCTAAAGGTTAGTTGGTCTTTCTCAGGAATTAGCAAGGCAGGTGGTTTCCTCAACGGGCACCTGCCTTTGCTGTTTTCCGGGTCCCGGCTAACGCAGAGTTTTTCCTGGCTCGGCTTTCAGGACCTGGATGCCGGTTCCCCGAAGATGCTCTTCCAACTGCTCCGGAGTTCCGGTAAGTGCCGGGAATGTTCCATAGTGGATGGGCACGACGGTCTTGAGTCCGAGATGCTTTGCTGCGATTGCCGCTGCCTTCGGACCCATCGTGTAGTAATCGCCAATGGGTAGAAATCCCAGATCAGGCGCGTATAGCTCGCGGATCAGCTGCATATCGAGAAAGACTCCGGTATCGCCGGCGTGGTAGAGCACCGGGCCCCCGTCGATTGCGATCACAAATCCAATGGGGACGCCACCGTAGATTGTCCGGCCGCCGTCATCGATGCCGGAGCTATGCCGTGCTTCCATCATGCTAAGCGTTACGTCCTTGAACTTATAGCTCCCGCCGATGTTCATGCCGGCGGCGTTCTCCACGCCTTTTGACTGCAACCAACCGATCAACTCCACCATGCCGACCACATGCGGACCGTGCTGTTTGGCGACGGTGACGGCATCGCCGACGTGGTCGCCATGGCCGTGGGTCACCAGGAGAAGGTCGAGCTTTTTAGGGAGCTTATAACTCTTCGGGTACTTGGGGTTGTGTTCAATAAATGGATCGATGAGAATCTCGGTTCCTTTGGCGGTGGTGATCTGAACGACGGCGTGCCCGAGCCAGGTAATGGCCGAACCTTTCAAGTCAGTCATGCGATTCATACTCCTGTAGAAATCTGTGTTCGCCACTCAACGTGTGTCAGCAATGAGGGTAGTGCTTTTTAGAGTGAGATGCCCGCTATGCGGACAATCGGGCTCATCCTGTATGTCCGGAAGGACGCCACTGAACAACCCTCTTGACGACGGTTTTCGAAGGGAGTAAGTTTCGAGTCATGAGCGAAGAAAAAGCGAAAACGCTATCTCTCTTCCATATCCTCAATATCGGCGAGCGGCAGCAGGAGCCGGAGCCTCTTCAGGGCATTGCCCGGCTTGCGGCGAGCGGCTGTTTGGCCGGCGAGGGGCATCTGGTCGAGTTTCGTACGCTACCGGTTCGGTCGCTCCTGAACAGGTGCGTCTCCCGGCGCGGATTCCCGTTTCGATGGACGATCAATCCGTACCGAGGCTGCGAGTTCGGGTGCCGCTACTGCTATGCGCGGTACACCCACGAGTTCATGGAGCTGCGCGATCCCGCGGACTTCGAACGGAAGATCTACGTTAAGCAGAGCGCAGCCTGGCTGCTCAACCAGGAACTCCGCTTGCTGAAGCGCGGCGAGGCGATTGCATTGGGCACGGCGACCGATCCTTACCAGCCCATTGAGAGACACGCCCAGGTTACGCGCAGCATCCTTGAAGTCTTTGCCGCCGATCGCGGATTGGGGCTGAGCATCGTAACCAAGTCCACGCTTATCGAGCGGGATATCGACCTGCTACAGCAGATTGCTGTTCACAATGATCTGACCGTTAACATCACCATCACGACGCATGATGCGCGCCTGGCGCGGATCCTCGAGCCGCGTGCTCCGCGGCCCGATCTACGCTTCCGCACGGTTCGCCGCCTGCGCGAGGCGGGGCTGCGCACGGGTGTGATGTGTTCGCCACTGATGCCGGGCATCACCGACAACGCCCGGGCGCTCGAAACGATGGCTCGCAAGGCGCGGGAGGCGGATGCGGACTTTTTCCATGCCAACCCGCTGTTTCTCAAGCCGTGCTCGAAGGCGACTTTCCTGGCCTTTGTGCATGAGCATTTTCCGCAGCTTGATGCGAGCTACGCGAAACGCTATGAGGAGGCGTTTGTCTCCCGCGCATACCAGAAGCGGATAGGCGACCTGGTCGCCGCGGTCGAGCAGAAGTATCAGTTGGGGCTAAGATATGCGGGCACTCAGCCGGAGATCGAAGAGAATGCGGGAGGCGCCGCGGACGAAGAGCAGCAAAGTCTATGGCCGGTGGAGTCAGAGCCGCGCAGGCCGGCGTCGGCCAGGCCCGCTTCTCAGCGAGTGATGATGACTTCGTAGATGTTGTCTTTGGCGAGGAAGAAGCGGTAGTTGCTGAATTGCGAGAACAGCTTCTCAATGTTGCGGTTGGTATAGACGCGCAAGACCGGATATGGCTCCGACTCCTGCATCTCGATGGAGTCGCCCTCGGTCAGGTGGTAGCGGCAATAAGTGGTGTTGGGTCCCGTGCTCTTGGAGTGAAAGATGGCGAGAACTCGGCCACCGGGATGCATGGCCGAGTAGAGGTGCTGGATAAAGGGCTCCACCAGCGGTTGCGGGATATAGTCGAGGGTTGTCCAGAGAAGGACAACGTCGAATCTGCGTCCGGCGAAATCGAGAGTCTGCTCGATGAAGCGGGCCGTATCGAATCCTGGTTCGCCGCCTTCCTCGGTTGGCGGCATTGACCAGTCTCCGGTCAGTGCTTCGTGGACCACGTCGGCCATGTAGCAACTGTGGCCAAGCCCGGTGAGGAAGTTGATATTGCTGGGCGAAGTCGGCCCGATGTCAAGCACACGCAGGCTCTGTTCTTCCTTGAGGTGCTTCAGCATCGCGACCCAGCCGCTTGAATGACGAGGAATCCGCGGCCCGGATAGCACGGTGCGGCCGCTACGCTCAGGCCGCGATGGCTCTCGATTGAACAGGCTGCGCAGCACGGTGCTGGGTCGACCTCTTTCAGGGAGTCGTCAATGGAGTCCTCTTGGACCCAAAGCAGGTTCCGTGCCGTTCTCCCGCCGGACACGGTTAGCAGGCGTTCACCAGGACAATTTCGGAAATCTGTACCTTCTAATTTTGATAGTCCAGGTCACCGCTCCCTGCTGGTCGCGCTGACTTTGCGGTACTGGCTTCACACTACACTGTTTTCCGAAAATGCTTTAATTGGGGGCGCTGAACATTGTCCCGGTTTTACCTGCGCCTACTGGAGTCTGCGCGGCGGCGGCGCCGCGATCCGAGCCAGCTTGCCCGGCAGGCTGCACCAGATCGACTTTGCCGGAGAACACCGCATTCTCTTCGATGGAGAGGCGCGCCGCGTGGATATCGCCCTTCAAGTTCGCACCGGCCCGCAGTTCCACCCGACCGGTAGCCTGGATATCGCCATCAAGATTGCCGATCACCACGACATCGCGCGCGGAAACGTTGGCCTGCACTTTCGCGTGCGGGCCGATCGTCAGGCGGCTCTCGGTTAATGTGATTGTTCCCTCCACCACGCCATCGACCAGGAGATCTTCACTTCCTTTGACTTCGCCGCGAATCTGAACTGACTTGCCGATACTTGCTGGTGCGCCGATGGTTTCTGCTGGGGGCATTTACCGCTCCTGTGAGGATTATCTGGGCTTTGATCGCACTATACGCAAGGACATCGCCGCGCCGCAACCCTCGCCCGATGAACGTGTCCGGAACGACACGTGATTTCGCGGCAAATTCCCCGGGATTCGCCGTTAGTATGGGACTCGCCTGTTCCTTCAGGAGGGAAATTTTGAAAGCTCACGCCCGGCTGATCCGGCTCGCTCTCGGGGCATTACTCGTGTTCAATCTGAACGCGCAGTCTGTCCAGACTCACATCGTCTCGCAGGTTGCCGAGCCGCCCAACCTCGGCCTGCTTAAGACAGAGCTGAAGGCCTATCACGATTGCACCTACACCTGCGGTTGCTACACCAAGGCGCTGGACCTTCAGGAGCAACGCGCAATGGCATTTCTGGAACGCGCAGCGGCCCACAAGAAGGCCGGTGAGAAGTTGGCCCTGGTCCTCGATATTGACGATACTTCGCTCTCGACGTGGCCGGAAATTTCCGCCGCCGATTTCGGGTTTGTCAGCAAGGAGTGGCAGACATGGGCTGAATCCGCAAGCGCGCCCGTCATTCCCGGCACGCTACGCCTGTTCAAGCGCGCGCAGGAGCTGAGCGTTGCTGTCTTCTTCATCACCGGCCGGGCAGACACTCTGCGCGACGCCACCGAGCGGAACCTGCACAGTGCAGGCTACGACAAGTGGGATGGCCTGGCGTTGCGCACCAAGGATCAGCTGAAAGAGGCGACGATCGCGTATAAGTCAGCTGCGCGTATGCAGGTCGTGCAGCAGGGTTATCGCATCGCGCTGAGCGTCGGCGATCAGTTCAGCGATCTCAGAGGGAAGCCTGCGGCCGACTATTCTGTCAAACTTCCCAACCCGTTTTATTACATTCCGTGAAACATTTTTGGGGCGTGCACCCTCGATGACGCGAGCGCATCTCTTAGTCATGGAATACAGACAGCTTGGCCATTCAGGTCTGAAGGTTTCAGCGCTCAGCTTCGGCGCGGGAACCTTTGGTGGCGGCAACGAATTCTTCAAAGCGTGGGGCAGTTCGACTGGAGATGAGGCAGCGCGGCTTGTCGATCGGTGTCTCGATGCCGGAGTGAACCTCTTTGACGTAGCCGATATTTACTCCGACGGACTTGCCGAAGAGGTGCTTGGCAAGGCGATTACCGGCAAACGCAACCGGTTGCTTATCTCGACCAAGGCTACTTTTCGCGTAGGAAAGGGACCGAACGACGTTGGCTCCTCGCGTTATCACCTGATCGAGTCGGTGCACGGCAGCCTTAAGCGGCTCGGCGTTGACCACATCGACATCTACCACATGCACGGGTTTGACGCGACCACACCGATCGACGAGACGATTGAAACTCTGGACACTCTGGTGCGCACCGGGAAGGTCCGCTACATCGCCTGTTCGAACTTCTCAGGGTGGCATCTGATGAAGTCGCTGGCCATCTCCGAGCGCTACGGGTGGGCGCGCTATGTCGCGCATCAAGCCTATTACTCGCTGGTCAGCCGGGAGTTTGAGTGGGAGCTGATGCCGCTAGGTATCGACCAGAAGGTGGCTACGCTGGTCTGGAGTCCGCTCGGATGGGGCCGCCTGACGGGCAAGGTCCGGCGCGGGCATCCGCTACCGGAAACCAGCCGCCTGCACAAGACGGCCGAGTATGGGCCTCCGATCGAGGATGAGTTCCTCTACAAAATCGTGGACGTCATCGACGAAATCGCCAAGGAGACGGGCAAGACCGTTCCGCAGATCGCGCTGAATTGGCTGCTGCAGCGGCCAACGGTTGCCAGCATCATCATGGGTGCGCGCAACGAGGAGCAGCTCAAGCAGAACCTCGCCTCGGAAGGATGGGACCTTACTGCGGAGCAAGTGGCAAAGCTCGATGCAGCGAGCGCGGTCACACCTATTTATCCCTACTGGCACCAGCGTCAGTTTGGAGAGAGGAATCCGCTGCCGGTATAAGCCCTGCGATAATCTTCGCGTATGAGTACGGGCGAGAAATTTCTGGACGATTCAGGCGGAGCCACACCCGTCCGGGGATTTCTGCACGGTCCGGACGGCGGGAGTTCCGACGGGCTTGTCCTGACGCATGGCGCGGGAGCGAACTGCAATGCCCCGCTTCTGATCGCGCTGGCGGAGGCGTTCTGCGGGGCGGGGATCACGGCGCTGCGCTGTGATCTTCCCTTTCGCCAGGCACGCCCCCAGGGGCCTCCGCCGCGGGGTAGCGCGGAGGGGGACCAGCAGGGTCTGCGCGCGGCGGTCGAGTCAGTGCGGCGCCGGGTGGCTGGCCGGGTGTTTCTGGGCGGGCATTCCTATGGAGGCCGGCAGGCGTCGATGCTCGCTGCGGTTGAGCCAGGGGTTGCCGAGGCACTCCTGCTGCTTTCCTACCCGCTGCATCCGCCGCAGCGGCCGGATGAGTTGCGTACGGCGCACTTTCCGCGCCTCGAGACGCCGGCGCTGTTCGTCAGCGGCGCACGAGACGGATTCGGCACGATCGCGGAGATGGAAGCGGCGCTGAAGCTTATTCCTGCGCGAACGGAGCTGGTTACGATTGCCGGCGCCGGGCACGAGTTGGCGCCCAAGAAGAATCGAGAAGCCGTGGCGAAACGGGTGGTGGAGGCGTTCCGGTCGTTTGTTGAGATTTAGACTTCGACGACGACCTTGCCGAGCGAGCCGGAGGCGACCAGTGTGTGCGCGGCATCGATCTCTGCAGTGGAGAAGGTGCGCTCGTTGAGAAGCGGGCGGAGTTTGCCGGCCTCGGCGAGGGCGGCCGCCCGGGTGAGTATCTCGCCGTGGTGTGCGCGGCCTTCGCCGGTGAGCAGCGGGAGCAGGGTGAACACTCCGGAGTAGGTGGCTCCGCGGAAGGACAGGGGAGCCAGGGCGTGCGATCCCCATCCCAGGCAGCTCAGGGCGTGGCCAGTGTATCGCCTGACGGCGGCGAAAGAGGCGTCGAGCGTCGCGCCTCCCACGGTGTCGTAGACGATGTCGAAGCCCCGGCCTCCGGTGTGAGCGGCGACATATTGGTCGACGGACATGGAGCGGTAGTCGATGGGAGTGGCGCCAAAGTCTGCGACGATCTTCGCCTTGTCGGGTGAGACAGTGGCGAAGACGTCGGCTCCGAAGGCGCGGGCGATCTGGACCGCGATGTGGCCGACGCCGCCGGCTCCGGCGTGGATCAGCACCTGCTGTCTGCTGTGGATCTTCGCGCGGTCGACCAGGCCTTCCCAGGCGGTAATCACGCTCAGCGGGAGAGCCGCGGCCTCGCGCATGGTAAGGTTCTTCGGCTTGTGCGCGAGCAGGTCGGCGTCGGCGACGATCTTTTCGGCAAGGGTGCCCTGGTTGCCGCCAACTCCGCCGACCATGCCGTAGACCTCGTCTCCGGGCTTCAAGGCGGTCACGCCGGGACCGACTGCTTCCACGGTTCCAGCCATGTCGAGGCCGAGGGCCGCGGGCAGCGGCTGGCGGGCGTGGGCTGCCTTAGCGGCGCGGATCTTGGTGTCGAGGGGATTGACGCCGCTGGCGGCGATCCGGACGAGGACCTGGTTCGCGGCGAGAACCGGGTGAGGGAAGTCCCGTTCGAGAAACGGTCCGTCGGGAGATTCAACCAGCCAGACTTTGTATCCCATCGTGCGTGCTCCTCGAGACGGAGTTCAGTGTAGCGGAGCCGTGTACCCCCTCCCCCCTCATTTGCTACTTCATAGATTCCATGGGGCTTAGTGGTAACGTTACCCGTTAGTTCATAGATTCCAAATGATTTGCGAGTTTCTCCTTTGTTTTCTATGACCTGGAAAGCGAAAAGCCCGCCGGTTGGGGGCTGCTTTCATGGGGCTCTCTATTTCTATTTTAGAAGATTGAACGAATTTGTCGGCCAGGTTTCTCGCGGTTGCTTTGAAGGATTTACCAAGAGGACGACCGATGGCGCAAAGCGAACGCCTGCCTGGCTCCCGGCGATAGTGGTACGAGAAATCCACAACCAATGGGCTTGCCTAGGAACGCAGCCCAAGATATAGTGGGTCCATTCCAAGGTTTCTCCGATATTTTGGAGAGTGAAAGGGAATCCGGTGAGAATCCGGAACTGCCCCGCAGCGGTAAGCAGGTACGAACGCCCAAGATGACACTGGATTCGTAAGAGTCTGGGAAGTCCGGCAAGTAGGTCCGAACCTGCAGAGTCCGAAGACCTGCCTGGGAAATATTCGCTTACGCCTCCGAGGGGAGGCGAGGTGGCAGCGGCTTTCTCTCTTCGCCGGCGGATTACCGCTGTTTCTTCGCAAGCGCCTTGGGGCCAGGAGTTTTATGGCCACGATATCCGATTCGATCAGCGTTCAGACCAGCCTCTCGGACCTCACGCCCGATTTTCCGGTGCGTGAAGAGATGCCCATCATGCACGTCCGCAAGCGCAACGGAGCGTTGGAACCGGTGGACGTTAATAAGATTGTCCGCGCGGTGCAGCGTTGCTGCTACGGTCTCGCGCATGTGGACGCGATTCGAGTCGCTTCCAAGACAATCGGTGGCCTCTACGATGGCGCGACGACTCGCGAGCTCGACACGATCTCGATCGATACGGCCGCATCGCTGATCGCTGAGGAGCCTCAGTATTCGCGACTCGCCGCACGTCTCTTGCTGGGAACCATCGTCAAGGAGATCGCCAGCCACAACCTTTATTCGTTTTCGCAGGCGATTGCCTACGGAAGCCAGGAGGGCGTAGTCAACGCTGCGGCGGCTGAGTTTGTACAGACACACGCCCGCAAGCTGAACCATGCGATCGACGACACGCTGTCGGACCGCTTCGAGTATTTTGGACTTCGCACCGTTTACGATCGGTATCTTCTTCGTGATCCAATCTCACGAACGGTGATTGAGAGCCCGCAATACTTCTTCCTACGGGTCGCCTGCGGCCTTGCAGGAACGCCCCATGAAGCGATTGAGTTTTACCGATTGATCGCGTCACTCGACTACATGCCTTCTTCCCCGACGCTGTTCAATTCCGGGACGAAGCACGCGCAGATGTCATCGTGCTATCTGCATGACTCGCCGGCGGATTCACTAGAGAGCATTTACGACACCTATAAGAATGTCGCGATGCTCTCGAAGTTCTCCGGTGGCATTGGTCTCGCTTTTCATCGCGTTCGATCGGAGGGTTCGCTGATTCGTGCGACCAATGGGCTGTCGAATGGAATTGTTCCCTGGCTGCGGACGCTCGATAGTTCGGTTGCGGCAGTCAACCAGGGCGGCAAACGTAAGGGTGCCTGTTGTGTCTACCTGGAACCCTGGCACGCGGACATTGAGCAGTTTCTTGAATTGCGCGAGAACACGGGTGATCTCTCCCGCCGGACCTATAACCTCAATCTCGCCAACTGGATTCCCGATCTCTTCATGCAGCGCGTGGAGAGGGACGATATGTGGTCGCTCTTCGATCCTAAAGACGTTCCTCACCTGCCTGATTTGTTTGGCAAAGAGTTTGCCGAAGCCTATGAGAAGGCAGAGACCGAAAAACTTTATCGCCGCCAAATTAAAGCCCGTGACCTCTATGCCCGGATGATGCGCTCGCTTGCCGAGACCGGCAACGGGTGGATGACTTTCAAGGACTCCACGAACCTGAAATGCAACCAGACCGGCAAACCAGGCAATATTGTGCACTTGTCGAATCTGTGCACAGAGATCACGGAGGTCACGTCGAAAGATCAGACCGCGGTCTGCAATCTGGGTTCGATCAACCTGGCGCAGCACGTCTCGACGAACGACGGCGTGCCTCGTTTCAACTTCGACAAACTCGCGGCCACGGTGCGCACCGCAATTCCCATGCTCGATCGGGTGATCGACATCAATTACTACCCGATACCGCAGGCGGCAGGTTCCAATGCACAGTGGCGCCCGGTTGGTCTCGGTATCATGGGGCTGCAGGATGTCTTTTTTCAGCTTCGATTGCCCTTCGACTCGCCGGAGGCGCAGGTCCTTTCGACCAAAATTCAGGAAGAGA
>Ga0206998_1032_pt1 | contig 29911 bp, 32 predicted proteins | sample Alteio_BWMinCont_FD_153309 | JGI IMG/M metagenome (GOLD analysis project Ga0206998, IMG submission 153309) | Enriched cells from forest soil in Barre Woods Harvard Forest LTER site, Petersham, Massachusetts, United States -... | ecosystem: Environmental > Terrestrial > Soil > Temperate forest >... | reverse complement strand
AGGGACCGCTACCTCTGCAGCAGCTTCTGTTTCTGGCGCAGCAGCGGGGGCTGCTACCTCTGTCGCAAGAAGTTTAGAAGAAGATGATGACGTGAATGCCAATTCGTTCACTCATTAGCTGAGGCCGTAAGATCTCTTGATAACGATATTTCTAGATCCCCGCACTGTGGGGATAATAGAAGTAAATGGCAAGATGTGGAAACACTATTCGTTCTGGTAAATAGATATTGTATATGTTAGAATCGCTTGCATTAAGAAGGCCTTCGTTTTCTGTTACTATATTAAACCAAAAGGGGACATTATGAAAATTTTTGGGCTGCTACTTGCTATATCACTTTTATGTTCTAGTGCAAATGCTTCCGATATAGAGGTAACAAGCGCAGATCAATCTAGGGTTGTTGCTGTTGTTAAGGATGCGGAAAATTATATTAAAAAATATGGAATAGAAAAAGCCATCATTGAATTTAGAAAAAATTCTTCTGACATTGTTATGGGAGATTACAATGGTGTATTTTTTGTTTCCCCATTACATCCTGAACTGATTGGACACAACCATTTTAACTACAAAGATTATTCTGGGGCTCTTGTCGTTCAAGAAGAGATTAATAAAGCCAAAGCAGGTGGTGGGTGGTTAAAAGGACGTTGGAGAGAGAATCCTGAAACAAAGAAATACCAGTGTAGAAAAATCTATATCCTTCCCGTAGGGGAAAATTATTTTATTGGTTCTTGGTATCATTATTCTTCGAATAAGCCAGGGGTTTGTTTAATTTAAGAAAGTTCTTGCCCACTTTGAAAAAATGCCAAGAAAGTGGAGCGACTAGTCTCAGACTGAGACGGCTCATTGAAGGAACGAGCAGCCCTAGTCGCAATGTAATTATAGCCCCTTTTTTATTAAATTTAAAACCTGGGGTTGAATTAAGCGATATTTGATCTACTTCATTTGCAGCAATGCCAAAGGAATAGGTTTTACTGGAATATTTTCGATAAAACCCATTTTTTTGCTTTTTGAAAAAATAACGCCATTGGAATATTTTAGAATTTGCTTTAAATCCTTCGCACGCAGTTGATTGGTCCATTTAACCTCAACTGGCCAAAATTTCTCTTTGAAAAGATAAGCTACATCAACCTCTCCTTCTGCACTGATATAAAAGGTTGGATAATTTCGCTTAAAATGGGTAGCAACAATTGCCTCCACCAAAGCAGAACACAATTCGTTCTCCTGGATAATAGGAAAAATTTGAATCTGATAGGGATCTTTTGTGGGCCAAAGCCAACTACGGATCGCATGGAAAATAAAGGGATCGGTAAAGACCAGTTTTTTACCTCTTTTAGGGGCTGCGCATAACTTATCTTCTAATAACGCTGATTGAATAAACAAAGCATCCATGGATTCCAGCAAAGCGACATAATCTGCGACTGTTTTTGGATGATCAATCGATAAATCTTTCGCTAAAGCATTCCAGGTTATTTGGCTATTATAACGTTTAATAATGGCCGATAATATCTCTCGTAAATAATGTTCTTGTTTACCACGCTTCAACATGTCCCCTCGTATCCAATCTGAATATGTGGTTAGGGTTGCGGAAGAAATACTATTGTGTATCGCAAGATCATTAATTGCTGTTAAATACCCACCGTGTTGTATATATTCTTCAAATTCTGTAAATAAGAGATTCATTTCTGTTTCTGAAGGTAAATAATCAATATTTGCATCCACTTTTTTTAGAAATGGAATTCGTTTTTTTTTTTAAACGGTTTCTCTAAAAGAGAGAGGGTATAGATGAAAATTAATAATAGAAGCACTACCACGACGACCTGGAAACCGCATGCGTGCCTCTTGGATAAGACTAAGATCAGAACCCGTCAGCATCAAGAAAGTATCTTCTAATAATCCCGCATCTGCGGCAAATTTTACGGCTTTATCCCAATCTTTAATATAAGTTACCTCATCCAATAATTAACAAAAGAATATAAATTTTCTTTCAGACACTATCTAGGTGCTGCAGAAACCGCTGGAGCAGCGGTTGACGCTGAACTTGGCCTTGGGGCGGCAGACACATTAGCTCCAGGTCCGTCGCTTCTTCCTCCTGGAGGAGCGCCTGTGGTTATGAAGCGTTTGTTTCCTTTCCAACGAGCTCTTCAACTTCAGGGCTAGCCACCACTGCTGCTGCAGGTGTGGCTTCTGGGGCTGGAGCTGGAATTACCACTGCTACGGCAGCTATCGCAACCACAGCGACAGCGGCTACTGCAACCGCAGCTACCACTGCGGCTGCCCCAGTCTCAAATTCTAGAACGCTTTTAAACTCTCCTGCGGCACTTGCAGCAACTTCTGGTGCAGTAGGGACCGCTACCTCTGCAGCAGCTTCTGTTTCTGGCGCAGCAGCGGGGGCTGCTACCTCTGTCGCAAGAAGTTTAGAAGAAGATGATGACGTGAATGCCAATTCGTTCACTCATTAGCTGAGGCCGTAAGATCTCTTGGTAACGATATTTCTAGATCCCCGCATTGTGGGGATATCGGATATTGCTATTTCATGTCCTAAAATATCATAAATTGTTGTACCAAAAGGAAAAGGGAAATGACTGATATTCGTTGGCAAGAATCTTTTTTAAACTTAGGAAAAGCATTAAATAGATTAGGTGAAATTTTAGAACAGCCATTGGATGAACGTGATTACGTATTGGATGCTGCTATCCAACGATTTGAGTTTACGGTTGATTTGTTTTGGAAAGCGTTAAAACATTTGCTCGCCTTAGAAGGTGCCATTACGCGATTGCCAAAAGAAGCTTTGCAAAAAGCATACGCAGCTAACTGGATTGAAAATGAAAAAATCTGGCTAGAAATGCTAGAAGACCGTAATATTACTTCCCATACTTATAAACATGATCGCGCAATGGAAGTTTACGATAATATCCAAAAGTATTATCCAGAAATGCGGAAGGTTTATAACCTATTAGAAAAGAAATTTTACTTCTAGGGATACCTTATGTGGAGTAAGAGCAATGTATGTAGTGACTTTATTTTTCTTCCATGATATCTTGTCATTTATTTTATCTCTGATTCTCATCTAGGGCTGTTTGGATAAAATTAAGCAATTTTTTGAATCTCCCTACGCGAATCATATTGCTAGGGGACATTCCGCCAAGTAGTGGGTTAGGCATGCAAAACCATAGTACAGTTTTATCCTGGTCATTAAAAAATCCTGCAACTAAGTTTAAGGCTGTGGCCCATTCTGTCAGACGCTCCCTTAACTCAACAGGCATTTTGTTATCAAATCGAACGGAGGCAGTTGGAATATTTGTGGCAACGGACACATCTTCTTTTTTATATTTTAGAAGTTTAACTACTTTTTCTCCATCTGGTATACCACCCTTATTGAAAAGATGAAAATAATCTTTTCTAGGGATTGTCCGAAAGAGTGCGGGTCCTGGTGTAGACATATTTACCTCCAAAAAATACAATGAGTATATTAACCTTAACTTTACCATGTTCTTCCATAATTATACCACACTTTTCCATTAGCTGATTTGAGCCGAATAATGAGCTGATTTTTTTGTAACGACGATTTGGCGTAAAGTAAGTGTAGATACTAACAAAATTACCGGGCAAGTACCCCCCTTGCAACTAAAATAGATATAAAGTATCCTTTTTAGGATTACTAATCCGAAAAAGGAAGGAAATATGGGAATAGTAACTCGATTTTTCCATCCATCGGGTGAAAAAAGCTTTTTTCTCTTTGGTCCTCGAGGTACGGGCAAGTCAACCTTAATAAAGGGTGAATATACGCAAGCCTTTATTCTCGATTTGCTTGAACCCAATTTATATCGAGAATATAGGGCTTACCCAGAGAAGTTAAAAGACTTAATCCTTGCAAATGAAGCTCGGAAGACGTTTGTTATTGATGAGGTCCAAAAAATTCCGGAACTATTGAGTGTGGTACATCAACTCATAGAAATGAAAAAAGGGTGGCAATTTATTTTAACGGGGTCTAGTGCCCGAAAATTAAAAAGAACGGGTGTAGATTTATTAGCGGGTCGTGCGCAATTAAAACATTTGCATCCATTTATGGCAGCAGAAATACCAGATCAATTTAATTTAGAAAAGAATCTCAAACTAGGCATGCTACCCTTAGTAGTAGATTCCAAAGATCCCCGAGGCGATCTCAAAGCGTATATTGCGCTTTATATGCAAGAAGAAGTACAGCTAGAAGGATTGGTTCGTAAAGTAGATGAGTTTAGCCGATTTTTAGAGATTATTAGCTTTTCACAAGCTTCTATTATAAATTATACGAGCATCGCTCGAGAATGCCATATTAATAGCAAAACAGTTGAAAATTATGTTCAAATTTTAGAAGATTTATTACTATGCTTTATTTTACCCATATTCACCAAAAAGGCAAAACGACTTTTAAGTACCCATCCGAAATTTTATTATTTTGACTGTGGTGTCTATCAATCGATTCGCCCCATGGGACCTTTAGATAATCCAGAAGCCATAGCGGGACATACGCTAGAAACTCTCGTGGCACAACATTTACGCGCGTGGATCGATTACTCTGAAAAAGAAGGAAAATTATATTTTTGGCATACAAAATCAAAATTAGAAGTAGATTTTGTTATCTATGGGGAAATAGGATTTTATGCTCTAGAGATCAAAAGATCAGACTCAGTAAGATCGAATGATTTACGGGGGCTACAGGAATTCAAAAAAGATTATCCTGAATGTTTAGCCTTATTCTTATATGGCGGCAAAGAAAAAATATTAGTTAATGGAATTTTGTGTGTTCCCATTACTCACTTTTTGTTAAATTTAAAACCTGGCGTGTCATTAAGCGATATTTAAAATCACGAGATTTTAATCTTTATTAGGTAAAAAAATTGCAATCAGATCGTTTAAAAATCTTTTTCCTAATGACGTTGGAATAATGATATTATCATTCTTCTCTAATAATCCCTCATCAATGGCCAGTTTTAAATTATTTTTGATCGTTTCAATAGAAAGCCTCGTACGTTCTTCAAAAAATTTCAAAGATATTCCTTGATTCAGTCTTAAAGCATTCAGCATAAATTCAAAGGGCAATTATTCCGGTTTAATGATTTTGCTCTCTGCCCTTAAAGGCTGGCTAGGGTTTAAGTAACTTTTAGGATAACGGGTTTTAGCAAAACGTTTTACTTCAAGGGTAGAAAGATCGGTTATTTTGGAATGAGCGCCTGCCCCTATTCCTAAATAATCCCCAAATTCCCAATAATTTAAATTATGCTGACAAGCGAACCCAGGCTTAGCAAAGGCCGAAACTTCATATTGTTTAAGGCCCGCATCTTTTAAACATTGGTACCCTAACGTTTGCATTTCATAAACGGTATCGTGCTCGGGTAGAGGGGGCGGTCTATGATGAAATACCGTATTGGGTTCGATGGTTAAATGATACCAAGAGAGATGGGGTGGCGAAAAACTTAAAGCCGTTCTAATGTCAAATAAAACATCCTGAATGGTTTGTTTAGGTAAACCGTACATCAGATCGATATTAAAGTTTAAATCAGCCTCGATAATAAGATTAATGGCATTGGCAATATTTTTAGCATTGTGAATCCTGCCTAAAGCCTGCAATTTTTCATCTTGAAAACTTTGAGCACCCAAAGAAACGCGATTAATCCCAGCGCTCTTATACGCTTTAAAGCTTTTGTGTTCTAATGTACCCGGATTCGCTTCTAAGGTTATTTCAATATTAGGTTCAAACTTTAAATGTGCATTAACCCCTGTTAAAATTTTTTCAATACTTTTGGGAGAAAACAGGCTGGGCGTGCCCCCGCCAAAAAAGATACTTTTAAGAGGACGATTTTGTGCCAGCGTTAAATCTTCTTCTAAATCTCTTAATAAAGTTTGGATATAAGCGTCTTCTGGCAACGCTTCTTTAAGCGCATGAGAATTAAAATCACAGTAGGGGCATTTTTGAATGCACCAGGGAATGTGGATATAAAGGCTAAGGGGAAGCATATGAGTTTGTTTCATATCGTTATCGCGCGCCATAGGATTCCAATAAATTTTTAAGTTCGACATTATTATTCTGAGTCGCAATTTGTAATGCGGTGGTCTGGTTGGTTTTATCTTTTAGACTTGGATTAGCCCCTTTATCCAGCAATATTTGGGCAATAGCCACATCCCCATTTTGAGCGGCAAAATGAAGAGCGGTAAAGCCTTCTTGATCGGCCTGATTAATGTTAGCTTTATTCGATAACAAGAGTTTTACAATTTGGGGTTGGGCAAATTGAACCGCGACAATAAGGGGGCTAATGCCAAATCTCATGAGTGCATTGACATTGGCCCCTTTTTTGATCAAGATTTTTGCGGTTTCTTCTCGACCATAAAGTGTCGCTAAATGAAGCGGTGCTGCACCCGTGGTTACTTCAGTCGCATTGAGATCGGCTCCTGCTTGGATAAGCATGGCGGTAATAGCATCTTGATGATTAATCACTGAAATATGTAACGGTGTTACACCATCATCAAAGAGTTGATTGACGTTAATGCCCCCTTCAATGAAGGTTTTGACATCATCTAATTGTCCCATTTTAATCGCCTCTTGGAACAACATGTCTGGCGTTAGGGCAGTTTGCGTTTCAATTTCAGCATGACTATTCAAGCCGATGAACAGCAAGAGTAAAATTAAAAAATAGGGTTTAAAGTGCATGAGATGACTCCTTTTTTTCCCTTTTGAAAAAGGGGGGGTAAATTATTCCCACAATGGGTAGGGTTTAAGCAAAATATCGCCAGGGAAAAAAATTTTCGCGGTATGCGCAAAAAATTCGGTGTAATCTGAAACGTAAAACGTTCGTTTAACAGGTGACGAGGTGTTATTCAGTATGTGATGCAAAGTCAGATGAGACTTTAAAACTTGCGCCATGACGAGTGAAGCATCAATAATATCTACTTCATTTTGATAATAGTTTTGGATATACCGTTTGATAATAGGATAATGCGTACATCCTAAAATTAAAGCTTCAACATTAGATAACGTAGGATGCGCAAGGTACTCTCGGACCACGATTTCAGAAACTGTTTTTTCACTAAATCCCTCTTCAATTAAGGGTACTAATAAGGGTGTCGCAAGAGCGCAAAGTTCTATATTACAATTTAGGGAGTCGAGTCTTTTTTTATAAGTATTAGAGCGAACGGTTTGTTTAGTCCCGATTAAACCAATTTTTTTATTAGCATGATTTTTTTCAATATGATCAATAATAGGGTCAACCACATTCAGGACGTGTGCTTTGTTTCCGATATATTCTCTGACCAGTTCATAAGCGGCCGTCGAGGCAGTATGGCAAGCAATCACGATTAATTTGCACCCATGTTTGAGTAAGACATCACAAATTTTAATGGAATACGCTTGGATTGCCGTGGTGGATTTATCCCCCCCAAGGCGTATGAGCGGTGTCACCGAAATATACAATATTTTCGTTGGGGAGGAGTTCAACAATGGTCTTTGCCACCGTTAAACCGCCAATGCCACTATCAAAAATACCAATGGGACTTTCTGAGTGTAGATGATGCATTTGAAGAATACCCTAATTAAGACCATACTCTAATACAACTAACCCATAAACTGCAAGGAAAAACCTATGTGGCATCTAAAAACGAAACTAGGGGTTTTTTGGGTTGCCCCTGTCTTTGATTCACCCAATCGTTACTACTTAGGCGTCAATCATGAAGAACTGGGTCTTTACACAGATGTGGAACAAGCTGCCCGGGATGTACATGATCAATCAACAGGTTACCTTAAATGGGATATGCAAACCCAAGTAAATGTTCCCGAACATATCAGCGAATGGAAGGAAGGGGAGCCAAAAGACTGGGGAACTAAGCAGTAGTCCACCCTGCTCTTGCCGCTTCGCGACAGCTTAGTAATATAACTCAAATTATAACTTGCAGAACAGCACTACTTTAAGGTATCATTCAACCTCGATTCTAAGTAGATTACTAGGAAACTGAGGGGAAAATTATGCGTGCTTCGATTCATCCTGAATATAGTCAAATAAAGGTCACTTGTACCTGTGGACACAGTTTTGTGACAGGTTCTTCACTCGGTAAAGATTTACATGTGGAAGTGTGTAATGAATGCCATCCTTTTTACACAGGTAAACAAAAAATGATGGATACCGCCGGTCGGGTAGAAAAGTTTGGGAAGAAATTCGCTGGTTTTTCTTTAAATAAAGAAGCGAAAGAAGACTCTAAATAATTCGGTTGATCTTAAGGACTTTTTTGCATGAATTCCCTGAAAAAAGCAGCGCTCGATTATCATGCTTTGCCAAAACCAGGTAAGCTTGCTACTAAACTTACAAAGCCGACTGAGACCCAACAGGATTTGGCATTAGCCTATACCCCGGGTGTGGCAGAACCGGTTCGTGCAATTGCCGCGAATCCGGAGGATGTTTACAAATACACGGGAAAAGGAAATTTAGTTGCTGTTATCACTGATGGTTCCGCGGTTTTGGGCGTTGGCAATGTAGGGCCCTTGGCCAGTAAACCCGTTATGGAAGGGAAGGCCGTTTTATTTAAGCGGTTTGCCGATATTGATGTTTTCGATATTGAAGTCGCCTCTGAAAGTCCCGAGGCTTTTATTGAAACCGTGGTACGAATTGCCCCTACCTTTGGGGGTATCAATTTAGAAGATATTAAAGGTCCAGAATGTTTTGAAATTGAACGGGCGCTTGTAGAACGGTTGGGTATTCCTGTTTTTCATGACGATCAACATGGCACGGCAGTGGTGGTTGCAGCAGGATTATTAAATGCCTTGGAACTTCAAGATAAAGAATTGAAAAATGCTAAAATTGTGTGTTTAGGCGCTGGCGCTGCCGGCATTGCTTCAATGCGATTATTAGTCGCAATGGGGGCAAGACGCGATCATATTTGGATGGTCGATAGGCAAGGCGTTATTCATACAGGTAGAACCGATCTCAACCCTTACAAATTTGCTTTCGCACAAGAAAGTTCACAACATAAAACATTAAGTGAAGCGCTGATCGACGCGGATGTTTTTATTGGTGTTTCGGGTCCCGATTTATTGTCACCAGAAATGTTAAAAGTCATGGCACCCAAGCCGATTGTGTTTGCACTGTCTAACCCCGATCCCGAAATTAAGCCAGAACTAGCTTATAAGGTTAGAACCGATCTCATTATGGCGACGGGTCGAAGTGATTATCCTAATCAAGTAAACAATGTCTTGTGTTTTCCTTATATTTTTAGGGGTGCATTGGATGTTCGAGCCCGTTGCATTAATCAAGCGATGATGATAGCCGCAGTGAGTGCTATTCGTGGCATTGTTCATGAGCCCATTCCGGACAGTGTGATTAAGGCTTATCCTGGCAGTCGTGAATTAAAGTTTGGCATTGATTATATTTTACCAAAACCCGTTGATCCCCGTTTGATTGAACGAGTGCCCGCCGCAGTTGCCGCCGCCGCTATTGAAACAGGAGTAGCAAAAGAGGGGATGGTTCGGGAGATAACGTATGGAACAGCCTAAAATTGCATTGATCGGTGCAGGGAATATTGGAGGAACGTTAGCCCATTTAGCGCTCATGAAACGATTAGGCCAAGTCGTTTTATACGATATTGCAGAAGGGATCCCTCAAGGTAAAGCGTTAGATTTAGCACAATGTGGCCCCATTGAAGGATTTGATGCCAGTATCATAGGAACCAATGATTATAAAGACATCAAAGAGGCTGATGTTGTGATTGTAACGGCAGGGGTACCCAGAAAACCGGGGATGAGCCGGGATGATCTGTTAGAAATTAATGCAAAAGTCATGAAAGCGGTTGGGCAAGGCATAAAACAGAATTGTAAAGATGCCTTCGTCATTTGTATCACCAATCCGTTGGATGTCATGGTCCGGTTATTACAAGATTTTTCAGGCATTCCCGATAATCGTATTGTCGGAATGGCAGGCGTGTTGGATTCTGCTCGATTTAGAACATTTTTGGCTTGGGAGTTTAAAACCTCTGTCGAATCAGTACAAGCCTATGTTATGGGTGGCCACGGAGACAGTATGGTGCCTTTAACGGGCTTAAGTAATGTTGCTGGCGTGAGTTTAGAAAAATGTGTGGCAGAAGGTAAAATATCTCGAGAACGATTAAATGCCATTGTTGATAGAACCCGTCAAGGCGGCGGAGAAATTGTCAATCTCTTAAAAACAGGTTCGGCGTTTTACGCGCCCGCATCCTCTGCCATTGAAATGGCAACCGCTTATCTTTTAGATCAAAAAAGAATATTACCTTGTGCCGCAAAATTAAAACCGGGCCAATATAATGTCAAAGAACCTTTATTTGTAGGGGTGCCTGTTAAAATTGGAAAAAACGGCGTAGAAGAAATTATAGAGGTAGAATTAACGGCTAAAGAACAAGAAAATTTACAAGGTTCAATCAATGCGGTTATTGAGCTTAATAATGCGGTTGCTAAGTTTCAACTGTAAAAGCCAGCTTATTCCCTCTCCCCATTGGGGAGAGGATTTCTCCCTCCCCAATGGGGAGGGGTTTAGGGTGAGGGGGATTTAAAATGACATTCTTAAAACGATTATTCCAAATTTTGATTAGTCTTATGCTTGTTGCCATCCTAGGGATGGCGGGAATTGCACTTTTTGTCGATCCCAATGATTATAAAAGTATGATAGAACAAAAAATCTCCGAACAAACGGGACGCCATTTAACTATAAAAGGCCCTATCACTTGGAAATGGTCTCCCATCTTGTCGTTACATCTAGAAGAGGTGCAGCTAGACAATCTACCCCCCCAAAAGGATAAGTTATTTTCTGCCAAAGCAATGCAGGTAGAAATGAATTGGGAATCCGTAGTCACTCAAAAAATAGCGCTACATTTAAATTTAAAAGGCGTTGAAACACAATATCTTCCTACTTCAGCGGATATTGAAGCCAACCTTAAGCATGATGCGCCTTATTTAATTATTAATGGATTGAAGGTGAATCTGAAAGATAATGGAAATGTAGGGGGTAATTTTAAGATAAACCTAGAAAAAATGAATCCTCAAACCCTGACGTTAGAAGGGGATTTTTTAGGAAAAAACCTAAAAGCGGACAAAATTAAATTGGATGAAATTAAAGGTAAAATTTCAGCAAAAGAAGGCCTTGTTAATATAACGCCTATGGAGCTTAAAATAGCGCAAAGCGTGCAGCACGCAACCCTTCAAGCGGATCTCCGAGGTAAAGTGCCTAAATATGTTTTAACGCAAGAAGGTCGAGGGTTCGAGGTTAAACATTTACTTGCTCTGTTCGATGTAAAAGATAAATTAGAAGGGAAAACAAATCTTAAAACCAATCTCTCTGCTTCAGGAAATAATTTGGCGTCAATACGCTCCAGTTTATCCGGTCAAGTCGAGATTGAAATGGGTGACGGAAAATTTCACGGAATGAATGTCATTACGCTTCTAAAAACAACGCAATCGGGTATTTATAATTTGGCGGCGACCATAGCTAAAAAACAAAATTTTAATTTAAAAACGGGAGCAAGCGCCCTATCGGAAGAATGGAAGAGTAATACTTCAGGAGATAACTTTACACCGTTTAAAAGCGTAAAAGCATTAATTTTAATTAATAATGGTTTAGTTAAGAATTCTGATTTAGCAATCACCCATCCAGAGTATGGGGTGACGGGGCAAGGAACCGCTAATCTTGTCAGCGAAGTTATTGACTACCACGCCTCGGTTTTGCTTAAAAATAACCCTTATCCTGCGGATGATAAAATTGGCAATTATTTATACACAACCCCACTATCTATTAAAGTTCAAGGTACGTTTCAAGACCCCCTTGTTCGCCCGGATTTAAAAACCTATAAAGACAATGCAATGCGGTATGTTCAAAAAAATGTTGTTGAAAAAATGGTTCAGAAAAAAATTGAAAATACCGTTGAAAAAATAATGAATAAAGCGGTTAAAAAAGAGGGAAATGAGAAAATCCAAAAAACATTGGGTAATATCTTAGATAAGATTAAGAAGAAATAACGGAGTATTGAATTTCTTAAGAGGCGATCAGTCTCTGTAAGTTAAAGGATATTTCTCTGGATTTATGAGGGAGTCAAGATTGAGATCAATGTCTAAATTTGGCCAGTGAAGATGTGTTTTATGAAGCAATTCAACATTGTATAACTCTGAAATTTTTGCATCTGAAAACCAAGGGTAATCCTTATAAGATAAGAAGTACTCAGTATCATGAACAAGTAACCATACTCCAAATGGCGAAGTGTGAATTTCAACTCCCGAAATGTTTTTTCCAAGATTTTTTAATTTCATCTGAACGTGCCTCCACAATTTTCTGAAGTTCTTTAAGTTGCCTTGAATTCAAATTGTAATGCTCTGCTAATGCTATTATTGGTTCTAACCAAAATTTAGCCTCCCCCTCTGGGCTAGAAACATGAATGTGCATTCTAGGTTCTTCTCGCGAAAAGAAAAAGAATCGATAATTTTTTACTCTAAAAACTGTTGGACTCATTTTAACTCCTATTATAGTTTATTTTACTACAGAGAAGCCAAATTGACCATAATTTCGCAGGAATTCCCGGCATAAGGAAAAAGGAGTATAATCACTCACCTCGGGATATGGAAAAATTAAGTTTTCGTAAACTTTTGATTTTCAAGTTTTATGATTAACTGAGATAGTGTGATTGTCATGCCAAACCATATCCATGCGATTGTCATCCTTTCTAAGTTTGGGCCGGCACGGGGACCGGCCCCTACAATACCTCTGCCAGAGCTAATTCGTAACCTAAAATCGTATACCATGACTTGCTATCGTCATGGGGTGAATGAACAAAATTGGCCACCCTATAAACAGAAACTTTGGCAACGAAATTATTATGAACACATTATTCGAAATGAAAAAAGCTTACAAACCATCCGAGTAAATTATAGATCAGTTATTGATTACTTTGTTTACGGGGTATAATATAAAATATTGAATAAATTAAAAGGTGAGATTTTAAATGGCCAGCATTACAGAACACGTGGGCTTACGATATCGCGGTAAAAATCCCAAAATTATAGAAGAGCGACGTAGAGCAACTTTATTTTTTTCAATTCAATCTCAAAAAATTGCTCAAGAAAGTAAGAAAACGAATGATGATGTAAAAAGAACAGCTGAGTCGACATCGGCTGAATCACATTCTTTCCAATTTTTGAACGCATTATTAGAAAGATTACCTAATTCAGTTGTAACAATGTTAGAAAAAGTTTCTAAAAAGTTGTCTGCTGCAGAAAGAGAATTCATGGGAAATATCACGAGACCCATGGCTGCTCATCATGTAATAAACCCCTTACTAGTAAAACTTGGAATTTCTCCCACCTCCGCAGCTCTACTCTTTTTTCTAGGTAATATAGCGAATACGCTAGGGTCTAGGCCCTCTCGTTCTGCTGGTGTGCCCCAAGGAGCAAATGTGTTTGTAGAAGGCCCCCTAACTGATTTTCCAGATCGTTGTGCCAACATGGAAAGAGAACTGTTTTGGAATGATCTAACGCCTTTTACCTATTGCAAGGAATTTTTTATAGTACAAGAACAGCATGTTCGGGTAGGGGGTTTAACGTATGTAAGAAATATGCAAGGGGGCGATCCGCGACTTGCTGAAATGTTATGGCAAGAAGGTGTCGATCTAAATCACATTAAAACAGCTTTACGACAAGCGTTGAATGATCCCACTATTCAAGATAGATTTAACGTCAGTAATTCAGCAGAATTGGCTGGTCGAATAGGTGTTCCTTGTGTCCCCTCTACAGGATGTCCTCCACTCCATATAATGAATACTGCATTATCTAGAACGAGTATCAATGGTTTGTCTCGAGAATCTATGACCAATTTTGTTAATCAATTTCCAAATTTGACTAGATTTCCAACGCATGAGGAAATGAGGTTCGAGTCTATTTTTCCCGGAATGCGAGCACCCAGCGTAGAAATGCAAACCCCATGCCCTGCCCAAACCACAACCGTTGTTCCTCACCCAGTTAATGTTGCATGTAAAACAATTTTTTTGGGATCGGTAACAATGTTAATAGCAGTGGTTGTAGGGCAGCAAATAGTCGATAGGTGTATTCGACGTAACCCAGTACCACGACGGCAATAAATTCTTATTCCAATTGTTCTTCAAAAGCTTCTGGAAGCACCTTAAGAAGATTTTTTGAGGTTTTTGCTCCTAAAATTTGGAGTTGCTGTGTTCTCATTAAAATATTACCTTTACCTTCAGAGAGTTTACTCATAGCGGTAGCATAGGTATCTTGGGAGGTTTTTAACTGGTTCCCTAGTTTCTGCATATCGACGACAAAGCCTGAAATTTTATCGTACAAAAACCCACCTTGTTTGGCTATTTCAAGCGTGTGCCGATGTTGAAGCTCGAATCGCCAAATAGAGGCGATGGTTCTTAAGGTGGCAAAAAGCGTTGAAGGGCATACCATCACCACTTTCTTTCCCCAGGCATAACTATGTAATTCTTGATCTTGTTGAATCGCCAATGAAAATGCCCCTTCAATGGGCATAAACATTAACACAAAATCAGGGGCTTTTAATCCATCCGCATCTTGATAACGACGTTGTTCTAAATCGTTCACATGTTTTTTTACCGATGACAGAAATTGCTTAAGATGCCGAAGCCGTTCTATTTCATTTTCTTCAGAACAAAATCGCTCATAATCCGTTAAAGACACTTTTGAATCGATAATAACATGTTTATCTTCGGGTAATTTAATGACCACATCCGGTTTTAATGGTTGCCCACTATCGGGATGTTTAATCCCCATGTTTATACCTTGTAAGATGTAATCCTCTCCAACGCGCAAACCGGACTCTTCAAGAATTCTTTCAAGAATAACCTCGCCCCAATTACCTTGCGTCCTAAAATCTCCTTTCAAAGCTTTAGTAAGATTAGTGGTTTGAGATGACATTTGTTCATTCATTTTAACGATTCGCTCTATTTCATTTTTTAAGGAATGTTGTTCTTTTGCTTGCGTGTTAAACGAATCCTCCAATTTCCTTTTAAAGCTATCAATATCTCCCTTTAGAGGGGATAACAATTCAACAATTCTAGTCTGAGATTCCTCTTTAAATAGTTTGCTATTTTCATGAAAAATTTTATGCCCTAAGTTTTCAAATTGATGCTTAAAATTTTCTTGTAGTTCTTGCAACTGTTGGATATGAGATCCTCTCTGTTCATTGAAGAGCGATCGTTCAGTTTCCAAAACTATGTTTTTGTCTCTGGCAAACTGTAATTCTGTTCTTAATTCCTCGATTAATTGCTTTTGCTCTGTGATTAGGGTTCTATTTTGCAAAAGAGAATATCTGGCTATGAAGAAGCCAGAAACCGCTCCGATCAATCCGCCAACTAAAAAGGAGCATATAATGATTATGATTTCTATTTCAAAGATCATGTAAAAGAGGATTGGGTGACAAGCATTGAAGTTTCCTTACCCTAAGGTGAGATGATATTCTTAATAAGTTATCATAGGTTTACAAAATAAACAAAGTGCTGTTTTGTGATCCCATCCCGGATAGGGCATATAGAACTGGTTTTTTATCCTGCGTTGACTTACTAACAAAATAAATAGTAAAATACCCACAGGTCCTCCTAAAACTAAAATTGGGCAGATTTGGCATTAAAGCCGTTTTTAATTATTTAATAAATTATGGTAGGAGATAAAATGTTTCACTTTCAAACTTTACAATTAACGCCAGAACAAATTATAGCTGCAGCCGCAATAGTATTCGATTTGCAGCAACTGCAATCCGAAGAAGGTTCGGAACGTCGGGCACTTCTCCATACCATTATAGAGGGTCAGTTACCCGCCGACCTAATGAGAGCTTATTGTGGGCATCCTTTAGAACCTTTTATTCTTCCCGTCATTCAGCATGCCTCTGTTGCACGTGCACGGGTTTTGGATGAAGTGAGGGTGGTCATTAGCTCGCCAGTTGAATGTGCAGCACTTTTAAGTTCTCCAATTTGGACAATTGCTTGGGAGAGACTTTACCAAAAAACCATATTAGAATTTGCGCAAGTTGAAAAAGCCGAAGCGGAAAGACAAAGACAATTAGCTCTAGCCAAAGCAGAGCAAGAAAAGAAAGCAGCAGAAGAACAAGCCAAGAAAGCAGAAGAAGCCAAAAAAGCCGACGAAGCAGCAAAAAAGAAGCAAAGCCAGGATGCAGCATTAGCAGAAATAAAGCGTGCACAAGAACAAAAAAATAAAGAAGAGCAAGCCCAACGTGCAAGCGAACAAGCCAAATTAAAAGCAGCGCTAGATAAAGCATTAAAAGAAAAAATGAGCAATGAAAGGGTGCCGCCATTGGAAGTATATGCCCCTATCTTTAAAAAATACATTGAAAATAGAGAGTGGTTAAAAGAATTTGAAGCCAAAAGAAAAAACACCTCTGAAAATCCTTTTGGAAATTCTGCCCCTGTTGCTGGCAGAACAGGACTGGAACAAATGGCGCGTGCTATTAGAATGGAACAACCCATATTATTAACCCAGGCCTTTACGCTGTTTGAAGATTCTTTCACTAGAAAAAGATTTTTCCCCAATTGGGATGATTTGGCGCAAAAATTATTTAATGAAATTGAAAGAAACCCAGATGATAATTTAGCGAGAAAAGTAATGGATGAATATGACAGAAATCCGGATTTCGTTCCGTCTCCGTCGCCTAAGGTAAGCTTAGCTAATATGATTGCAAATTACCATATTGGGGAAGCACGTCGAAAAGCAAGATTTGATGATATGCGCAATCCTGCCGTCGCTAAAATCGTTAAAGCCCATTTAGGCAGGGCGATTTTCTATCTGGAAAAAGTTTTAGGATGGTACCATAATGACACAAGGAGCCAATTAGGCCTTGCTTATCATTTGCTCGCAAATTGTCCTCTAAATTATAGAGATGATGTAAGTACCTTAACCTCTGTATTTAAAATAGAAGGGGAATTAAATAAATTAACAAGAGAAGCGAATGGAGACGCAGCAGCAGCAGAGCGATCGCTTCTGAAAAGGGTAGGAGAAATAATCCAGACGAAATGTGCAGAATATCCTTTTGATCTTTCTACCTTACCCCCTTTGCAAGAACCCGCACTCCCACCGGTTGCAAAAATACGAGCAGACGAAAACAGCCTGCGGCGTTTTGCTGCGGGATTAAGTACGTATATTCGAGGAGGTACAAAAACCACCTTACATTTGCTTGCTGAAACCTGTATGGATCAAACTTTATTCGAAGATCTTTTAAGAGAAGAGGCCAAGCTTATTAAAGAGGCAGAGGCAAAGCGAAAAGCAGAAGAAGACAGCGGTGTTGTTCCTACCACCATCGTGCCTCGTTCTGCCTTTACTATGGTAAATCAGCATGGTTTATTAGCAGCAGATGTCGCTGTGAATGAAGGGGTGCAAAATTTCTTAAATAGCGTTTGTATTCCTAGGGAAAACAGAGAAATTAAATATTGGTTTGAAGGGGCTGCGGCAAAAACGAATTTGGATGCAAAAGCCACAGCCGAGCAGGGTGCAGGGGTTGGGGTTGTAAGATTCCCCTATCAATATGCTTTGGAAGCCAGACGAGAAACGGCGATTATTGCAGGCCATATGCTAAGTGTTAGAACAATCGCTGGCCAAGATGAACTTTTAGGTCAAAGTGAACCTTTCTTACTCGCGGGTGCCGATGTGTCTTATGTCATGCACACCTTTGGGGTGAGATATGATCTGACTTCAAGTTCGAGAGGTGAAAAAAACACGGCTAAGATATTCTATAAATTATTAGCCAATGCGCTACAACTCGAGCGGACATTTAACACCACAGCATTAGAAAAATTAATATCAGACGCCATTGCTAAAACAGCAGAAGTGGATATGGCGGCTTTAACTAAACTGGTGATGGATGATTGCGCGGGGTTGTTTGAGTTTGTTATTACCCAATCAGAATCTGGGGGGCAACAGGTAAGTATGACGCTTACCCAAGAAATAGTGACACGATTGTTCAACCAAGCTAAAAAGATAGCCGCAGGCTGTGTTGAAAAAATTATTGTGACAGACAATACGATGGATGGTAATGCGGTGCTTTATTTTGTGGTTAAACCGGAATACCGCAATAATCCAAAAGTATCAAGGGCGTTAGCTGACCTGTTTTGGCCTATTGGCATTGCGCAAGCGGAAGAAACAGAGTTCCCTGCGCCTGCTATTTTGATGCAAACCATTCAGGATAAACAATTGCAAGCATTAGAAGTTCTCTTAAAGCAAAGACGATATCAGGAAGTCGTTGCATCGGAAACATTGCGGGATAAAGAAGGATGTTCTATTTTAATGCAGGCGTTACCCCCTTATGGTTCGCGTGTAAACCAAGAAATGGCTAGACTCTTAATTCAAGCGGGGGCAAGTTTTATGACGGCGAAAAGTCGTCACGATTCCATATTATCTCGTGTGGTGAGATATGATTATCAGATTGTTGCTCCCGCTGTATTAGTTCGATTAAGAGTAACCCTATCGCCGGCAGCATTTACACAAGCCCTAAATGAGCAAATGGAAAATGCTTTATTTTCCAGTGTTAACATGATGAGGCTTTTGTTGCGTAATGGTGCCAATCCCAATACGGTCCTCGATTTTGGTTGGGAATGGCGTAGCGCGCCCATTCTACTGTGGACAGCCTGTTTGTATGGACAAAAATATAACGAAATGATGTCAGCATTAATCGAAGAGGGTGCAGATGTGTGTGCCGTTACCTCTTCTCGGTTAACGCATTCTTGGTGGCCAAGGAATGTAGGTATTCAGGAGAGAGATAATCTTTTATTAATAATATTGCATACCTTGTCTTATTACAGCACTTATCATAGTAATGGACAGTTGCAACAAAACGTGATGTTTATTGAACGGATTCAACGATTACTGGCTTTCCCTGTGGGGCGAACCTTAGCCAATGCAAGCGCTAAACAGATTGTCAATGATTTAAATGTACTGGAATTAAAAACGTTGTTTGAAAACTTAGAACGCGGTGTTTTCCCTGTGTCTGCCAATGCTTTTGCAAAGAGAGACCACGAAATTTCTCTTAAGAATCAAAGGATGGAAGAGGTTTTAAGGAGGATGGACGCGTTAGACGAGAAACGATTTAGCGAAACTAGGTGGCTAAAAGGGCCTGTTGCTTACGGTTTTCCTGGAAAATTTCACCTCGATTACAAAGAAATGGGTGAACTATTGGAGATCTTTATAGATGATGAGGTGCAAAGACAGGTATCGCAAAATGGACAATGTGTACTTGTAACAGAACCAGCTATGACGGTGCAAGAACGTCGTTTTTATCATTTTGTCAGGACCTTAGAAGGAATGGCTAAGCAATTAGCCACTATCGAGGGTCTAAACAATCCTGCCGCCTATTCCAGCTCAACAAATCAGGTGATTCGAGATCATGCGGCTTCTTTAGCCTGCGTCAATGTCCGGGAAGTTGCAGTAAGAATTACGCAACTTTCTTCCGCCTTAGGCCAACTCTATGGCTGGACGCACGTGGACGAATTTATGGCAGATCAAGAGAGGTATGGTCGAAAAGGAAGGGAAATTGAAAGATCGACCGGACGGGCGATGAGGAGTGCCCCCGCCCCTTCTCCCGCATTACAGACTGCTGCTATGGGTAGAACCGCCTCCGCAGCCTCCGCCTCAGCTGCTCCCGTTGTCGCAGAGGTACATACTCGAAACGTGGCTGAAGAGCATTGGGATCACGCTCGCACCGAACTGGTTATTTTGGAACCTGCAGCGGCCGGCGGAAAGCTAAGGGTTGAACAGCTACGAGATAATAAATATGGGCAAGAAGCCTATTATATTCTTTCGTATGTTATGCATCTAGCGTTAGATGCGAATAACCACAGTGTTGGTTTCTCCGATAATGAATTGGCCTTATGCGTTATGATTCAACTTGCGCAAGAAAGAGCAAACTTAACCCGTCGTGAGCAGGCTCAGCAGTTATCATTTATAGAGCGAGGGGCGGTTATCTTGAAGATCACAGAAGGCATAGTATCTACTTTAATCAACATGAACCCTGCCGCTTTTGCTAAGTTTAGAGAACTACAATCGCGCGGAGTACAGTGGCCACATTCGCCTCACGTGCGTCGTAAAATCGAACGAGCCGGATTTGTATTCCGTCCGATGATGATTAAAAGAGATCGCTGTGTCTGTGATGCCTGCGGTGTGGAAGTCTCGGCTTGGAAAAAATACATGCAGCCTTGGTTGCTTCACGATTGGTCTAAACGCCATCCTTTTGCGCCGCCTCCAGGAATGCTTTCGACAGGTGCAGGGGCAGGAGCCACAACAGCAACCGTCGCCGCTGCTACAACGGCAGGAGGAGTTGCTACAACAGCAGGAGGAGTTGCTACAACGGCAGTTGCAGTCCCCGCTACGGGTGGCACAAATGGTAGTAGCGATGTGTCGATGACGCCCGCTGCTGTAGCTCAAGATAATAGACAGAGGGTTGGAGTGCAATAATGTCGACATTAAGAGATCAAATATTAAAACAATTGATTAGAGAGAGTATTGAACGCAATCAAACTCCTTCTGATCGAGAAGCTTCTATTCGACAAATTGTGGGATTTCTTACAGCACAAAATAGGGGTAGGGCACCTACTCAAGCAGAGTTGAATGCTGCTATTGAAGCCTCTCTTCAGTATTCGATTGAAAGGACCTTCGAAACGCTTCTTGAGAAAAGAGCAGAAAATCTTAGAAAATCAGCGGCTTTGGCTGCAGCACGGGCACCCGTGGTTCTTGCTGCTGCGAACAAGGCTGCAGCCGCTGCGGGATTGGCTTCCGCTGCCGCGAGCAAAATGGCGGCAGCGAGTGAGATTAAGAATCATCAAGAGGTTCTAGCGGAAGCGACATATGTCCTGGATCTCAAAACCGCAGTGGATGACGCGGAGGCGCTTCAAAATCTCCAGTTAGAAGGGCAAAATGAATCCGTTATGGATAGAGCTGCCATGGGGATTGCGAATGCGCATTTCAATAATGTCATCCTCAAGAACTTTAGTGAAGCATTTTGGGCTTATAGTCCTTTTGGACCGCAGAAACGAAACAAAGAAACCCAAGAAATTTGTGTGCAAAGAATATTGCTTCAGGTAAGAAAATGCATTTTTGATCAAATTTTAAAAAATACCTTTGAAACCCCTAGGGTAAAAGAATGGCTTAGACGGAATGGAAACATTCTTTTAACTCCTAATCATCCTAATTATGAAGCTACCCTCATCGAATCTCGACAGTATTTAAATGAAAAAAATAATCATAGACATGCCGCTTGGCGTAATTTTGATGAAGGTGCGCCCTTAGAGTCCTGTTTCCATCGTATGTTCCTACCCACTCAAAAAGAAGAAGAGCGTATTCATTCTTTTTCTGTTGCAGGGACCGAGTCTAATCTAATGGGGCAACGAAACGATTGTCGATTACGATTGGCCTATTATTTTCTCGTGGCGATAGATCCAACGCAAGCAAAAGAAAATATTGATATGCGCATTAGTAATTTAATTGATGAATTATATGAAATAACACGGGCTCATAATATCAATACCTCCATACCCCGAAAACAACAAGGCGAGGATGACCCTTCTTGTTATCCTGGGACGCTTGGGCGTTTGGCGCAATGCGGTAAATATCATCCTATTGCAGTTTTGCCCAGCGATCCGCTTACCTTATTACCTGGTATATTTAAAGAACATGTCAATGATGGATTACAAAATCGATTTGCACAGTGTCGAACCTATAAAGAAAAAATAGAGTTGTTCAAAGCCTTACGAGATTTTGAAAACTATGATGGGACCTCAAAAATAGCACGAAACAAGATTGAATATTCAAAAGCCTTACTGGATATTCGAAGACAATTTTTAGAGGGCTTAGGGAACAATAAGTTTCTTTTTGAAAATGTGATTAATCTCACCTTACGTGCCCAAAGATGTCCTTATGTATTTAGTCCAACGAATATTTATCACGTTTCAAAGTTAGATCTTTTACGATTGAACATTTGGAGTTTTGCTTATGAGGATATTACGAGACATTTTTGGCAATCCTTAACAACAGAAGAATGCACTCATTATCGAACAGAAAGTGGTGAGCAGCCCCCAGCGGGTATTATTGACGATCCTTTTTCAGATCAATATTGCAAAATGGAATGCGCTCAACTCACCAAAGAAGTCCAAGAAGGCGGTGTCGCGGCCATAATAGCGACATTAGATAATCAACTTGCCACTGTGCGAGAAGGGTTTAGAATTAAAAAAATATCCTGGGATATTCTTATCAAAGAAGGTTTGGATAAAAAAGATGGAGAAGAAATTGCCAATCAATTGGGAGACTATTTAAACGGTTTAAAACAGCAAGATGAAATAAAACAAAGAGCAGAAGAAATTCTAAATAGATTACCTTCTTCCTTCATGGCGGATAGGCGCATGGGATTGCTAAAATGCATCATTGAAAGTATATCAGGAGATAATAAAAAAATAGCAGAAAGTGAGATCAAAACAGATCTTGCTATAATACAAGCTATGGCACAAGAACAGAGGATCAAAGAAAGTAAGGCTAAAATCGAACTCGCTAAAACACAAACCGAACTCACTCAAGCACAAGAAAAGAAAGAAAGAGAAATCAAAGTTAAAAAAGCAGCCGGTGAATTACCCAGGTTAGAACGGATTGGTAAATTAGCGCGATTTCGTCTTGATTTCTTCGTAGGCAGAGTGGCCCCTTGTCCCGAGATAGATATGCCTAAAGCACCTTTCATTCATCCCTTTTACCCCACCGGCTTAGACAGTCGGAAAAGACGCTATGATTCAGGTTTACCCACTCTCCTTGTCACAGCACAATTACCGCCAGAGTGTTTGAGACCGTTGCCCGTCTGGATTAATGAATTTTGTGAAGCCTATAGGGTACCTCTCATTCAGCGGAAAGCGTTTCTTGTGGTTCAAAATGGGCCTTGGCAAGATGAAACCTTAGCTTTTAATCCTCAAACTTGGCTAAGCAGTGACGCCCCTTCTCGAGGGGCCTATTGTCGACGTACTCCTGTTGTCATGGGTGTTACTGACGTACATCGTTCTCTTGATTCCACAAAAGTTGTGAAAGAAGTATTAGAAACCCGTGGAGAAAGGGATCAAGACGTTCGTTTCTTAAATAATAAACAGTTAGCTGGAATAGAAAACTTCCATGACAGTCATTTTCTATATTCTGTTTGTATTAATTCTGAGACACAACAAGCTGTTATTACCTATCACTGGTTGTTAAACGATTCAGATTACCGGGATACTAAATTTATTGTGGAGGGACTCTGTAGAATGAGCGAACCCAACATAAATTTAAGATATTTTTTATCTTTAATGAATGGTCAATCGCTTTCTTCCTCTGCAAACACTAAAGGGCTGCAAGAATTAGAGAATCTGTTTACGGGATCTTTAGGTTCTTTGGGAACGGCGGCTCGGCCCGAGGTTCCCGTAGAGGCCCCTAATTATAGATTAGTGAATCCGCCCTCTCATGTCGTTGCAGCCGCTGAGCTTGTCTTTAAAAGAACAAACGAAGAGCAAGCAAGAGCGGCATTAGAGCAGCGCGCTATTCAACTCGCGCTCATGGCGCAGGAACAAAACCAAAGGGCAGCCTCTGCTGCAATGGTTGATGAGGGGGAAAGCGCAGCCGCCGCCGGCAGTGTTTCGGCGGTGGTTGCATTTTCAGGGGTTGCAGTAGGGGTCGCAGCGCCAGCCGCTCCTCCGCCTGTCGCAGCCGCTCCCACTAGGGTTGCAGCCGCTCCGGTTGCTATTGAAGTCGACCCTGATAAAGCGACGCTCGCCGATGACTGGGATGAAGCAATGCGTAGTCTAAGTTAGGTGTGAACGGCCACAATATTAAAAAACAGTGAAAATTAGATATTGCACATTATTCGATTTTTATTTATAGTTGATTGAGTTAATGCGACCGCATTAACAAAAATGCGCAACGCGCAGGTCACGACACCTACACGTTGCTAACCAAATAACCAATCTTCAAAGGAGATTAGTCAAATGGCTACGCCTAGTTTAACAGCTATAACCCCCCTTATGGAATCCTTAAAAATTGCTACAAATGGTTTCTACCTGCATTTAATGTTGGTCGAAGAGACATTTAGAGCGCTTTTGAATAAGGATTTTAAAAATGAGGGGGAAAACCGATTCCTTGAAATTGTTTTCTTAGTTAGTGAGCTGGTAAGCGAATCAATGAAGGATAGTCAACGGTTATTAGTTGCGTTAAACAGCGTTTAGTTTTTGTCGATACACCTAGTGTTAAGGTCAGCAACTAAACGTTTTCAATGGGTGTATCGGCTATTTTAAGCGGTACGGTTTCACAATATAGAACTATATTTGTGTGTATTTAGGCTAAGGTGGCGTGGGTTTACTACCTCTCGGAAATACGACCCATTGCAGCTTCTTTTAACCCTTGATTAACTTTATTGAGTACCTTCTTATTGTTTAATAACCATTTCTCATGGGCTGGAATTTCTGTATAGGGTATTAGAATAATTTTGTGATCTTTAGTTTCACTTACAACATATCTACTCACCCCGTCTGCTAAATGTCCCAGGGTAATTCTACCTTTTGAATCAGGCCTTACCATTTTAGGTAACATAATATTTCTCCCATAATTTGTTTCTCTACACAATAATAGCTAAAAATGGGAAAGAATATAAGTGGGAATAATAAAAAATGGGATCAAAGTGTGTATTACCTCTCTCATTTTTACCCCCTGTAAGGGATAAAGTTGATTTTTAACCGCTATATAGGGGATAAAGATTTTAGGAGGTTTCTAAACAAGACTCAAATTTCACTTTCCAGGGTTCCCCTGGTAGCAGTTTAATAATTTTTTCATAGACATTTTGTTTGTATTCATTAATTTTAAGAGAAAAATCAGATTGAATAGGCAATAGGCTATTTATTTCTGATAAAAATGTAATGTCCCTTATTTTAAGATAGAGATTCTTTTCAAATTGTGCTCGAGAAATTTTTGAACCTACGTATTGATGAAAACACGAGATTATCTGTGATACATTTATATCAAGAATTTCCATAGCAACTCCCAAATCGAATAAATCTCGGCCTTTTTTTCTTTGGTAAAGTGCTCGTAACTTAGTTCCAAGTAGTTCTTCAATCTGATATGTTGTAATTTTTGCTTCTCCTGAAATCCAAGGGTTATCAATCACGAATGTTTGTTCTATAAATCCAAATATGGAGAAATGTTCTCGCGTATTAATCTCAATTTTTACTTTTCGTTTTGATATCGGCTCATTTTCTGTTAAGAAGGAATAATATAAGGTAAATCTACCTTCATTTCGATTATAGGTTGGAAGGCCCAACCAGGGATCAATCACATCTCTTAATTTATTAATAATATTTCCAATAGGGCCTGCTGAAATTTGTACTAAATCGATATCTTCCGAGTAACGAGTGGGTTTTTTAAAATATAATTTTTGAAGAGCTGTTCCACCTCTAAAGGCCAATTGAGAATTAAGAAATGGATCTTGGTATATATTGAGAAGGATTCGGCAAATAATTAAATCTTGTTCAACTTGCTCATCAAATGGCCAATTGTAGTATTTTTTCCATTGGTTAATGTTAGTTTTTGGGATCATATATCATCTGCCTCAATTTCGTCATTTACAATAATTCGCCATTTTGGATCTTTTTTTTGCTGTTGTCTAGCTTTCTTCTCTGGGGTTAATAAAATAAAATTTTTACGTTTCGTCTCCCACTTTTTTTGAAGTATTTGGTATATACCTAAAGCTTTATCTCCCTGTTCTAATGTTTCTAAAAGATACCCCAACCTTTGAAGCGTTGTTGTCTCATATTGGCCGTGTAAAGCAGAGTTTTCTAATAATGTGGGATCAAGTTCTGGCGATAACTCTAATAAAATGGTAGCAACTAAGCCCCAGTGGCCAACAGCTTTATAATATTGAACTAGATCTAACGCAGTTGCTTCTCTTGAAGACATATTAATATACCCTGTAGTTACTTTAATACGTACTATTGGTGTTAATGGACCATTTTTTTTAACAAAAAAAACGAGATTTGTTTTACGTGTTTTTCCAAAATTGATGGGTTCGTTCACCATTACATGAAATTGTTGAGAAGTTTGGTGAGAAGCACCATAATGCGCTGCCGCTGTTAGGAGTCCCACATAATATTGTTTCCCCAAATATTTCATTAAGTAATCTATATACCAATAAGGAGGGAGAGTACTTGTTCTTCTATACTCCAAAGGGATAATAATATAAAAATCTTTCCCTATCGGTAGGATACGTTTTTTTTTAATTAACCTATGGGCTGCCATTTTAAAGGCAGCTATTGTTAGATTCAAATCACGAATTATTTCGCCACGAATAAACCAATATTGGCCATCGGTTTGAAGCGTTTCGATGTAATTTAAAAAACCACCGTTAGCACTTTTCATATTTAAAAAGTATCATATTTTGATACCTTTTGCAAATTAAAAGTGTTAATCAGTATGGATAATGAAAAATGGGATTAAAGCGGGTATTATCTCTCTCATTTTTACCCCCTATAGGGGATAAAGTTGATTTTATCCGCTATAGGGTATAGAATGATTTTTAACCTATATAGGGGATAGAATTATGCTTATTCATTCGCCCAAAGATTTAGCTTTAATTGTGATGAATCAACGTAAGAAACTAAAATTAAGTCAATTTGAAGTAGGAGATTTAGTTGGATTAAAGCAAACAACCGTTTCAGCTTTTGAAAATAAACCTGAAAGCACAAAATTGGATACCCTATTTCGTATTTTATCTGCAGTGGGCCTTGATATAAATATTTTAAAGAAAGATGAACCTGCAAAAACTGAAGCTCAGTGGAAAGAAGAATGGTAGCTAAAGCTAATCGTATTCTCAATATATTAATGAATGGCATTCTTGTGGGGAAATTAGAGAAGGCGATATCTGGTGAACTCATATTTACCTATGATCAACAATGGTTAAATCACCCTAATGCCCGTCCTATTTCGCTATAAAAGGTAAAAATAATCACTATCATTGGTACAACATGCAACGCAGACATTTTTTGGAAACAGCAAAAAATGCAAACTATTCCATCCAAAGAGCTGAACAAATTCTAGATGAAATGTTAGAAAAAGTAGATTTAGTTATAGAAGAAACGTCTGCCATTCTCCCTGATAATTTTCCATCCAAGATAGTTGAGCCAATCTTTAAAGGCATACTACTAGCAAAACATAAACTCACTAAGTCTAGTCACTACAATCTTTAAAATGTGTATAATTAATCATTTTAGTAATTCTATTCTAGAAAGGATATTAACTAAGTTGAGGGTTTAAATTGTCTAGCGAACATCATCGTTCTTATCGAATAGGCTGGCTACGCGCTGCTGTTTTAGGCGCAAATGATGGCATTGTTTCGACGGCAAGTTTAATTTTAGGGGTAGCCTCGGCGCAAGCTGCTCGTGAAGATATCCTAATAGCAGGGATTGCGGCCCTTGTGGCGGGTGCTATGTCAATGGCGGCAGGGGAATATGTTTCGGTAAGCTCCCAAGCCGATACTGAAAAAGCGGATTTAGCACTTGAAAAATTGGAATTGGAAAACAATTTAGAATTTGAAAAAGAAGAATTAACCAAAATTTATATACAGCGCGGATTAGATCGTGCTTTGGCTGCGGAAGTATCAGAACAACTAATGGCTCATGATGCCTTAGGTGCGCATGCCAGGGATGAATTAGGAATCTTTGAGGCAATGAAAGCAAGACCCCTTCAGGCGGCGTTTGCTTCTGCTTGTACTTTTGCAATGGGTGGGATATTGCCTCTACTGATTGTATTCATTGCCTCAATGAAAATGCTTATTCCAATGGTCTCTTGTGCATCATTACTTTATTTAGCTTTTTTAGGCGGTGTAGCCGCTAAAATTGGGGGAGCGAATATTTGGAAGGGTGCTGCAAGAGTGATCTTCTGGGGCGCTTTTGCCATGGGTCTCACAGCTATGATTGGAGCCGCCGTCGGTAAAGTCATATAACTTAAGAACCTGTGACATTACACCTTATCTGTGTGAATTTTAATATGGCGCGAAACTACATGGTCAATAGGAACTGTTTCAAATTTTATTAATCTAATGCAATAAAACGTTATAAACTAATTGATTGGAGACTGTAGTGAAAGTAGATGAGATGTTTACTGAAGACATAATAACCTTACTCTCTGAACGAAGCACGGTTCTAACAAAAGGTAATATTGAAGATATAGTGAAGCGGGCCATAGATGAAAACAATATTGCATTAATACAAGCCCTTAAAGCTAATACAAAATATACTAAGGAAATTATGGATACACTAAACCGTAGTCTACGTTGGGCAACTCTTACCAGCTTTGATTTTAATAACATAGAAAAAATCAAACTATTAGTAGAGGCAGGCGCGGATCCTAACTGCCGGTTCGACGATGCATCTACTCCTTTATCTAATAGTATGCACTCAAGAGGTAAAGAAATAGTAGAAATATTATTGAAAGCTGGAGCGGATATCAATAGTGGCCCACCTCTTTTACCTATGGCGGTTTTAAGCGAAGCTGAAGAGCTCGTAAATTTATTACTGAATGCAGGGGTTGATCCCAATATTCCCTCCATAGGCAACTCAACGTTTCGTGATGACGCCGGGTTCACTGCCCTGGAATTGGCACAACAACGTGGCTTTGAAAGGATTGTGGTTATTCTGCAAAAGAGGGCAACGGACTTAGAAAAAACAACCAGTGAGGTTAGAAATTTTTTACAAAAACGCAAAATGTTACAAGCGATAGGAGGAATTATTGGGTTAGATGGCACCATCCCCATAGGACATCCCACGATCGATAGGACTATCGATGTAATGTTATATGGTTCTACTGCAAAAAACTCTACTGCTACATTACTGGATATGGTCAATCAATTTAAAAATTCTAAAGAATGTGAAAATAAAATTGATTTTGAAAGAATAGCTGAAGCATTGACTTCAACTGTAAAATACTTAGAATATAATGGCACAGTCACAAATAAAACTGTTGCTGATACCATTAGGAACAGTGGCACAACAAGAAAGCTTACCTTTGTCATCACCCACGGCCGTGATCTTACGACACAAGAAATACATAGTACCGCTATGGTATTTTATAACGATTGGATTATAAACTGCAATAGAGGGGTTGGGAAAGAAGAAAAGACCGGAACCACTGTTTTTAGAACTAAGAACGAAACAGAACGAAAAACCGTTCTTAGTAAAATCGATGAAAATTTTCTTCAAGAATTAAGAAACCTTGTTCGTGTAAACAGTCAACAGACAATTAACGCAAACATTAAAACATTAACCGCTCCGCATTGTGAGCTAATTGCGAATTTACCTTCATCCGAACAAGGACATGGAACGTGTAATTTTGTTAACACCAAATCTTCTATAGAAGGGATATTATATGTGTTCAAACGAGAAGAACTAGAAAGAAATTCCGTTCCGCCAGAAAGAGCTGATAAAGAAGCGAGAGAGTACGCAGAACGCAATTACAAAAAATTTACAACTTATATGCGAAATTTAGCTGTTCAGACCTTATCCGAATTCATGAAGAAAACGCGAGAGGATTTAGAACGAAATGTAAAAAATAATGAGGCTAACAGAAATAATATTGTTATCAAAAACTTAGAATCAGATATGAACCTTTATTTACATGTTTGTCAAAAAATTCTTACCGCCCACCATGGACAAGAAAAACCAGAAAAAAAACGTCACAGAGAAAGCTCTCGTTTAAATAAAATGAGGGGAGATTTATTCCGAGAAAAAAAATTATTGATGGTTCTTAGGGGAAGCCCTTTTTTTGAGAGATTAATAAAAAATGTAGAAAGCTCTGGAATCTCATTATTGATCCCAGCTATACAACATGACGACCAGGAATTAATAAAAATATTGCTAGACTCT
>Ga0206998_1061_pt1 | contig 30141 bp, 26 predicted proteins | sample Alteio_BWMinCont_FD_153309 | JGI IMG/M metagenome (GOLD analysis project Ga0206998, IMG submission 153309) | Enriched cells from forest soil in Barre Woods Harvard Forest LTER site, Petersham, Massachusetts, United States -... | ecosystem: Environmental > Terrestrial > Soil > Temperate forest >... | reverse complement strand
ACCGCCGCACCACGGTCCATCGGAGCCTGTGCTTTATGAAGAAGTGGCCATGACTTCTGCTCCCGTCACCGTTACAGTCGTTGTCTCCTCGACGCGACGATGATCCTCGCTAGACCGTAAGAATGGCCGTGGGATTAACTTCGGCAAAGCAATAAAGATCCCTGGCGGCTATGCCAGGGATTTTCAGGGTTCGAAACTCGCGAGCTAGTCGTTAGTCTTGGTCTCTACTTTGACGGTGTAAAGAGTTGCAGGCGCACGTGCCAGGTTACGGACTGGCCGGGCTTGAGGGTAACCATCCCCGTATCCATTCCGTGCCATTCCTTCCCCCAAGGATCCCCAAAGTTGAACTGCTCTTCAATCGCCGCAAACTCCTTCGTCGGAGGCGCATAAACCTGTACAGTCTTGATCTCGGGAGAGATCCCTTCAACCTTGACGCCATAGTTTGAAGCCGGATCGCTTAGATCGACATCGACAGCCCCATTCGTGCGCTGAAGCTTCGACCAGTTGTCGTCGAGGAAAATATCGTCGAGCGGCTTCCCGTCGGGAGAAGTAAAGTCGTACTTCGTTCCCTTCACCGGAACCAGCTTTCCCGTTGGGAAAACATCGTCGTAATTGCTGACCTCGGCTGTCTGCTCTCCCGGGACGTGCAGCTGAGCCTGCTTGCGGTCGCCGCTCGGAATGTTGAAGTAAGGATGCCACCCGATGGCAATGGGTTCTGCCTCTGTACCCACGTTCTTCGCCGTGATCGTCGCATCCACTGCATCCCCGGCGAGAGCGATCGTGAAATTGAGATCCGTGTTGGACAGCCAATAGCCGCCGAAGTTGCCCGCGTGGATCGTGCCCGTGACGGTCTGGCCGTCCGCCGTCGTCTCGGTTTTTACATCATCCGCCTTCGAAGCAAGGATCAGGCCGTGCATGGCATGCGGTTCGGCGCCCGGATTCTTCCCTTTCCAGTTCGCCGGCAGAGTGATCGTCTTGCCTTTCCACTCCGTCGCAATGGTCTTCCCATCGGCCGACAACTTACCGCGAATGCGGTTGGGATATGGAACCAGAAACGCTCCGCCAAAGCTGAAGCTCGCGTTGCCATTCTGGTCGTCCGGACCACCATTCAGCTTGGCGGCAGCGTCAGCGAGTGATGGAGACGCGAACACGTCAACTTCGCCCTTGCCGGGGATGTTGGCGGTTATCTGAAAAACATTCATGCCGCGGCCCGGAAGAACCGTTGCAGCAAGGAACTCGGGCTTCTGACCGCCGCTGGTCGGCTTTCTCTCAAGTTTGACAATCTCCTGGCCGCCAATCTGCTGCGGCGCAGTAGCGGCGGCAGGTTGGGGCGTCGCGGACTCCGATGGTGGCGGCGCCTGTTTGCATCCGGAGACTGAAAGGGCCGTAGCGGCGGCAAGCAAGAGCATGGAATGGGAGCGAACGGACATGAAGGGCAAACCTCGGATTTAAATAGTCTCTGAGCAAACGTTTCCAGCCGTTCAGGCTGAAAACAAAAGCGAGCCCATTCTACGCCGTATCGCCGCAATCGTGTCGACGCCGACGTTTAGAATCAAAGGAGTGCCAGCCGAATCGCAAACTGCCCAGAGTGCTCTCGCCCAACTCAACACCCGCATCATCGCCTGCGATCGTTGCGTGCGGCTGCGAGAGTACTGCACTCAGGTCGCCGCTACCAAGCGCCGCGCATACGCCAACTGCGTTTATTGGGGGCGTCCCGTTCCCTCGTTCGGCGATCCGGATGCCGCTGTACTGATCGTCGGCCTCGCACCAGGGGCACACGGATCGAACCGGACTGGGAGACCGTTTACAGGCGACGGATCAGGCAACTTTCTGTACCCCGTTCTCTACACAACCGGCTTCGCTTCGCAGCCAAATGCTGTCAGCCGGGATGACGGAATGCGGCTTAGAGGAATGCAGATCACTTCAGTGGTGCGGTGTGCGCCTCCCGGCAACAAGCCTCTTCCTGGCGAGCTTGCCAATTGCGCACCCTACCTCGACCAGGAGATCGCTGCCCTTGAAAATTTGCGCGTCATCGTATGCCTCGGGAAGATTGCCTTCGACGGTGTACTGCAACATTTCCGCCGCACCGGGAAACTCGCTCGACGGGGGGAATTGAAATTCGCCCACGGCTCAGAGTACACCCTACCCGATGGACTGACGCTGCTCGCCAGCTACCATCCCTCTTTGCAGAACACAAACACCGGCAAGCTGACCGAAGAGATGTTCCTCAAGATTTTTCAACGTGCAGGCGAAATCGCTCGCGCTAGATAACGTCAGCAATTCGGTTCGCTGATGCGAATCTTGGAGCGGGAGACGGGGATCGAACCCGCAACCAACGGCTTGGGAAGCCGCTACTCTACCATTGAGCTACTCCCGCAGTAGCGAAACCTGATAATGCCAGAGTAACCTCCGTGCCCGCTGAAGGGCAAGAGGCCCGCAAGCCGACAGCCTAGGCGGCTCGGGCCTATCTTGCTAGGAGTTGCGATATCCTCGCGCGGTACCCGCGGCTCATCGGAACCTTTTGGCCGTCGTGCATTAGCACGAACGATTCGCCCTCCTGGGAATCTGTCCTGATCTCTTTCACGTGTTGCAAATTGACGATCGCTGAGCGATGCACGCGGATAAAGCAATTCGGATCGAGCCGCGTTTCAAAGTGCGCCATGGTTTCGCGGAGCAGATGATTCTCGCGGTCAGCACAAATGCGAACGTAGTTCTCCTCCGCGCCGATCCACCGGATATCGGTCATTGGCAGAAACAGGATTCGGCCCTTTGACTTGAAGACCAGTCGCGTAGCGTAGGAAGCCCCTTCCTGATCATGCTTCTTCCCTGCTCCATTTTCGTGAGAAACGGTGAGCTGTTCCTCTGCTCTCTGAAATGCCTGTCTCAATCTCTCGCGGGTAAATGGTTTGAGCAGGTAATCAATAGCATTGATCTCGAACGCCCGAATCGCATACTGATCGTACGCCGTCGTAAAAATGATCTTGGGAAGACGCACCTGTTCATTGGCTGCGAGCGCCGAGACAATATCAAACCCATCCATATCCGGCATGTGAATATCCAGAAGGATCAGGTCAGGATTTGTGAACTGCACGAGATCGATCGTCTCGAGCGCATTTGCGCCTTCGCCCACGATCTCAACGTTGCTATCGTCTTGAAGCAGCTGCCGCAGCTTCTGCCTCGCTAATACCTCATCATCCGCGATGACCGTCTTGATTTTCATGGGAGTAAACCAATGTGTTGGCGGTTAGACGCGGTGAGAAGCCAAGGGGCAGCAGCAAAATCGCTTGCACCTCACCGTCGGGGAATTCTTTCAGCGTAAAGCGTTGATCGTCGCCATAATGTAATTCTAGTCGAGCCTTAACATTTGCGATCCCAACGCCGCGACCTTCATGATTCGATCTTACGGCTTCAACAAGACCGCGTCCTGAGTTCCTGACGCATATCCGCAACTGCCCTTCGTGGTTCTGCGCTTCGATGCCCAGAAACGCCTCCTCGCCTTGTGTCACCGCCACGCCGTGAACATAAGCGTTCTCCATGAGCGGCTGCAGAATCATCGTCGGAACCAGGGCATCCAGAACCTCAGGTTCGATCGCCACGTAACTGTGCACTTTGCCTGTAAATCGCATCTGCTGAATGGAGATGTACATCTGAGTGAACTCGATCTCGTCCGTGAGCGGAATGAGCTTCGCGTCACCTCTGTCTAGCGTCATACGCAGCATGCTGCTCATTTGTTCCAGCATCCGGTCCGCAGCCTCCACGTCGGAATGCATCAGGCTGGAGATACTGTTCATCGTGTTGAAAAGAAAGTGCGGATTCAGCTGCATACGCAACGCGCGCAGTTGCGCATTGGTCAATTCAGATTCCAGCCGGATAGCAGCGTTTTCTCTCTCTCTGAGCTTCTGATAGTAGCCGATACCGCGAAACATCAAGAAGACAACCCAGAAGATGACGAGATTATCCACCATCTCCGAATCGACAAAATAGCCCAGACGATGCAGGTAGGTCCACGAGGTGTTCCCGAGCCGAATATCCCAGGTACATGCAACCCAGACAGCCTCTTCCAAAACGCTGACGACAATACTTAGGGGAACTACGAATATAACAATGCTCTTAAGCGTAGTCCGCTGGATCCATTCGCCCAGCCTCCACCAGAGAACCCAGGAAATCATGCCCCATAGCAGAAAATGAATCGCCCAGAGCAGGTACACCTTGCCAAAGTGGATATCGTAGTTCCACGTGCGCTTGTCGACCCATTCCTGGAGCGCAAAAAGAGCAGCCAACACTAACCATCCCGAAAGGAATACGACGGGATGCATGAATGCAGGACGCTGCGGCTTGGGTTTTGTGTCTACGGTACTCAGCGAATACTTGCTCCGGTTGATGAATTCACTTGCGCTAGCTCCGTAGAATACACCTCGTCGATGGGGAAGAACGCCGATTCACTACCTCCCTGATTGAGGAACACGTCCTTGTTGGGATGGGCACCCACCCACTGCTCAGCAGAATTTTCTGCCTCTTGTTGTTGATCTGCCGAGAGAGCAGCCTTGGCGGCCGCAATCTCCCCATGAACATAGGCCTGAGTTTTATCTCCGCCCTGTTTACCCGCAATGATGAACCATCTGCAGGCGGTCGCGGTGTCTTTCGGAACCCCCTTCCCGTCGCGATAGAGAATCCCCAGGACTACTGACGAACGCCATGAGCCTCCGCCTGCCGCTTCTTCCAGCACCGACTGTGCCTCTCCCGGACTCTGTGGCAGTTCGGGGTGATTCACCAATAAGAGTCCCAGGGAATGCTTTGAGGGTACATACCCAGCCTGGGCAGACACGCGCAGAAATGCCGCAGCTCTCTGCAGGTCATGTTCATGACCCTCTGTGACCGAAAAGAGCGTACCCATCGCATACTCGGCCTCGGGACTATGGTGTTTCGCCGCCTTTTCAAACCAATGCTCCGCATCGCGAGGGTTGCGCTCCGCTCCGACTCCGAGCATGTACAGAAATCCCAGATATGCTTCTCCGCGGGCATCCTCATGTTTTGCGAGGTCGGTCAGCAGCGTCAGCGCTAGATGCGAGTCCTGTGGAACTCCAATGCCTTTCAAATACAAAACCGCGAGGTCGAGTTTGCCCGTCGGAGAGCCTGAAGACGCCGCTCTCTGAAACCACTTCGCGGCCTGTGCCGCGTCTGGCTTCACGCCGATCCCCTTGAGGTAGAGATAACCCATGTCAACCTGGGCACCTGGATCGCCTTGGTCAGCCGCCCGTCGATACCAGTAGGCTGCCTGAGATAAGTCGCGGGATACGCCACGCCCGGTATAGTAATCGCGAGCAAGCTCGAGTTCCTCACGCAGATGTCCTGCGGAAGCCCTGCGCTGAATTTCCTCTGAGGGCACATCCGGATTGACATCGGTCACCATGAACGATTTAGCAGACTCTAACCCGGACTGACTCCAAATCGCGGAATAACTGAGCGACGAAATAACTCCCGCCATGACAATTGCAGTTTGCGCCTGCAGTACACGGTTCATGGCCGCCTCCTGATTTGCTGTCATAGACAGACAGCCGCATTCATGGTCACCCTGCGAATCGGCGCATTCAGGATGCTTCCCCACAACACCCGAGGCGGTCGTTGATTGATCCTCCCTCCTTGTCCCGGAAATGAAATGACTGATCACAAATCGAAGAATTATTTATTCCGCTGAAATCCGAAAGCTGGGGCAACGACATGCCTCCCGCTCTTGTTTGCGGGTCTGCTGGCCCTATCTGTCTTCAACCAATCCACTTTGTCACCAGTGGATGACGAGCCGTCACTAATCCGCATTTTGGGATTCTGATGGCAGGATTATTCAGAAATGCGGAGAAGCTCTTGCCCCGTTCTCCTGTCCGTCGATCGCTTTGGGGATGCTTGTCTCCGTATCGTGCATCTTGTCAGCACCTTGGAGCCATTGGTCACAAAATGCTTTTCGGCCTTGATAGGGCTAGTTGGTTGCATATCTATTTTCTAATGTAGAAAGCCAGTGACGCAACGTCCCAGTTAGCGGATGCAGGCAACGCAGACATCGAGATCGTACCCGGCTCGCTCTTGAGAGTCACAGAAGCCTTAACACTTTCGACTCGGTTTCTGATCTGCGCAAGCTCTTACCGCAGGAGCAAGAAAAATGACACGGAGGCAGGAAATGGGATCAATTCGAGCAGTCTGGAATGCCGCTTTATTATTGGCTGCTTTAGCCGGATTTGTCTTGGTAAACCAGAATGCGATTGGCCAGGGAATCACGACGGGCTCCATTGCCGGCACGATTGCCGATCAGCAGGGCGCGGTCGTACCCCAGGCTTCAATAACCGCGGTGCAGTCCACTACTAACGCGACGTTCAAAACGGTAAGCGGCGGCGACGGACTGTTCGCCATTCACGACTTGCCGATCGGCGACTATACGCTGACGGCGACGAGCAGCAACTTCAGCCCGCTAACGATCCGGAATCTTCATGTGAACGCCGGCGTGACCACGGACGCTGGGACACTGAAACTTACCGTGGGAGCATCAACAGAATCGGTCACGGTGGAATCGACGGCGCCCATTCTTAATACAACCGAGGCACAGGTGAGTACGTCGTTTGATTCCGTGGCGGTTCAAAGCCTCCCGCTCAATACGAACTTCGACAATCTCGCCCTTCTTGCGCCCGGTGTCGTGCAGACGCACGACGCGGGTTTCAGCAATTCCAATGGCGTCGGCATTTCGGCCAACGGACAGCGCGGCCGGTCCAACAACTTCGAGATCGATGGGCAAGATAATAACGACAACACCGTAGGCGGCCCACAGGTCTTCTTCGGCAGCGCCGACGCGGTGTCGGAGATTCAGATCATCACCGACAATTTTGGAGCCCAGTACGGCCGTAACATGGGCGCGGTGGTGAATTATGTAACTAAGTCAGGCACAAATACCTTCCATGGCAGCGGCTTCGAATACTACGTGGGTTCCTGGGGGAGCTCCCTTCAAAACCAGCAGAAGAGTCCGCTCTTCGGATTCTGCGCGCCCGGTGAAAATCCCTCCGATGGATGCCAGCCCGTTACCGTGCCACGCGTAGTTGACAACAAGTACGGCGGCACGATCGGAGGGCCCATCCTCAAGGACAAGCTGTGGTTTTTTGGTAGCACCTATTGGGACCACACGCGCGAGGGGGGCGCTGTTTCAACCTCACAAGGCGCAATCACGCCCACACCAAACGGCCTCAGCCAGCTGCAGGCAGCGTTTCCCAACAACCCTGCCGTCGCTTCGCTGGTAAACCAGGGTCCATACGGGATCAAGACCGGCAATCCAACACCGGTAGCGGGTTCAACAGTCACGCAAATGGTGACGGCGGATGGGGTCAATTTCGTTCCGATAGAATTTGCCGGGGTAGCGAGAACGGTTCCTGCCCTGTTCAATGATGAAGAGGACCTGGGACGTCTGGACTGGCAGCCATCGACGAAAGACCGCTTCTTCGTCCGCTATTATTACCAAAACGATCTGACTACCGGCGACCTGGCCAATGCTCCAACTGCCATCGCAGCCGGCGGATACATTCAAATACCCGCTAGAACTCATTCGATTGGCGCCGACTGGACGCACACTTTTTCGCCTGCCTGGATCGATCAGCTGCGATACAGCTATCAGGAGGCGGTGAGCAGTTTCGACGGAGGCGGCGTCCCCGACTGCACCGGGAACAATTTCACGGCATGCCCAAGTTCGATCACTTTTCAGGATGGCACCGATTTCAGTTATGGCTACTCCAGTGCTCTCCCATCGCAAAAATTTATCAAGATAACCCAAATCCAGGACAATGCAAACTGGAGCCATGGTAGTCACAACATTGCTTTGGGCGGCGCGTATGAGTATCAGAATTCTCCCGGCACGTTTCTTCCGAATTACAACGGCTCGTTAACCTTTCAGGACCTCTCTTCCATGCTTCAGGGGAATGGTTCTCTTGGCTTAACAGACGGCAACCCGGTCATTCCCTTCAGGGAAAATGACGTCGCTCTCTACTTCCAGGATGACTGGAAGATACGTCCGGACTTGACGCTCAATCTGGGATTGCGCTGGGAGTTTTTCGGCCAGGCAGTGAATGTACTGCACAACGAAACCGTGGCGCGCCAAACGGGGTCAAATCCTCTGTGGGATCCCTCCCTTCCACTCTCCGTGACCACCTTCCAGAAAGTTCCCAACCGCTGGAAGAACTACCAGCCGCGTATTGGCTTCGCGTGGAATCCAAATCACAGTCGGCTTGTCGTTCGTGGGGGATATGCCATCAATTTTGACCCGGCCTTTTACAACATCTTCGAAAACTCGGCCGTTGAATCCCCAGTGGCCAATGCCGGTGCGATCAATTGCGGAGGCGGATATCAGTGCCTGCCTGCAAGCGGCACGACCGGTGCCACCGTACGCGCGCAGAACCTTGCAGCACTCCCGCTCGGCGGCGACCCACGTTTTGGCGTTGAAGGGCCGCTTTTGCCCAATTTCCGCAATCCTTACACGCAGACGTATTCTCTCGGCGTTCAGTATGGAATAGGCAACTCGGCGGTCGTCGAAGTACGGTATGTCGGCAATCACACGTCATCCCTCTTTCAGGCGCTCGACGGCAATCCAACTCTCGAACCACTAGCTTCGGCGTACCCCAGTTATGTTTCTCCGAGCGCCCTCTGCCAGGACCCGAATGCTCCTGGATTCCAAACCCTGAATTGCAACGTCGGAGCGCTTCAGGCAGCGGTAGGCAACACCGCATTCTCGAACTACAACAGCCTTCAGACAAATGTGACCACGCGTGCCTTCCATGGCTTCACCGGAACGGTACAGTACACCTACAGCCGGGCGATCGACAATGCCAGTGAGATTTACCCCACGGGCGCCGGAGGCAACACCCTGGAGTTCTCACAAAACCCGCTCAACACGAACACAGCCGAACGTGGTGTGAGCGGTATCTCCTACCCCAATGTCCTGGCGTTTGGATTTGTTTACCAGGTTCCTCAGCTCGTGCATGACAATGGTCTTCTCGCTAAGGTGGCAAACGGCTTCTCGATCAACACCATCTATGGATACAACAGCGGTCAGCCATTCACTCCGTTTCAGGGACTTCAACCGAACCCAACCAATCCAAACAGCGCAGTGGGTGGAACCTACTGCGACGACTATTTCAATCAGTTCGTTCTGGGAGTAACCAGCTGCCGCCCGATCCTGACGAATCCGAAGGCGCCAAATTCTCCGTTGTCCTTTACCGCCAACAACGTTACGAACGCGGACGCGCTCGGCAATCCCTACCCTGGAGTAGGAAGAAACACACTGCGCGGCCAAACCTTCAACAATTTAGATTCGAGTATTTTCAAAACAACTAAGCTCTCGGAGCGATTCAGCCTGCAGCTGCAACTAAACGTCTTCAACACCTTGAACCGGCAGTACCTGGGCACTCCCGGCGCTCAACTGGGAGCAGCTAGTTTCCTCACTACGGCCTTTAACTCGGGCCTCTCAGGCACAACCGTGGGCACAAACCGCTACGTGCAACTGGGGGGAAAAATTATCTTCTAAGTCCGTGTCAAAATCGAAGAGGCGATGCTCACTGGCATCGCCTCTTTTGTTTTGTCATGAACAAAGCCGACAATCTTTAGCTGATCCTGAAACTTACTGAACCTTCCCCTTCGGACGCAGCCGGCCTAGCTCCATCGCGCATGCCATCGCATTCAGTGACGCAATCTTCAGATTGTCCAGCGTGGCCCAGATCCAGAATCGATTAGTCGCTCCGTCGGTTCCACTCTGGCTCCGCACCTGCACCAGCACTTCATTCTGACCCGCGCTGCGCAGGTTATCGGGAGGCTCGGCGTCCGTCGATACAATTTCAATGTGTTCGCCATAAAGAGCTGCTTCGACGCGCTCGCGCAATAACGGCTGATCGAATTCGACTGCAAGCGACAGACCCACACCGTGGAACACCGGCGCATGCAGCACCTGAATGCCGACGTCGGCCAGTTGTGATCCCTGAAGCAGATGATAGTGCCTGCGAATCTGCGCTTCGCTCTTGCCCAGCACCCCGGAACCGCTAAATGACGACACCATGTTGAACGCCACCTGTGTGTCGTAAATCTCCTTCGGCAAGCTCTGGAAATTCAATAGCGCCACCGTCTGCTGGTGGAGCTCATCGATTGCCGCACGTCCGTACTCCGAAGCCGGCTCGAGCACTGTCATCGAAGCAGAGCGAACCTCGCTTAGCCCCCCTAACCGCGTCATGATCAGACCTAAAGCCACCACAACCGGATGCGCCGGGATAATCGCAGGCGTGCTCAGGGTCACGTCTTCTTGATGAACGGTGGTCGACTCATTCAGCAGCCACGGCGCCCGAACCAGCACACCCGGCGTATCTTCAAGCGCGCTGGAAAGGTCCACGATACTCGCCCCCTCGGTGAGTGCCTTTTTCCAGTGGCTTCGAGTCATCTCCTGCGTACCAGCGAAAAATGCAAAGTCCACATGCGCGAACGATCCGTCGTCAATGCGCTGAATGAGAGTCGCTTCGTCGCCGGCTGCCTCCAGCTGCCCGGCTTGTGACTCATCATCAATTAGCACAACCTCGGCCGAACTGAACACTGAGTCGCCCAGCGCTTCATTAAGTTCCTTGCCTCGAATTGAGGCAGCTCCAACGATTGCAATCTTGTATTTTTCTGTCATTGTGCCGCCGAACTTGAAGAGGAAGTCAGGGCCTCCGCTCGCATTGCCTTCCGGCGCTGTCTACCGTAGGCTGCCCGCGCCACGATGCCGGAAAACATATAGACAAGCGCAACAACCAGCAGCAGCCCGCGCGAAAAGAATACCAGCAGATAAATCACCAGCCCAAGCAACACAATCCACCGCACCGGATGCCGGCGCGACAGATTGATTTCCTTCCCGCTCCAGAAGCGCCAGGTGCTTACCATAAGAAAACCAACCAGCCCGACGAGCAGCAGCCAGATGGCAGCCAGCCACCAATTAAAAATCGGCCGACCAAAGCCATGCACTACGGCCACAATCATGCCGGCCGCCGCCGGAATCGGCATGCCTACAAAATACTTGCGGCCAGGCCTGCCTGGATTCTTCGGAAGCGGATCGCTGCTGATATTGAAGCGCGCCAGACGGCTTGCCCCACAGATCAGAAACAGAAAGCAGACGAAGCCCCCCAGCTGGATCAGCTTCTCACGCAGCCACGGGTCCATCGTCATGGGAAGCATCCGAAAGCCCCAGCTGAAGGCCAGAATGCTCGGAGCAACTCCAAACGTAATCACGTCAGCCAGCGAGTCCAGCTCTTTGCCGAAATCGCTCGTGGTGTTCGTCATGCGCGCAATGCGTCCATCGAGCGCGTCGAAAGGTATAGCAAATCCGATCGCGATAGCAGCGTAATCGAAGTGATGCGGTTCCTGGATAGAGCCCTGCAGGCTTTGAGTGATCGCGTAGTAGCCTGCCGCGATATTGCCCGCGGTAAACAACGACGGCAGGATATACATTCCCCTTCGCCGTCTGCTTCCCCGGGTCTGATCGGGATTCTTCAAACCAGCGTCTCCGCCAGCAGTTCGTCCTTCGCCGGCATCAGCTCTGGCGCGGGAATGTTAGCCAGAATGCTAGAGCCGCCCTTCACATGATCACCCTGCTTAACGTGCAATTGCGCATTGGCTGGCAAAACAACATCGACCCGTGAGCCAAACTTGATCAGGCCGACGCGCTGTCCGCGTTCCAGCCGTTTGCCCGGCGTCGGGTTGAAGACTATCCGGCGGGCAAGAAGACCCGCAATCTGTTTGAACGCAATGGTATAGCCCTCATCAGACTCGACCACGGCAAGGTTCTGTTCATTCCTCTCCGCCGAAGCCGGATTCATCGCGTTCAGAAATTCACCTTTCCGATACCGTACTTCCCGCAACGCTCCCGCGATGGGAGATCGGTTCACATGCACGTTGAAGACATTCAGAAAGATGCTCAACCGAAGCGTTTCTCCCTCGGGAGCCGCCACACGCAGGACCTGGGTAACCTTACCGTCAGCGGGCGAAACCACGAGACCGTCACCCTGAGGAATCGCGCGTTCTGGGTCCCGGAAAAACCAAAGGAAGAATGCCGCCAGCAAGATAGGCGCAACAGACCACATCCAGCCGCCAAGAAAGACATGCAGGAGAACAGCAACAGCGAGAAAAGCGATTCCGTAAAAGTATCCGTCGCGGACCATGGGGCGAAGTATCTAACTCTCTCCCTTGATTATAGGATCTTCGCCCCGTTTCATCCGCACCACCCACCGCAGAGCACACGCACACCCTCTGTAGTCAGGCAATGAAGCGGACCGCGCATTGGAATTTGTCTGGATTTGTCAGCCAGCGTCAGGCGACGTAGGCTCTTTGATGGCTACTTCGTCGAGCCACCAACTGGTCTTTCACGTACAGCTTTAATTTCTTTAGCCGGATTTCTTCGAGTTGTTCCTGTTCGGACAGATAAGGCTTCTGGATCAAGGTCTCCAATTGTTCCGAATAGTGACGGTGTTGAGCTTCCAACCGATTTATTTCCTCACTATCCGGCAAGCCGTTTGCTTCCATGTCCATGCGAAGATACCTCCTCTTCATTCAGACGCATTCAACCTAGCACCGGGATGACACGACCTTCAACGGCTTTTTAACAAAAAGTTTTCCACGGCTTAATCTCTTGAATACAGGCTCTTTCCCATCAGTACAGCGTCCTCTTCAGGATCCCGATAGTAACCACGCCGCAAGCCTTCATTGATCAGCGCCGCCCGCTCATAAAACCGGATCGCCCTCAAATTACCAGCTCGAACTTCAAGCTGAAGTCGCTTCGCACGCCCGGCCGCGGCCCAACTTGAAACGGTGTCCAGCAGCGCGCTCCCCACACCTTCGCGCCGCGCATCCACAGCCACCACAATTGACTCGATCTCGCAGACCTCCAGAACCTGCCGCGCGACAATAAACCCTGCCAGCCCCTCTTCCTGGATCGCGACAAAAGCACCATGGCGAACTCCGTTCCCGTCGGCCAGGAGCCTCTGGTATATCACGCGATCCCAATGCGGGGCCTCGGGAGTGCTGCATTCCAACGCCAGTACCTCATCCAGGTCCTGAAGCGCCATAGCCCGAATGGCGGTCATTCAGTCTTGTCGGTCCCCGACCGGCGAATATGCTTGGCGAATAGTTCCGCGTCTGAGCGCCGCAGGTAATTCCCATCAATCGTCGCCACATCGTTGAAATCCCTGCTGCGCAATCTTGGCGCGGCAAAAGTCAAAGCATCTGCAGCCGAAGGCGGATCGGCAAGGACGGCTTCCGGGAAGACGAGGGCCGTACTCTCCTCGCAGACAGCCAGGCGACCCAGGAGACGTTCGCGGACCTCTCCCGGCAGCAGTAGAGCTTCTTCAGATCTCGCTCCAAAGTAAAACTCGCCGCGGCCGGCATCAAGAACGGCCGCGTCCGTCCCTGCCTGGTGAGCGAGCACCGCCAGCCGCGACACGGCCAGCAGCGGAATGTTTAGCGCTTCAGCCAAGGCCTTGGCCGTACTCACACCGATTCGCACACCGGTAAAACTACCAGGGCCATGGACCACGACAACGGCCTCCAGTTCCTGAAGTCCGACTCCCTGTTCCTTCAGAAGCTCCTGTATTTTTGGCACAAGTTCGGCCGAATATGTCTTTCCGGCGAGCTCCTTTTGTCCGAACACGCTGATCGCCCCACCATTCCATCGCGCCAGCGCAACCGTACCCAATCCACCGCAGGTATCTATTCCAAGCAGCATCACTCAGACCGGGTCCTGGCAGATTTCGAGAAGCACGCCGCCTGCGCTCGAAGGATGCACAAAGAAATACAGATGGCCCCCTGCGCCTACCCGCACTTCATCCGATATCAACCGAACGCCCTTAGCCTTCAAAGCCTGCAGAGTGCCGGCGATGTCCTCGACGTGCAGCGCTACATGATGCAGTCCTTCGCCGCGCTTTTTGAGAAATCTGCCCACAGGCGAATCTTCATTCGTGGGTTCCAGCAATTCGATGCGGCTTTCGTCCAACGGAATCATCGCAACACGGACCTGCTCATGCTCCACCGTTTCTTCGTGCGCCACACTCAGTCCCAGCGCCTCATAGAAACTCCGCGACGACTGAATGCTGTTCACGGCAATGCCCAGATGGTCGATTTTGGTCATCAATGTGCTCCACGCGCGTCGAAGACTTGGGCGACAAGGCTTGGTACCAGCCGATATGGATCTTCCAGTCCCGACGCGACCCGCTCAGCATGCTCCGCAAATTGTTCTCTGCTCAAGCCATGGCTGCGCGCCTCTTTCAGCAAAGCTTGCCGCACCATCTCCTCGATTCGCTCCTGCCAATAGGATTTGCGCCGCGCCTGCAGACGTCCCTCCGCACCCAGCCACTCTCTCATCTGCCCGATAGCTTCTAAGAGACCGTCGACGCCCTCGCCCGTGGTGGCGATCGTCTTCACGATCGATGCAACCCATGACCCGTTCCGTCCGCTTAACGACTGCAGCGCACGAATCTCCTTCTCCAGGCGGTCCGCACCTTCGCGATCTGCCTTGTTAATCACAAAAATGTCAGCTATCTCCATGATTCCCGCCTTGATGCTCTGCACATCGTCTCCCATACCCGGAACCAGCACGACCAGAGTCACGTCCGCGAGCCTCACGATGTCAACCTCATCCTGCCCCACACCCACCGTCTCGACCAGCACTACATCTTTTCCGCTCGCTTCGATCACCTGAGAAACTTCAGCCGTCGCGCGCGCCAGCCCTCCAAGACACCCGCGCGTCGCCATGCTCCGGACATACAGTCCGCTATCCCCAATCGCCTCCTGCATGCGGATGCGGTCTCCGAGGATCGCGCCTCCGGTAAAAGCGCTGCTTGGATCGACAGCAACCACACCTACCCCTTTTCCTGCTGCGCGCCACGATTGTGCCAGCTTCTCGACCAGCGTGCTTTTCCCTGCTCCCGGTGACCCTGTCACGCCGATTCGCAGTGCCGCTCCGGTGTGCGAAAAGCAACCCGACAACACATCGGCGGCCTCGGGAGTATCGTTTTCCACGAGCGAAATCGCTCGCGCCAGCGCCCTAACATCGCCGGCGCACACTCGTTCGACCAGATCCCTCACCCCGGTGGCTATTAAAGATGTCATTCGCAATCGATCATAAATAAAGCAGCCTCCGCTCGCTCGGGAACGGAGGCTGCGCAATCAGTCTCCTACTGTTTTTGCGACGAAATAAAGTCTTCCATCACCGCTTCGCGCATCAGGTTCGGTGGCAGCAAACCCTGAGCCAGAATGAAGTCGTGGAACTTCTTCTGATCGAACTTCGTCCCGAGTTGCGCCTCTGTATCCTTTCGTAACTGCAACAGTTTCGTATATCCATAGAAATAGGAATTGGCCTGACCCGGCATCCGGAAGGTGTACCGCTCTACCTCCTGGTTCGCAAACGGCACGGAAAATACGCACTCCTCCGTCAGAACCTTCATTGCATCCGCCGGCTGAATCTTCCCCGCCTGCAATTCCGGGTCAAGAAACGCCCGCGCTGCGCGCAGCAGGCGGAACTGTAAAGAAATCAGCTGACCCTCCAACGGCATGTACGGCTTCGTAATGTATTCCGCATACAGACCCCAACCCTCCACATTCGTGCTGTTGAAGGCATACAGCACCCGCGCCTGTGAAACACCGTGTTCAAGCATGGAGTCGAATTGCAGTTCGTGCCCCGGCCGTGCCTCGTGCGCAATCAGCGTCCACGACGCCGCGTCGTAAGCATAGTCGTCGACCTTCTCACTCTTCGCCGATCCTACTGCTGCCGGCATATTCAGCGGCAACACAAACTCGCCCTGCTGCCCGGTATTGTTCAGGAACGGTGGAGGAACCATGTGCGGAGCCGGTTGCTGTGCGCTCTCTGCCGGCGTCCCCAGCCGAATCCGCGCTGGCCGATCGGGCAGCGTCACCAGCTTTTCGCCGACGATGATCCCTTCGATGTCCTTCAGCCGCTTCTGATAAAACGGCAGAATCGCCTCGCCGGTCAGCTGATCCTGCTTCAGCCGGCGGATCACGTCTCGATAATCGCTCGAAGGCCACCCACGCTGCTTGGCGATCTGCGCCGCAACCGTCTGCATCTCTGCCTGGTATTCGGCAAACGCTTTGTGAGCCATCTCCGCCAGTTGCGCCGGAGGGATATCGATTCCGAACCCCTGTAGGTTCAGCGCATACTCTTCCGGAGGAAGCCGAAAATCAGTCCTTGCCTTCGGCAGAATCTGCAAGCGGACCCACGCGTCGTAGTCAGTCAGCTGCGCCTTCAGCTTCGCCCATGGTTCTTCCCATCCGGTCACGCCATATTTCCTGAATAGATCCGGAATACCCTCCTGATACATCCCGTTCCGTTCCAGCCCCGTCTCCACCTGCGCCTTCGCGGGATAAATAATGCCAGGCTTGGCCATTTGGCCTTCCGTGCGTTGCTTCAGAATCTCTGTTATTGGCTTGTATCCCGGCTCCAGGCCCGCATACTTGCACAGCCGCACCAGCGCTGCCCTACGGCGCTCAGGAGCAGTCTGGTCATCGAGCAACCCCTGCAATCCTCCGAAGACATACGCGCTCGCATTCAGATACGGAACCTCATGGGCCTCGCTGAAGTCGTACTGCTTCAACCCTAGCTCCGTCGTCTGGATCAGGATCTTAAGATCCTCGACCACATATTTGTTCTTCTCTTCGCCTGCGGCCGCACGCAGTTTGTCAAGTACGGCCTTGGTTTCAGCTATCTGTGCGTCGTCATTCTGCTTCGTCGGCTGCGCGATTCCCTCATCAAACTGCGCCAGCCCCTGTCGAGATGCACCCTCCGGCGAGAACTTGTTATTGATGTCAAGCAGGAGCTTGGTATAGCCGTTACTCGTCTCAATCCAGCTTTTGTCCGTTGAGTTAGCGGTCTGTGCCGTCATCACACCTCCGGCCAGCAGCATTGCAGTCATTACCCCTTGCGCCACAAAACGCATAGAAACGGTCTCCTCAAATATTCAGCAGGTCGTCCAGAACACAAGATAATGCACTTAGACACCGCATTTGTGCGCTGCGATAGTCGTCTGGGACGAATCGACCGCAGAGCGTGACGGCAGATGCACTCCGCCCTAAAATTAAGATTCGGCGACTACCGGGAGCCGCCAAGCGAAGCTGTCGCATGTAGCGGCCTCCGCCTGGACGGCCAGTCCCTACCCGCGCGAAGGATGAACCTTCAGAATCTCCCGCCCGATGACCATCCGCTGAATCTCGCTTGTGCCCTCGCCGATCGTGCACAGCTTCACATCGCGATAGAACTTCTCCGCTGGATAGTCTTTGATGAACCCGTAGCCGCCATGCAGTTGTACAGCCTCATTACAGATGCGCACCGCGACCTCGCTTGCATACAGCTTTGCCATGCTCGATTCGCGCGTCACGCGCTGTCCGGCGTCCTTGAGCACCGCCGCGCGCTGGGTGAGCAGTCGGGCCGCATCGAGTTCCGTCGCCATATCGGCCAGCCTCCACTGGATTCCCTGGAACTCCGCGATCGCCTTTCCGAACTGCCTGCGTTCTTTCACGTACTTCACTGACGCATCCAGCGCCCCGCGCCCAATTCCCAGCGACAGCGCCGCGATCGAGATCCGTCCGCCGTCCAACACCCGCATCGAATCTACAAATCCCTCGCCCAGCTTGCCCAGCAGGTTCTCCCCGGGAATCTCGCAGTCCTCAAAGATCAGTTCCGAAGTGTCACTCGCCCGCAGGCCCAGCTTATTTTCCTTCTTGCCGGGCCGGAACCCGGGAGTTCCCTTTTCCACCACAAAGGCTGACAGACCACGCGTGCCCTGTTCGCGATCCGTCACAGCGATCACCACCGCCACATCGGCATAATGGCCGTTGGTTATGAACGTTTTGTTGCCGTTCAGCACCCATCGATCTCCCTTTCGAACCGCCGTTGTCCGCGCCGCGCCCGCGTCCGAACCTGATCCGGGCTCTGTCAGCCCCCACGCACCCAGCCATTCTCCCCTCGCCAGTCGGGGCACATACTTCTGACGCTGCTCTTCATTGCCCGCGAGAAAAATGTGGTTCGTGCAAAGCGAATTATGCGCAGCGATAATAATGCCCACCGACCCGTCCACCGCCGACAACTCCTCGATCGCCAGCACATAAGCGACGTAGCCCAGCCCGGCTCCGCCATACTCCACCGGAAAAATGACCCCCAGCAGGCCCATCTGACCGAGTTGCTTTACAACCTCCGCGGGAAATTCGCTGGCTTCATCCCACCGGGAAACGTTCGGTGCAATCTCTCGCACCGCAAACTCTCGAATTTCCTTCCGCAGCTGCTCCTGATCCTCAGTCAACGTAAAGGGATAGGTGGATACGGCATTCTGCTCCGCTGCCGGCGCGCTCATAAGATGACTCCAATAAAATGGGTGTCGCAAAAACCTGTGATCCTATCATCCGCAGGAGACAGTTGTCGCCATCTTAGCCTCGCGCAGGCAGGAAATCGGTCGATTTCCCCTCACAATCGCGTTCCCCGATACTTCACTCGCGTTTGCAATGAGGCTGAAACCACGGCGGATATGCTGGCTCTCGCGGTCGTCTGCATAGGTTCGGAAACGTTACCTTGAGATGTCGCGCGCATCGCTTCAGGTTTGGCCTCTGAGACAAGAAAGGGCGCAGCACTCCCCAACCCGCGCTCACCGTGCCACGGAGCCACAGAATGAACGACCAGTAGTCCAAATTCGTGGCCGGCACCGTGGCCTGCGCAGGGGCGCTCTCATCCGCGCCCGCTGTTCCGCATGCTCCTGCTCAAGAGACCTCCGCCCCGCCCTATTCGAATCCAGATCTCTCGCCCGGAACAGGGTCTCCCCACTACTCACCCGACATCCCGCTTCCCGACGCAGAACTCCTCATCATCCCTCGGAGCGGGCGCGGGCGGTACGGCCCTCAGATGCCAAGACCCGCGGGCGGGCAGCCCTTTGGGCATGGCACAATATGAACGTCAAATTGTTGGGTCTCACAAGGTTTGCCATTTTTGTGATAGTGCCGGACCTTGTAAGTGAATTCCCCGGTCTTCTGGAGGAGAACCACAATCGGTTTTGTCGTCGTGCCCTTAAGTACATCGTCAATCTTGTCGTCGTAAGGATTCGTGCCGGCAAAAATTACCTCGAACTCAGGGTAATTGGGTGCTTCGCTTCTCCACTCCAGAGTGCCACCTTGCTCCGCATGTCCCGTGAAAGGGGTGTTATCGGGATCTGGTACTGTAATAACGGCACTGATGGGTTTGCGATAAGTCGTGTCGGAAGTCATGTCTATCTCGCTATCCGGGGGAGGCATTGCTAAGAGCTGGGGTTGCCGCCCTATCAACTCTGCATCGCGTCAATGAGCGGACTTAGGAGCAGGCCAAGATAAATGGAGAATCGGCGGAGCTCTGTCTTTAAGCTGCCGGTGCATTGTAGGCGTCCAATGTAATTGCCATTTCATGTGATCTTCCGGTCTTCAAGCGTGTGGCAGTGGTTGCTCGGCGGATGGGACTTGTGGCGGCGGCACCAACTTCAAAAAGCGGGGGTCATTTCGCAGTCCACTCAAGTCAGGAACCGGCGGCACCTGGATAACTGTAGCTCCCCGTTGGAAACAGCTCGCCAGCGTATCTAACGCAGCCTCACGCTTGCCTAGTAGTTCCAATATCCTCATCTTATAAAGCTGAGAATCCATGTCTGCCGCTCCCAGTGATTCAGCCTTCTGGATCGTTGAGGCCGCATTTCGCTGACTACCTGACTTAACTTGATACAGAGCAAGACGCATCCAATCTCGGCCGTTGGTGCTGTCTACGCGAAGATGGCGTTCTAACTCCTTTGCGGCCTCCTGATAGGCTCGCGTCGCATCGTTCTGATGGTCGCGTAACCACGAGTAGCAATCGCCAAGCTCTAACCAGTTAGTATCGTCGGTTGGATTCAGTTCTACAGCTTTGAGGGCATAAGGCACCGCTTCTTCATACTTGGCCTGGTAGCGCAAAGCAACAGCGATGTTCGCCGCCGCCAGGTCGTTAGGCGCCAAAGCCAAACTCTTCTTCAGGGCATCCACGGCCTCCCCAAAAGCGCCGACCTGGAGATATTCACCACCCAGATTCCCAAGAGGCATTGCATTTTTTGGCGCGGCAACGCTGGCGGAGCGAAAGGCCCGAATGGCTTCCTGATACTTTCCTTGCTGGTCAAACGCATAGCCCAACTGGTTGTATGCCACCCACGAGTTGGGCCGCTCCCTGATTACCCGCTGAAAAGTTCGTTCTGCATCCTGCCATCGATTCAAACGAGTAAAACTTTCAGCTTGCCACATAAGTGCTTTCGGATTCGAAGGATCGATAGCGAGAGCCCTTGCAAATGCATCAAGTGCTTCCTGCTCGTGTCCGGTTTCGTCCAACAGCAATGCTTGTGCGAGATGGCCCTCAACGAGTCGTGGTTTTAGCGCTAGCGCTCGCTCGTAGTTGCCACGGGCAAGATCCAGAGCGCCCTCCTGACGCCGCAACGCATACAGGTGGCAATAGGCAATCGCCAACTCTGCGTATGCCATTGCATAATGCGGATCCAACTCCACAGCTTCTTTGTATTTCTCAATCGCTCCGTCGAGCCCGGAGTCACTCGGTTGCTTCCTCAGAGTTTCAGCCATTTGGAATGCGGTAAACGCCGCAGTGGACTGCGTTCCCGGCTCGGTTGCGGGCCCAGGAATTGCATAGCGTTCTAAATCGAGCAGCTTCTCAGCCGCCTCCACTGCTCTGCCGGGCAAAGACGTTATTTCTGTCAGGGGACACTTTATCGCTCGTTCCCGAACTGTTCGATTCGTGATTGGATCAACCAACTGCAGAAACAGCTCGAAAGACTTAGCTCCAGGCACAGCGTGGGCCGTCAGTGCCAGGTTCGCGCCCAGCGGGTCGCAGACTTCCTTTAAATGGGCAGTTGTGGACACCTCAATCTGCGCATCCTCCGGCGAAATCACAAAGAGACGCCGGTCAAATGCTTCCAGCCTGGTCAGCTCACCCTTTATGGCAGTCAGAACCCCGGTCAACATTGGTGCTACCCGGCCATCCGATGTTTTCGGCCAGTTCAGCAGCGCCACAAAGCGTTTTGCCGGCAACGGATGCCACGCGTCATACAACCGTTCTCGTTCGACCCATCCGGCCACGCCGAATGAACAAAGCGTCGCCGCAGCCATTCCAGCAAACTGGCGCCGCGTAAATGTCCTCTTTTCTCGACGTTTGAGGCCGAGTTCCCTCAGAGCCTCCTCAAAGGCCTCATATCTGCGCTTGCGATCCTGGTTGAGACATCCGGTTACAAGCTCGACGCAGAATGACGGCGCTCCCGAGCTGCTCAACTTCGCGCTCGAAACCACACAGGAACCATCCTCCTTGAAACTCGGCTTCTCACCTGTGAAAACCTGATGCAGCACCACGCCAAAGGCAAACAGGTCGCTCGCCTGCGACGGCGGATGCCCATGGAGCAACTCCGGCGCGAGATATCCTGGCGTTCCTGCGACCAGTATCCGTGAGCCCGAGACAGTCAATTCCGCCTCCAGAGCGTGTGCCAGGCCAAAATCCGTGATCCATAGCCGCACGTCGCTCCCTGCGCCGTCCAGCATCACGTTGTTCGGCTTGATGTCCCGATGAACGATGCCTGCGGCCTCGATTGCCGCTAGGCCATCAGCCATCTGCCTCACGATGGCTAGACCCTCTTCCTTCTGGACCGGACCCGATCGCTGCAACCGAGCCGCCAGCGTCTCGCCGGGCAGCAGCTTCATCGTCAGGAACAGAAACCCGGGCGCCGGCTTCCCGCAGCGTTCAATACCATAGATCGGGCAAAGGTTCGGATGTACCACCTCCCGGGCCGACAGCACTTCCTGCTCGAATCGATGCTGCAATCCCGGATCGTCCGCGCTCTCGGGCCGAATGGTCTTCAGTGCAATGTGAGGGCCATGCAGGAGCCGGTCCTCGGCCTCATAGACTTCTCCCATTCCGCCCTTTGCGATAAAGCGAACGATGACGAATCGGTCGTTAAGAACTTGCCCGGCGATAAGCCTTCCCTGCGCTGTCCCCGCTCCATCCGACGTCTTCTCGGCGTCCGAGGCTCCTTCAGTCACGGTTCTATCGAAAAAATTCAATGGCGGATGTTCAAGGAAGCTGCCCATTTCCTCCTCTTCGGCCAGCCTCTCTTCAACCAGGCGTCTCAGCTCGGCGTCGCCGGCACACATCTCATCGAGCACACTGGTGCGCTCGGCCGGCTTGAGCGCTTGCACCGCCAGAAACACCTGCTCAGCGAGTTCTTCTCGAGTAGCCATGGTCGTCCCTTCGCCAAAGCTGTCGAACTGGGAAGACCCGTGCCGAAGCTGCGCCTGGCCAGATAACTCCACATTCGCAGGCGTATCCGGGTCCATCCCCGCGCTGCTTGCAGGAAGAAGCGAAACAGACCGAAGTGCCACTACCGAATGGGGATCCGGCTGGCTGTTGCCCGGAGAGAAGGAATCAAAGAGCGCCCTCCAGCGGCTGTTTAGATTGTCACTGAGCTTATACCAAGCGTTACACTGCGGCGTCACAATATTTCTCTCCCCGGCCGGCACGTATTGTGACCGGTACCTATTGTCCGAGATTCCGTGAAGAAGCCCGGAGACAGCGCCCCGGGCTTCCTGGTTGGTCTGGCCTGGCTGCTACCTCGCAGCAATCAAAACCTGGCTCATCCCCTGCATGAAGGCCTGCTGTTGACGAGTTGCCTTCTCCACCTTCGACGGAGGTAGTTCCAGGTTCATGCCGGCAGACTGGCAGAGGATTTCCCTTAGGAAATAGCGGTCGCCGTATTTGTCGAAGACCAGTTCCTGCTTGCGCGAATCCCGGCCATCACGCAACGCTACCGTGACCACGGCTGGTTGGTCGTGGTTAGTGATCACAATCAGGTTGTCCGTCCCGGTTGCGATTGTGTAAGTTCCCGCGGGAAGCACCTTGTTGCCGGCCCTGAATTCAAAGGGAATGGTCGCCTGGACGGCATGATCCTGCGCCATTGCCTGACCGATCGAAACAAAGCCCGCGATGCTGAAGAGTGCGAGTGCTGTGATCTGCTTCATGACAATGTCATCCTTTCCGAGGCGTTTCTTTCATTCGCCTACACCCTGTTAAGCGGATGCATCGGCCAAAAGGGGCAAGTTCTCGATACAAAATTCGGCAGTAACTCTGCGAAATCTGTCTTGCAGCCCGCACCGCAAGGGCCTAGCCTGTGAACAGTCAAAGCGAAGGTCGCTGGGGCAGGAATCTGCCGGATATGAGAGGCGACAATATGTGTGCAGCCGAGGGAGAAGTTACGCTCCTGCTACGCGCCATGAAGAGTGGCGATGGAGCTGCGGCCGAGAAGCTGCTCCCCCTCGTCTATACCGAGTTGCACCGACTGGCCCGGTCGTATATGCGGCGCGAGCGCGTCGATCACACCCTGCAGCCGACAGCTCTTATCAACGAAGCCTACCTCCGCCTCGCCCACGACGACATCGACTGGCAAAACCGCCAGCATTTTATTGCAGTCGCGGCCACCGTAATGCGCCGCGTTCTGGTAGATCACGCTCGCTATCACGATGCCGAAATGCGTGGCGGCAATCTTCAACGGGTCGAACTCGATGATGTACTTGCGATTTCTCCCGAGCGCTCGAAGGAGGTTCTGGCCGTGGATGAGGCCCTCAGCACTCTGCAAACCGTCAATCCCAGACAAGCCCAGGTAGTCGAGCTTCGCTATTTTGGTGGGCTATCCATCGAAGAGGTCGCCAGCACCCTCAAGATTTCTCCTCGATCCGTCAAACGCGATTGGATGCAGGCCAGGCGTTGGCTTTTCAAAGAGGTTCAGAAAAGCGGCGGCACTCCGTCGGAGCGGCCCGCGGGTCAAGCCTAGACAGGTCCAGCCCAACGCCGATCAGCCTAGTCAGCTGGTCAACCGATCTGGGGAGATCGGCGTGATTTGCCACACTATCAGGCGCTTAAGTCCGTCCGTACTTCCGCTTATCCCGATGCGGATCTCCGGTGCCTTATCCCCCGGATAGTAGAAGCGCCTGGTGCTTGCGACTCGGTCGTTGACGAACATCTCGATGACCGAACCATCAATGTACGCACGCAATTCCAGATCATTTCGGGCGTCTACGTTGACGGAAACTGCTTCTCCGTCCAAAAGCAACATTCGTCCCTGGGGTCGCCATTCGACCGCGATCAAATTTTTACCCTGCGCACTGCCATCCTGCAGGATGAGAGAGAATGCGAACGGCTCATTTGGGAGAGAGGCATTGCACTGCACCTCCCCACAGCAATCGCGGATTCGCATCGCATCGACCTGTCGTCGATCTTCCTCCTCTGTTCCAGTCTTGTTAAGACTCTGCCCGCTGCCACGCAGTTTTTCAACGGCTGGTGATACCCGCAATGTCAGCATCCCCGTCGAGTCCAGATCAAGCATCCGCGGCAGACTCATCATCCCCGCCCATCCAGAGGCACGATACTCCTCAAGCGGGCGCGTCTCCGGCAGCCAGCCCCACAGGATGCGGTTGCCGTCCTCATCCAGCTGCGTCTTCGGTGCGTAAAACGACCCATGATCGAGCAATCCGTTCTTCTCTGGCCTGAAGCGCATCGTGCCGGTATCGAGCACGCCGCTTTGCCAGAAGACCTTGCCCTGCGTCGAATAAATCAGAACGTATTTGTCGCGAATGGCAAAAAAGTCTGGACACTCCCACATCTCTCCGGAACCGACCGGATCTGTCGCGCTCTTCGCCCTGTCGGAGTCTGCCGGCATGGTTCCTTCGACCAGCGGATGCAGATACTCCCAGTGCCGGAAATCTTTCGACCGGTAGAGAAGAATCATCCCGCCCTTGCCCCGCACGCCGGAGCCGATATTCAGATACCAGTGGCCCCAATAACGCCACGCACACGGGTCCCGAAACCCCGTCACCTGCAGCCCGGGCGGAGGCGAAGCAATCACCGGCGTAGCTACCTTGTTCCATGCCTCCAGCAGAGGCTGGTCGCAGGTCGCGATACATTGCGTCTCCCGGAAATTATTCTTGCCATCGCTGAGGGTCGCCTCTTTCTTTGGCACCCTGGCAACACCCGTGTAGATCAGCGTCGCCACGTCATCCAACACGACCGCGCTTCCGGAAAAACACCCTTCACTGTCGGATTCGCCCGGCGTAGGGCTCAATGCAACCGGCAGATGGCGCCAGTGAACCATGTCCGGACTCACCGCGTGCGCCCAGTGCATATCTCCCCAGTACGCGCCGTTCGGGTTGTACTGGAAGAACATGTGGTACTGTCCTTTCCAGTAAATCGGACCGTTGGGATCGTTCATCCAGTTGGCAGCCGGCAGCAGATGATACTGCGGCCGCCTGGGATCCTTGGCCAGCTCCGCAGCACTGGCCGAAAGCGCACCCGCGAGCAACCGTCGATGTGGAGTGACCTGCGAAGCGGCGGCGAGCAAAGCGCCGCGGCCGACAAATTGCCGGCGCGTCCATTTAGAGCTGCCCGATTCCATTGACTCACACCCCGAATCCCCTGCTCTTCGAATCACCGATATTGCCGGACTTGCGCAACAGGTTGCAAGCGATCCCCGCTGACGCGCGTGTGGAACCGCTAAAATCGTCAACAGTAGACTACGACCGTGTCATCGACCGCTCAATCCAAGAAGGCTGCAAATGCCGCATCGCATCCCACCACGTCCGCCGCGACCGGTTTCGACCAGGCTGCGGCGACCCTCTGCGAGATCGGCCGCGAATTCTATCGCCGGGGATGGGTCTTTGGGACCAGCGGCAACTTCAGCGCCCGTCTTTCCGGGTCGCCCCTCCGCCTTGCCATCACATCGAGCGGCCTCGACAAAGGCTCACTCACCCCTTCGAACATCCTCGAAATCGACGCCGATGCGATAGTCTTCCGCGGCAATGGCCGCCCCTCCGCGGAGACCGGACTGCACCTGGTCATCGTCCAGGAGCTCGGCGCAGGATCAGTCCTGCACACGCATTCCGTCGCCGGCACTCTCCTCTCCGACTGCTGGGCCGCCGACAAGGGACTCGCACTCGAAGGCTACGAAATGCTCAAGGGACTCGCCGGCGTCTCGACTCACCAGCACCGCGAGTGGGTCCCCATTCTCGAAAATTCGCAGGACTACACCGCCCTCTCTGCTGAGCTTCGCTCCGTACTGCAGCGCCATCCTGAATGTCACGGTGTCCTGCTGCGCAAGCACGGCCTCTATACCTGGGGCCGCGACACTGGCGAAGCCCGCCGTCACGTCGAGATCCTGGAGTTTCTCTTCGAAGCAGAAGCGCGCCAACAATTCGCGACTCTTGCCCGTCAGCCATAAAATAGAGGGGAGGCAACCATGGCGACCGTAAGTATCCCGGCAAAAGGCCTGACCTTCAGCGAGCGACCCGATGTGACAGCCGCTCTGGCTGCGATTGGAATCGACTACGAGCGCTGGTCGCTCGATCGCGTGGGAGTTGACGCAGATGCCGAAGCCGTTCTCACCGCTTATGCCGCCGAGATCGGGGCCATGAAGACGCAGGGCGGCTACACCACCGCCGACGTCATCGACGTCGACCCCGAAACTCCGGGCCTCGATGCCATGCTGGCCAAATTCAGCACTGAGCACACCCACGACGAGGACGAAGTCCGCTTCATCATTGCCGGACGCGGGATCTTCCACATTCATCCCCTGGAAGGTGACGTCGTCTCTATCGAAGTCGAAGCCGGAGACATGATTCGCGTTCCTCGCGGCACCTGCCATTGGTTCGACCTCTGCTCCGACCGAAGGATCCGCGCTATCCGCTGGTTCCAGGACAAATCAGGCTGGACGCCCCACTACACCCTCAGTGGCATCGACTCCAGATTCGAGCCCCTCTGCTTCGGCCCGGCATACTTCGGCCCTCGCGTGCAGACCGGGCTCTGACTGCGGCCGCGATCGCGATCATGCCGAATCTCTATCTTCTCGACATCGAAGGCACCACCTCACCCGTCAGCTTCGTCTATGACGTCCTCTTTCCCTACGCGCGCCAGCACTTGAAGGATTACATCTTCGCTCACTCCGGCGAACCTGCGCTCGACGCTGACCTCCGCCTGCTCGCCCAGGAAAACGCCATCGATCGGGCCGCGGGCGCACCGATCATTTACCTTTCGCAGACGCTGTCACAAGACCCCGCCGAGGTGCTTCAGTCCAGCCTCGCATACCTGTTCTGGCTCATGGACAAGGACCGTAAATCCCCCGCCCTCAAATCAATCCAGGGAAAGATATGGGCCGAGGGCTACGAGCAGGGCCATCTTCATAGCGACATCTTCCCCGATGTCCCCGCCGCACTTGAGCGCTGGCACGCCGCCGCGCGTGTCGCCATCTACTCCTCAGGCAGCGTAGAAGCGCAGAAATATCTATTCCGCTTCACCAGCGCGGGCGACCTGACGCCCCTCATCGATGCGTACTTCGACACCCACACCGGCCCGAAAATCGAATCCGCCAGCTATCGCAAAATCGCCGGCGCCATGAACACCGAACCCGCCGGCATCCTCTTCATCTCCGACTCCGTCCGCGAGCTCGATGCCGCCCGCGAAGCCGGCATGAGCACCCTGCTATCCCTGCGCCTCGGCAACGCCCCTGTCGCCGACCGTCACAATCACGCCGCCGTCGAATCCTTCGATGACCTCTAGGCGTCGGCCGCCATTTCGGCAACCTCTTCCGTATCTCGCGAAAGAAACCTCGCCCCCGCCATCGTAAGCGCCGCAAGAAAATAAGCCGCCGCAAGATGCCACGGCAAAAGAGAACCCATCCGCCACGGCAGCAGGAACGTCCCCTGCGCTGACGGAGAATGGATCACCCCGAACAGGCAGAAGACGGCCCCTGTGAACAGATAGAGTGCGCTCGCGCGAAATCTCCGGTCGATCAGCTCCGCCGTCGCCGCGCCCCACAGAATCGCCGTAATGATGAACCCATTGCCCAGCAGACTCAACGTGTGCAGCGTCACCCCCACCTCGCCCCCGATCTGATCGGCACTGGCGTTCAGTGCGCTCAGCACCGATCCCGTCTCAAGCGAAATCACGAACGCAAAGGAGGGCAACAGCGAAATAGCCACCGCCAGGGCATGCCTTCGCGGACTCGCCAGAAACGCCTGCGCAATCACCTCCAGCCCGATATACACCAGCATCGGAGCGATCGCCGACGCCGGTATCCAGTCCACAAAGAACGGCAACACGCCGACAATTCCGCCGATCCCGATAAACAGCCCGGTAAGGATCGCATACCCTGCACCCGCACCCATCGACTTGAACGCCGGGTGCCCGATATACGGCGTGCTCTCCACCACGCCGCCGCACAATCCCGCCGCGAGCGTGCAACATCCCTCCGTTAGCAGAATCGCCCGCGTATCGTATTCATCGCCCGCTACTGCGGCGCTCTCCGTGTTATCGATGCCCCCTACCACCGTTGACAGCGCGAACGGCAGAGCAATCGGCAGATATCCCCACGCTTTCGACAACCCTCCAAGAAACGCAAGCGAAGGCCACGGCAGCGAAAGATGCAGAGCAGCCAGGTTCGACGAGCTTGCCGCCAGCAGCGGACTGCCGAGATGCGCCATGCGCAGCACGTAATACGCGGCGATGCCCACCAGCGCTGACGCCAGTGCGCCTGGAACTCTACCCGGCAATCGCATCCGGCCAACGAGAGTCACCAGCAGCAGGCTAAGCGCCAGCAGCCCGGGCAGCGGATCGGCAAAAATCTTCAGCAGCGGAAGCACGCCGATCAGTGCAATTCCAGCGCCGCCAATCGATCCCAGCAGCGCGGCCCGCGGCACAATCGAGCGCACCGCATTGCCGCAGAATGAAAGCCCAATCTTGAACACGCCCACCAGAACCGTGACCGCCATGCCAATCTTCCAGGCGAGCATGGCATCGTGCGTTGCCAGGTAGGCCGGCCCAATCACCGCGAACGACATCCCGAAGACGCTCGGCGCGTTCAGCCCCAGCGGCATCGCCGTCACATCGTCGCGGCCGGTCCGGCGGGCAAGCCGCCCCGCCATCCAGGCATAGGTCAGGTCGCCAAGCACCACCCCTATGGCGGTTCCCGGCACCATGCGATACAGCACCAGTTCTTTAGGAAAGTGAAACGCGCCGATCAGAATGCCGGCCAGAATCACCATGTTCGCCATGTTGTCGAACATCAGCGCAAAAAACGCGTTCAGATCACCAACGCGGAACCAGCGATACCCGCTGTGCTTCGACCCTCTTGTAGCTTCTTTAGCTTCCGGCATCTTGCCCTGAAGCATAATGCCGGAAGCCTTATCTCTCCAACGTATCTTTGCCAGCCTGCCGCTTCCTCCCGGGCAGCCTGCTCAGAACGTATTGCTCAGAATGAATAGCGCAGCGAGAACTGCTGCACCCTCGGCACCGTGAGCGTCGATGAATAGGCGCCCAGCGTGTTGCTGGTTGCCACGTTATTCAGCGAAGCCCCGGTGCTCGACGAAACCGTGGTGTCGAAGCGAACCGAGTTCGTCACGTTGAACACTTCCCAGGTAAACTTCAGCGCCTGCCGTTCGGTAATGTTCCACGACTTCGCAAGTCCCGAGTCCATGTCGAAGAAGCCATCGCCGCGGAAGTTATTTCTCTGCCCGGCCTCGCCCGGATACGGCAGCCGCAGTGGCGAACCGGTGGCCAACCCATTATTGAGCGCAGTCGGATCGTCAAAGACATTCGGTGCCCCATCAATCAAATGCTTGTGGAGCTTCACCGCTCCGGTCTGCACCACACCGCTCTCCACCTGCCAGTTCGTCGTCCACGCCGGCTCGACCACCCCAAACGGAAGTCCGCTGCTCCACCGGCTCAACCCCGAAAGCTGCCATCCTCCAATCAGCGCATTCAAACCACGGCTCACACCGCCTGCGAAACGCTGTCCCTGCCCAAACGGAAGCTGATAAACCCAGTCTCCGCTGATCAGATGCCGCGTATCGAAATCGGAGACGCCGCGATTGAGCTGCGGGCGGAAGCTGTTGATGATCGTGCTGAAGCTTGATCCCTGCTGGAAAACCCCGACCTGGTTGTAAAGCTCGTTCGTCCGCTCCGTGTCCGACCCGAGATCGATGGAATTGGACAGCGTGTAGCTGAAATCCAGTTGCAGCCCGTGACTCATCGCA
>Ga0206998_1060_pt1 | contig 30284 bp, 26 predicted proteins | sample Alteio_BWMinCont_FD_153309 | JGI IMG/M metagenome (GOLD analysis project Ga0206998, IMG submission 153309) | Enriched cells from forest soil in Barre Woods Harvard Forest LTER site, Petersham, Massachusetts, United States -... | ecosystem: Environmental > Terrestrial > Soil > Temperate forest >... | reverse complement strand
CCAGCATTCGAGTGGCAACGCATGAGGTTTGGAAAGATCGCCAAACAGGTGAAAAGCAAGAACGAACTGAATGGCATAAAATTGTCCTGTTTAATAAATTGGGGGAAATAGCCGCACAATATTTACGCAAAGGATCGCGTGTATTTATTGAAGGGTCTTTAAGAACGAATAAATGGCAAGATCAGAGTGGTAATGATCGCTACACTACGGAGATTGTCGGCAATAGCATGGAATTAATGGATTCCAAAGGAAGCGGGGGCGGCGCTGCTTTTGATCAAGCTTCTGGTGAACAATCCTCCAATGCGCCAAGAGCTCAGGCTTCCGCAGGCGCTTCTTCAAAAGCACCTGCCCCTGCGATGGACGAAGCGTTTGATGATGATATTCCTTTTTAAACATCATTCGCTTTGAGTATAATAACTCTCGTGAGAGCAGTTTTTGTTCTCACGGGAGACTTTATATTGATGCATATTGTGAAAATTTTTAGGAAAGATTTAAAGGAATTACTTTTAATCCTAGTACCCTATTAAACTCATTTTCATTATTTGTTAGAACAGCGTGGTTATTGGCAACTGCGGTCGCTGCGATGATTAAATCATGTGCACCTATATTATTTCCCTTATCTAATAAAGTGCTGAAAATTTGAGCATGAATACGTGCTTCTGCTTCTCGGAAAGGTAGAGCTGTAATTGATTTAATAATTTGTTCAACAAAAGCAGAACGTTTGATACGTCGTTCCTCAGTATTGGCTCGATGAACACCAACAAGCAATTCTGTAACAGTTATAACGCTGATATAAATTTCCTCATAGTCTTGCCACGCTGTAAAATCAATTTTATTTTTCTCTGCAGCAATTAATACAGAGGTGTCCAACATTACTCCCATTTATTTTCAGCCTCACCTGCTTTGGAGCGGATCATTTCGATATCTCGTTCAAAGTCATTTAGCTCTTCTGTTGAGAGGGTAGGACATGAGGCAAAAAAAGCGTTAAGTTCACCCATCCGTAATGTTGCCCTAGATTTCGCTGGACCAATATGAGCAACAATTTGGTTTCCCTTTTTGATATCGAATTCTTCACCCCTGTAATAAACCCGGCCGATAATATCTGCAAATGAGCGTGCAGCTTCTGTTACTGTAATTAAATGGTCCATAATTAATCCTCTCTTTTGTGAATAAATTATCTTACTATAAGATTATATGATTTTAAGATAAATTTCAAGTTTTTTTTAATTTAGCTATTTTGACAATAACCAAAGAATTGGTAGACAATGTGATAATATACTGAATTTTGATGGATACTTAAAATATGGCTTTATATACCATAGCGGCTTTTTATAAATTTACGGAACTAACTGAAATTGATTCCTTAAAATCTCAGCTTGAGCTTTTTTGCGAGGAACATCACATTCTGGGTACCCTTATTATCGCTAAAGAAGGCATTAACAGTACGGTTGCTGGGGAAGAAAAATCGATAAATGCATTAATCCGCTTATTACAAACTGACTCCCGATTGAGTGGTCTTGATTGCAAATATTCTGTTTCAGAGATTAACCCTTTTAATAAAATGAAAGTTTTAATTAAAAAAGAAATAGTCACTTTCAACCCTAATCTTAATGCTATGCAAAAAATGGGTATTCACGTTTCTCCGGATGAATGGAATCAATTAATGTCTGATCCAGAAATGTTTGTTATTGATACTCGAAATACCTATGAAATTGAATTAGGGGCTTTCCAAGGCGCTATTAATCCAAAAACTGAATCATTTAGTGAATTTCCAGCATTTGTTGAGAATAATTTAGATCCTAATAAACATAAAAAAATCGCCATGTACTGTACAGGTGGCATTCGCTGTGAAAAAGCTTCTGCTTATCTTCTAGAGCAAGGTTTTGAAAATGTGTATCAATTAGAAGGAGGTATTCTCAAATATCTTGAAAAAATGGACCCTATAAGGAGTTTGTGGGAAGGGAAATGTTTTATTTTTGATAATCGTGTTACGTTAGACCGAACTGAAATGATTAATGTGGGTTAATGATCTTATGCGCCATAGTTTAATTATAATTTTATTTTGGATAGTTAATACAGCGGTTTTTGCAGCAGGCCCTGTTACGCATGTTGTTTTAGCTCAAAAATGGATGGAACATCGCGAAAATTTTAATGAAGAGGAAAAAAGAGCTTTTATATTAGGTAACTTATTTCCAGACATTCGCTATTTGAGGGTAATAACCCGAGCGGAAACGCATGAAAAGGGATTAACCTTAGAAAAAATACAAGCGTCAGAAACCTCTTTTATTAAAGGAATGCGTTTACATGCCTGGATAGATGTCACCAGAGAAAGACTCATTCGAAAATGGGGGATCTATCAAAAAATAAAAGATCAGGTTGAAAAAAAACATATGGCCACGTTTTTAAAATTGGTAGAAGACGAAATTTTATTTCAGGAGAGAAGTTGGATTAGTGTTAGACATTATCTAACATTGATTCATCCAGAAGAAAGAGAATTTAGGATATCGGAGGAAAATTTAAGAAAATGGCATCAGTATCAAACCCTGGCCTTTACTTTACCCCCCTCGCTTTATCTTTTAGGGACCTTTAAAAGAGGGTATGGCAATGCGCCTCCAGAAATTATTGACCAATGGATAACCGAAATTCCTAAGTTTGCGAATGATGATACAATGAAGGAATATGTACATAATCTGGTCGAAGAATTTGACAAATTGTTTTCAGAAGCTAATTGATTTAATAAGGAGTAAGTTATGACTAATGTGAAACTAGAAACATCTGTGGGACCCATTCAAATTGAATTAGATGAAAAAGCAGCACCTAAAACGGTAAAAAATTTTTTAGATTATGTCAATTCAGGTTTTTATGATAATACGATCTTCCATCGAGTCATAAAAGGATTCATGATCCAAGGCGGCGGGTTTACCTCTGGAATGTCTCAAAAATCGACTCAAGCCACTATTCCCAATGAAGCTAAAACAGGACTTAAAAACGAGATTGGCACCATAGCAATGGCCCGTACGAGTGATCCTCACTCTGCTTCTGCACAATTTTTTATTAATGTTGCTAATAATGACTTTCTCAATTTTAAAGGTGAAACCCCTAATGCCTTTGGGTATTGTGCCTTTGGTAAAGTCACTGATGGGTTAGACATTGTCACGAAAATTAGCCAGGCATCCACAGGATCTAAAGCCGGGCATGATGATGTGCCAATCAATGATATTTATATCATTAAAGCTGAAGAGCTAAAAAGCTTCTAAGTAGGATAATAGGTTTTAAAAAGTATATTTTTTCTATTATAATTCAACAAGTTACGCTCATCTTGATTTTATGGCCACTTATAATAACGTTATAAGTGGCCATAAAAATTGATGATGTAATCTCACACTGTGTGTAGTGCCCTCCAAAAATCCTTCCGCAGTGCTGCGCGCTGCAGGGGGTTTTATTCAGGAAGAATCGATTCAAGAGCGAATAGACTTTTAATATTTTCTCTTTGCCGAATAATATGAAATTGATCTCGATCGACCATGACTTCTGCCGCACGAGGTCTGGAATTGTAGTTGGAGCTCATGGTAAAACCATAAGCACCCGCTCCAAAAATGGCCAATAAATCTCCAGGCTTTAGACATAATAATCTATTTTTTCCTAAAAAATCAGCGGTTTCACAGACAGGGCCGACAATATCATAATGATGTGTTAATCCATCGTTATGAGGGATAACCGGAACAATATTTTGCCAGGCATTGTAAAGCGCAGGTCTAAGTAAATCATTCATCCCTGCATCTACAATGGCAAAACAAGGTCCTTGTTCTGACGTTTTTAAATATTCTACTTGGGTCAATAATATTCCTGCATTTGCGGCGATGGCTCGCCCCGGTTCTAAAAAAAGAGTGACATTTTGATTGCTTATTTTGTCTAATATCGCTTTCACATAAATACTCGGTTCAGGTGGGTTTTCAGCCTGATAACAAACCCCAAGTCCTCCGCCTAGGTTAAGATGATTTATAGAAATTCCTTGTTTTTTCAAGGTATTTTTGAATGCCAAAATAACCTCTAAAGCTTCAAGAAAAGGAGCTAGAGTGGTAATTTGAGAACCAATATGGCAATCTATGCCTGAAATTTTCAAAGGATATAAAGTCTTTGCTTTTAGATATAAGTCTTGTGCTTCTTCTAACCCAATTCCAAATTTGTTTTCTTTTAATCCCGTCGAGATATAAGGGTGACTTTTTGCATCGATATTGGGATTAATGCGGAGACTGATGCCCACTTCTTTATTCATCTGCTTAGCTATTTTATGTAATTCAAAAAGTTCTTGTGAAGATTCAATATTAATACACCCAACACCCACTTCAATAGCGCGTTTTAGTTCACGTTTATTTTTACCTACCCCAGAAAAAACGATTTTTTTAGGATCGCAACCGACCGCCAATACCCGTTCCAATTCGCCTTCAGAAACGATATCAAATCCCGAGCCTAAGTTGGATAAAATCTTTAAAATAGCAAGATTGCTATTTGCTTTTACGGCATAATGAATTTGGTGGGGAAAATTTTGAAAGGCTTTTTCAAACCTTAAGTAGCGTTCAACGAGCGCGGCACGTGAATAAACATAACAAGGGGTCCCAACACTTGCTGCGATATTTTTTAAGGGCACATTTTCTGCGAAGAGTTCGCCATGTTGGCTTTGAAAAAAATTTTGTTTAAGCATCGTATTTGATCCCTTTATTTTTCTAACAGAAATTTCCACAATGGGGTTATCTTAATATTTTTTGGTATACTATCTTTCTGTAAGTTAGGCGGAAAATTACAGACTATTAACTCAGCTTCGGCATGCGTAAATCTTTTTAATCCCAAGTGCAATGCCTTGAGTTCTCGTTCTAAAATTTTAGATTCATCTAAACCCTGGCACATTACTTGAACAAGTTTAGTAACTTGATTGTTGCGATGAACCAATAAATCAATGTCGCATTGACTGTCTTTATAGTAATAAATATTATCTAATGAATCCGTTCTTAAATTATTGTGTACCACGGTTTCCACATTTTTACCAAAATCTTCAGAGTTACTGATGGATAAGACATTCCGAACCCCAATATCAACGGCATGTATTTTTTGATCATTCCTTGATCTTTCGGATATTTTCAGACTGAATATTTGCAGCAAATCAATTAAATAAGCTTCCTGTAAATAACTGCAATAATTTTGCATAACATCAGGTGATGCCAATAATTTATCGCCCAGTTTGGAATAGTTAATAAATCCAGAGGTATTAGTCAAAAGGTATATTGCTAGGTTTCGCAATAAGGTTAGGTCTCGGATTTGATGGCGCAACGCGACATCCTTAAACAATATATCGTCAAAGTATTCCAATAGTATTTGTTTTTTTAACAATTTTTTATTCTCTGCGGCATCCTTATCAAGATTGGTTTTTTGATCAATCAAGGCTATGCTCGGATAGCCCCCATAAATTAAATAATCTATGAGCGCATTGCTTATGACAGGTTCTGCTTTGTAGGAATAGAAATCTCGAGGCTCTTCAATATCTCTAAAATATAAGTATTCTCTAAAAGTTAAAGGTAATACTGTGAAACTTAAATGGCGACCGGTTAAAAGAGTGGCCAATTCACGTGACATTAATTGTGCTGATGAACCTGTTATAAATATTTTAATATCTTTCGTTTCGTTCCTAGAGCGGACCCATCGTTCCCAATTTGTAATACGTTGGATCTCATCCAGAAACAAATAGGTTTTCCCCGTCGGATAAATATGGGTTCTGTATTCATCATAAATTTGATCCAATAAAGAAACAGATAAATCTAAAGCCAATGCGGGATCTTCAAAATTGATATGTAAAATGCTTTTGGGATGGGTTCCACCCTTAATTAAATAATCCATTATCTGATAAAGGACGGTAGATTTACCCGTACGTCTTGGACCCGTTAATACTACGACTTGGTCAATATCTATCGCGTTTAATATGTTGGGTGTGATATCTCGTTTTAAACCAGGATCTAATTTGAAATTACCCCAGGTATTCCAACGAAGTAAAACTTCTAATATAGACATAATGGTACCTTTCTTTATTAAATCAATATTCATTATAGCAGGCTATAGTCGTTGATTTCAATACAAATGGACGTTTATACTAGTAGATAATTGATTTTTTAGCCGTTTATAGTCGTCAATATATGTATTGACAGTAGAATTTGTTAGTATACTATTAGTATTGCAGTAAGAAACGGGTCTATTCAATGGAAACAACGCCAAAACTATTACAGTTCGTCGACTATGAGGATGCTCGTTTACGACGAGCCATCCAACCTATCCAATTTCCTTTAGATAAAATGGAAGAACAACTTATCCAAAACATGCTCTATTCCATTCAAAAAGAGCAATTGAAAGAAGTCGATGCTTCCTGGGAATCTGCAGCAGGCATGGCTGCCAACCAATGGGGTATTAACAAAAGAATTTTTCTTTATTGTCCAGAAGGCGATTCGGAGAATAATATTGAAGTCATTATTAACCCCAGTTATGAACCTATTCCTTATGAGGATTTAGGGGTGTTGTATGATGATAGTTGGGAAGCTTGTTTTTCTGTTCCTTTATGTACAGGCTATGTACGACGTTATACCCATATACGAGTCACCTATCAAAATGAAAAAGGAGAAATAATAAGTCGAGAATTGAGTGGTTGGCCTGCTCGCGTATGGCAACATGAAAATGATCACCTAGACGGTATGTTATATGATTGCACCCATGCAGGGAAATGCCTGGAGAAAAAACAATTTGCCAGTAGAGAAGAAATAGAAGAATTTTATACTAAGGTAAGAGAGGCTCGGAAAAAAGAATAGCGGGAGCGAATAAGTAAATCAACTAAATTTAAAAAGATAACCCTTGCAGTATTCTCTATAATTTATTAAACTAGATGAACTTCGTTAATTAAAAAATTAGGCATTATTATGATTCAGAAGGGGTTATTAGACATTTTTTGTTTAGCGATGCTTTGGGGCCCCTCTTTTCTATTTATTAAAATAGCCATGCGAGACCTTGCACCCCTGACGATCGTTACTTTACGCATCGGGCTGGGTGGATTATTTTTATTCATTGTTTTAAAACTTAAAAAAATTGCTTTACCACGTGATAAACGGCTTTGGAAGCATGGTTTTATTTTAGGATTATTTGCAAACAGTTTTCCTTTCATTTGTTTTAGCTTTGCAGTGCTGTATATCCCCACAAGCCTTTCTGCTCTTATCAATGGCACGACCCCTGTGTTGACTGTTTTATTGGCCAATGCGTTTATCGAGGACGAAAGATTAACCTGGAATCGAACAGTAGGTGTTTTGATTGGGTTATCTGGGTTTATGGTATTATTTTTGCCTAAGTTGATGGGTTTCGATGCCGAATTTGATTCATTAGGAATGTTTTTAAGCTTTTTAGCCGCGGCTTCTTATGCTATTGGTATTGTGTATGCAAGACTTCATGTGCAAAAATCGCCGCCTTTAGTCATTCCTACATTACAATTATTAACGTCCCTTTTGTACTTGATCCCCTTAGCCTTTATTTTTGAAGCACCTTCAGATGTTTTCGACGCTTCTATTTCAACTTGGGGTGCTATCCTTGGCTTATCCGTGTTAGGGACCATGCTTGCGTATATAATGTATTATCGTATCATAAATAAATATGGAGCGACTGCCCTATCTATGGTGACTTATTTATTACCTATTTTAGGAACCCTTTTAGGGGTTATTTTTCTAGAAGAAACGATTACCCCTCCTTTTTATATTGCAACAATATTTATTATGATGGGAGTGATGGTGATGAATGGACTGATTCCAACTACATTCTTAAGAAGAAAATGATGAACAACACGTTACCCAAATTGAAGTACGATAGTTATATGCGAAGTCGTGGTCGACCGGCATTATTTGTGCTGAGTTGTGCATCTTGCCTTAGCTATTTGATGAGTTATCAGAAAGATGGGCAGGGACCCTTATTGCGCTGCTATCTAGATAGAATTCATCACCCCAAAAATTTAGAAGCAAGACAATATGGCGCATTTGATGAGAAAATAAGTCCTCAATTAACTTGTTCAACGTGTCATGCGGTTATTGGGGTACCGATGATCTATAAAAAAGAAAATAGACCCGCGTATCATATGATTCCTGGGACTTTTAGAGCGAAAAAAATAGATTTATTTAAGCTTAGGATGAAAGCTTTTTTCAAAGCTATTTTAAACTTTTTTCGTGGGAAAATCCACTTTGAAAAAGGGGGTCGACGCGCGTAGCGCGTCGGGGGGATTTATTCAAGATATTCAGTTTGCCAAAGTAAATATAAGTTCTGTACATATTCACAAAATGCTTCCTTTGTTTGAAATTGTTTTGGATCAATCGCATCATAAATATAATAATTAACGGTTTTATTTTGTGCAAAAGCAATTGCCCTCAATTTCTGGATGACGGTTTCTTCGGTTTTCCATTCAAATGCTTCTTGGGCTTCGTAATGTAAAAACACCGGAAGAATAGGAACATTGGTTGTCAGCGCTATTTCAAAAACCCCCTGATAGAAGGGGAGATAGAGACGACGACCTTTGCACCCTCCTTCGGGATATAAAGCGATGTTATGCCCTTTTTTTAAGGTGTCAATTAACTGTTCTCTTGCTTTTTTTCGAGATTCTTTGGATTCTCGTTTGACGTACAGAGTGCCTGTTGCGACGCTCATTCTTCCAACGAACCACCAATCTTTGAGTTCGCGTTTAGCAAGGAAACGGGCCTTAAAAAGGGCAGGCATCCCTAAATCTTCAAAAAGAGAAGGGTGATTACCAATTAAAATAAAGTGCTTTGGTAAAGGATATTGGTTTTTTTCATGCAGCTTAAGATTGACACCTAATGCACGAATAAAGGCCCAGCACCAACTTTGAAAAAGATGAGAATAGTAAGAAGAGGTCCATTTTTTAGGAAGAAAACTTAAAGTATACATAAAAAGAGTGAATAGGATAAGATCTAGCCACAGAATAGCGATCCAGATTATTTTAAGTAAATTATAAACCATTTTTTAAGTATAGTGAGGTGCTACCAGTTTCGCTATTTCTAGTGTAATACCAATTAAACCTCCAAAAACACCACCCCATACCGTCAACCATCCTAGGTGCCGACGAATCATATCTTGAATGAGCACCTTTACCATGGAAGGAGATAATTCTGCGAGCCGTTCATCCACTCTTTGTTCAATCTTTTGATGAACTTCGGTAGAGAGACTTTCTTGAAGGAACCGTTGTTTAAATTGTTCAGAGTGAAGAACTTCCTGAATTAAATCATGAAGTTTTTTAATCAAAGGTTCCTTTAGAGGTTGCAGTGCCTTTTCACCTCCAAATAGGGCAAGCGCTGTGCCAAATTTGGAATCCAAAATAGTGAGGGCCAATTGGTGAAAGATATAATTAAAATCAATGCTTTCAATAAGGTGTTCCAAACTTGAATTTAGAGCCTCTTCTTTTTTCTCTTTTCCAAAGAAAGCTTTAAGACTTTGTTCAGTAAAAAACTGATTCATAATCAATTGTTTTATACCTGACTTAAATTCTTGAAAGTGTAGAGGGATGGTACCAGAACCATAGAGGAACGGAACACGTTCGAATAACATATAAATGGCTATCCAATTTGTGATTGCGCCGGATAAGGCAAAATACCCTGCTGTCGTAATGAAAGGACCATAAACAGGAATAACATAGCCTATTCCCGTTAGCGCTAACGCGATTAAATTAGTTATAAGACTTTTGTATTCACGAGCCATAAAAATCTCCGTACCTTATCCTATTTTAACCTAGGCAATATTGAGTATTAAATGCCATACTAGCAGTTATGAGACGTTTTATTAGATTTTTTTTACTGATTCAGTTGGTCGTTTTACTTTCGGCTTGTACTTTACCTTTGCCGCCTACCCCTAAAACGCAAAGACAAGAAAATGCGGGAACGCTTTGTGACTGTGGGTGGCCAATTAAGGTTATAGAACAAGACGACAGCAAAGAATGTGGAAACTCTCTAGAGGCTCGGTATCTTAAAGAGTTAATTTATTGTGCAGAACGAAATGATCCTACCGCGCAATTGCATTTAGCTCAAATGTATTTAACGGGGAAAGGCGCACCAGAAAATCCTAAGGAGGCCGCTTATTGGTTTCAAAAAGCAGCCCAGAATGGGGTACCAGCAGCCCTTGTTCAAATGGGAAATTTTTATCGGGATGGATTTGTTTTTCGTAGAGACGTTTCTTACGCGATTAGCTGGTATGAAAAGGCGGCACAACAGGGTGATGTGACAGCCATGTTGGCATTAGGAGAGCTTTATAAAGGACGAGCAGGTGTTGTTCGAGATTATTCTAAATCATTGACTTGGTATAGACGAGCTGCCGATTTAGGGTCACACGACGCCGAAGTACAAATTGCTTGGGTGCTTGTCCATAGACAAGGCGGCGAAAGAGATTATGGTGAGGCCTTAGATATATTGACCTTGGCAGCCGAGCAAGGCAACCCTGAAGCGCTGGTGGTATTAGGGGATATGTATTTTGAAGGCAGATTAACCCGTAAGGATTTGAATCAAGCAAAAGAGTATTATCGAGCCGCTGCTAAATTAGGATCGGGGGTTGCCGCCTTTAAAGTGGGCATGATGTTCGAGGCAGAACAAGGCGTTAAAAAGGATCATAAGGTTGCACTCCATTGGATTACCATGGCAGCCGAAAGGGGTTTCCCGATGGCAGAGATGGAATTAGCCAATTTTTATCGAGATGGTTGGGGAGTGCCAAAGAATTATCAAAAAGCCGCTATGTGGTATCAAAGAGCGATTGAGCATGGGGTTTACGCTGCTGAGGTTGAACTGGCGGATCTTTATCATGCAGGTAAAGGCGTTCCTCGAATTTTAGAGAAGGCGGTCTATTGGTATCAAGCCGCCGCCGATGAAAATACCGATCCTTACCCTATGTTAATGTTAAGTGTGATGTATAAAGAAGCGCGAGGCGTCGCGCACGATTTGGAAAAAAGCGTTACTTGGTATAAAAAAGCCAGTCGATTACCGGGATTCTCTAGAGCACAATTTCAAATAGGGCGTCGTTATACCTTAGGGTTTGGTCTGGATAAAAATCTCAACGAAGCCCTTCGATGGTACTTGCTAGCAGCAGACCAAGGGTTACCCATTGCCTATGTTGAATTAGGCGATTTTTATTACCGAGGGTATGGTCTTTATCGTGTAGAAAATGTGGTTCGAGATTTTGAAAAAGCATTTGAAAATTATGGTATTGCCGCGAATCAAGGACATTCCTACGCGCAATATATGGTGGGCATCATGCTATTGTACGGCCAAGGCGTTTGCCGTAATGAAAACCAAGCAGCTATCTGGATTCGTCGCGCCGCTTATCAGGGCGCGCGTCAAGCACAATATCAACTGGGCTTAATGTACCTTGAAGGGGTAGGCGTTCCGCAAAATTATGTGCATGCCTATGGCTGGTTAAAAATTGCCTTATCCGAAGTTGAAGATAAAACGCCTAAAGTCATCGTCTATTCAATTGATCAAATGTCTCCAGAATTGCGAGAACAAGCCGTCGCAATGGCAAAACGCTACGAACTAGAATATGCGCCTTATAAACCCAAAATGGTTAGCAGTAATAGTATTCAGTAAGTCTATATTTCAGACCATACTTTGTTAAAATCCACCCCGCAGGCGGAGCCTGCGACCCTCCTTTGCTAAAGGAGGGTTTTCCACTATACAGGGTTTTCTAGTTCCTTGCGGTCTTCTTTTTTTCATTCTCTTAAAATAAAAAAAAGCAGTAACAGTATTCAGTAAATCTATTTAATGCTATAATTTTCGACGTTACCTTTTTTAATAAGGGCTATACTATGAAATTGGAATCAGTCAAATATTCGCAGTTTAAAAATAAACCAAATGAATGGGATTTAGATCCTCTCATACTGGGACATATTAATCTCATTGTCGGAAAAAATGCGACTGGGAAAACGAAAGCCCTAAATATGATTAATAATCTTGCTGGGTTGCTTCGAGGAGAAATAAAACCTGCTTTTACTTCCGCCCATTTTGATGCCCATTTTGAAAATAAGCTAAAGAAATCTAGATATATTGTTTCGATAGAAGAAGGAAAGGTCATTGAAGAAAAATTTTTTAATGAGGAAGGAACAGAATTATTAACACGGGGTAGCGATGGTGTTGGACAGATTTTTGCCCAAAAACTTGATAAATTTATGGAATTCCAAACACCGCCTTCAGAACTTGCGTTAAATGCAAGACGTGATAATATTCAACATCCCTATTTTGAACCCCTCTATCAATGGGCTTCTTCAGTTTATCATTATGCTTTTGGATCTCAACACATTCAATTGAATTTTCCGATACTTGAATTAAAACCCAGTTGTATACTGATTGATGACATTGGGGTAGGGTTAGATTATGAACGTTCTTCTGCGCTTGTCGAACTGCTGATGTCAAAAATAGAAGCATCACAAATTCAACTCATTATGACTACAAATGATTATTTCGTAATGAATAAAGTTCCTCTGGAAAAGTGGTCTATTTTACATAAAGAAGGTTCCCGATGTAAAGTCTTTAATAAAAAAAATGCTCAGGAACAATTTGAAGAATTCAAGTTCACAGGTCTCAATAATTTTAATTTCTTTTCAACGGACTATTTAGGAATTGAAGGTAAAGATCATCATCCTTCCCTACTAAACTAATTGTTGAATGCAACACTAAAGCTCGCTGCGTTATATTTTTTATAAATGCTTTCATTTAATTGGGAAGCCATTAATGATTTTGCATACTGCCATTTTTCTAGACGTTTCTTACTTTCCTTATCTGGAAGTTTTTTAAATTTTTCAATATTATCTTGTATTCTTTTGCTAATTTCTTCAATTTTTAATCCTTGTTCAAGAAGCTCTAATGATTCTTGATTAGTAGGAGCGATAAAGGGCTGGAATAAGTTTAAAACTTTTTTGTTATCACAATCAGTAGTAATGTACGGAAAATTCGAATTATAGGAGTGAGAAATCTTAACTATTTCTTCACTACAAAGTATTCTTGGGTAGCTTGCTTCCTTTTCTTTTGCTATAACTTCATTTATAGCAGGGCCAAATGCATAATTTTCTTTATGGTAACAAACACCCTTTATTATTGCGCCTCGGCATAAAAATCCTTCTGCAAGTAATTTCCTACAAATATCTGCAATTCCAAATATGCTTTTTTTAAAGTTTTCTGGCATAGAAATTAGAATACTATCTGAGAATATACCACACTCAATCTCTTGGACTAGTGGATTTATTTTGCCGATGCTTTTCTTCCATGATTCAAAATCTATATTCATTTGCTTATATACTTTATCAACAATTGATAATGCATTTTGAACCTCGGTGGATATTCCATTGCTACTAGTGGCGTTCACCCATCCAATTATATCGATATAAGCAACGATCCGCTGTGCGGAGAAGAATTTTTTTACACTTTTTAATATTCCCCAAAACCTTTTATAGAGACTATCAGAAGGTTGCTGTGAGAACTTTTCTTGTTTTAGAACATCATTTATTGCTGGACCAAATACACGATTTCCTTTATGATAACAATAACCTATTGTGGTGGGTAATAAAGAGTATAAAACTCCTGCCAAATGAAATTTATTACAAATGGTATCAATTTTAATTTTAAATATTTTCTCTCCAAGATCTTTTGGCATAGAAATTAGGATGCTATCGTAGAATATAGAGCATTCAACCTTGAGCAATGTGTTTATGTTTTCTGTGCTGAATGTTTTTTTCTTAGCTGTTGTAGAATATTCTGAATCTAAAAGTGAGAGGACTTCTTGAACCTTTGGTAACATTGCATTACTTCCAGTCATTTTTTCCCATTCAATTATTTTAATGTAAACAACAAATCTTTTGGTATATATATAATTATGTGGTTCTGGGTAAAATTTTTCTATTTTCTCTAATATTCCTTCTATTTTTTCATGCATCTTTAAAAAATCCTAAAAATAAACAAATAAAGATAATTAATTTCAAGGCGTTGTACTCGGAAAAAGTTTCTCAACTAATCGGTATACTGTGGTTCCACCAATTGTTTTTGGCCAATCTATACACTTAGGATTATCTCGCTGCTTAGCGCGCCGGATGGCACTATGAATTGTTTCATGGGTGAATTTCCGAAAATCGATGCCTTTTTTATATCCGGGTAAATATCGTTTTAATCGTTCCAAGCACTCATTGGCATTTCCGATTTTGTTACCATCTTCAAAATGAAGTAATAGCCAAAACTCAAACATAGGATTACTCAGGGCTAATCCATAATTCTCCTTACGTTTTGACCATGCAAACAGTTGTCCAATTTGTTCAGCAGACCATTGGTCCATATCAATCACAAGCCATGCCTCATCGGTTTGTTTCAATTCTTCTGTTTTGAGATAAGTTTCCATTCGTTTTAAAACTTGAAGAGGAGAACTCTGATGGTTACTTTTTAAACAATTAACTTTAATGATATTTTGATCATTCTTATTAAAGATTTCAAAATATTGCGGTTCAGTTTTAACACCTTCCACTGAAATAACGAATAGCTTACGATATCGTCGTTCACCTAAGGGTCGTTGAAGTTTTCTTCTTTTAACAGACATTAATTAGACTCCCTTTTAGGGATAGTAGATTCTTTATTGTTGAAAGTAGATCCAATTAAAATTCGTGGAATACCACCCAATCGCCCTTGTAGATAGCTCTTTCTGATATCTTTATCGTAGCGAACATCTTTAAATTCACTAAACGACAGCAATGTAGAAATGCCTTGGCGATTTCTTTCTGTAACCCACATTTCATCTCTACGGAGCAACTGCTGATCCATTAATAGGACATCATGTGTAGTAAATAAAAGTTGAGCGCGCGAATCAGGGGAACAGCTTTCAAGATAAAGTTCAAGTAATTGTCTTGTCAGAATGCTATGCAGACTTCGATCTACCTCGTCTATTACAAACACTTTTTTTGAAGATTCAACTGAAATTGCTAAAAATGCCGGTAAAAGATCAATCACTCGTCGAGAACCATCGGATTCCTGATGAATTTCAAATGCAGCTTCACTACCGTCTAATTTAGGGTGATATGTTATAAGTTTTTTAATGATTAATTCTCCATTTTTTCTAGTGACAACAAATCGTTGTTTGCCATATCCGTCCAACATTCGAATTGTCATCCCTTCTTTTACATTTTCCTGAAGTTCGGTTTTCACAGATTCAGGAAGTGTAATATTGTTGATAGGTATTTCTTGAAAACCTAAATGGTCTATCCCTGTATCCAGTTGAGATAAGCTCTTGTTCATTAAAGAATAATGTGGATGTTCTTCATCTAAAAAATGTTCGAACGGTGTGAACCTTGAATCAGGAGCGACAAGTACTAGCGAATCTTTAAACCAATTGTAAACGGGTTTAAATGTTTCTACTTTCTGAGAAACAGAATTAGTTAAAAACAATTGGTTATCTCGTGTGCCTTTGAAGGCGAAGTCAAGAAATTGGTCTTTTTTCAAAGAGACATCAAAATTGGGTTTGCCATCACGACGATTATACAGTATTGTTTCGCTGTCGCTATTAATTTGAACGAGTTTTTCTTCTAGAATTTCTTTTCTTGTTACGGCAAAACTAAATTCATAAATGGTTTCATCGATGAGTAATTCAAAAGAAAAACGCGTAGGTTGTTCACTGTCTTTTGTATCCAATAGGAAAGGCTCTACTGAAATTAAGCTGTCTGGTTGAGTTCCTTTAACAACAAGCTCTCTAACGAAATTTAACGCCTTAAAAAAATTAGTTTTTCCTGAAGCATTACCTCCATAAATGGCTGCAATAGGTAATATGTTTGTTTTATATTTCTTAAGGAGGGGTACTCGGCCTCGATGCTGTTTTTCGCGGGTAGCAATCATAGAGAAACTACTTTGATTATGAAAGGACATCCAATTTTCAACTATAAATTTGATCAGCACAAATTTCTCCTTAAAGAGATAATTTCTCTTTTTATATGTTAAATGTATCATTAATTTTAAATTTTCTCAAGATAAATGTGAAATAATCTCTTAAGATGCCATATAACTTTAATTAGTTATAGTGTTGACTTATATGCAGCACTATGGCATCCTAGGGAAATATCCAATTGAATTAAAACATTAATAAATTTTAAAAAAAGGAGAATATTATGAATAGTGTTAGCATCAGTGTAGCTCAACCAAAAATTGCTATTTCTAACCCTTATAAATCTAAGGTTTTTCGTGCCTGGTTAATCTGGGGATTAGCAACCATTTTTTACTTTTATGACAATTTACTGCAAATTTCTCCCAGTGCAATGAAACCTGAATTGATGCTTGCCTTTGCAAAACAAGCAGAACAATTTGGGAGCTTATCTGCGTATTGTTTGTATGCCTACGGTTTAATGCAGATACCCGCAGGGCTTTTGCTGGATAAGTATGGTCCTCGTCGCTTAATTACATTGGCTTGTATTTTATGTGCGTGCGGCAGTCTTTTATTCGGAGTTGCTAGCACCTTATGGGAAGCGAAATTTGGACGCTTATTAATAGGGGTAGGTGCAGCATTTGCCTTTGTGAGCTGCCTTAAAATTGCCAGTATTTGGTTTTCAGCAAATCGTTTTGCTTTCTTGATAGGGTTAACTGCCACGATTGGATTCTTAGGTTCAGCGTTTGGTTTATCTTTTGTAAGTAAAATTATTCAAAGCATAGGGTGGCGTGAAAGCATGCAATGGGGGGGAGGCATTGGACTTCTCTTAAGTTTGTTTCTTTTTATCTTGGTAAAAGATAAGAAAGAATCACAAGCCCCTCACCTTAACCCCCTCACCCAAGGGGAGAAATTGGAGGGGACGACCAACAAGGAAGTTTTGCAAGGCTTACTTTCTGTTATCAAAGAAAAAAGGACTTGGATTGCGGCTATTTTTGGTGGATTAATGTTTGTACCCACCCTTGCTTTCGGCGGATTATGGGGCATTCCTTTTTTGGTAGAAGCGCATGGATTCGATAGAGAAACAGCAGGATTTTGTGTTTCTTTAATCTACATTGGTTGGGTATTTGGCAGTCCTGTTTGGGGAATAATATCCGATCGTTTAGGTCGTCGTAATTTACCCATGATGATATCGAGCGGTGTGACTTTAGTAATCACTTGCACGATTTTATATTCAGATCATTTATCCCTTTATGTATTAAATGGGTTATTGTTTGGATTGGGCTTTTTCTCAAGCGGTTTCCTCTTAGCCTTCGCGGTTGTACGTGAAAGTCATAAACCCGCTGTTGCGGGGACGGCCATTGGGTTTACGAATGCCTTAAATACTTTTTTTGGCGCAATCGCCCAACCCATCATTGGTAAAATATTAGATTTTACGAGTCAACATGCTACGGGTGGAGAACATGTTTTCAGTTTGGTTGAATATCAAAAAGCTTTTGTGTCGTTACCTATTTGTTTGGCAATAGCTTTTTGCTTGCTCTTTTTCCTTAAAGAGACTTATTGCAAACCAGTGGTATAAAAAGAAAGGGGGCAGTAGCCCCCTTTTCTTGTGCGAATTTAACGATAGAAAAACCTATAGCGAAACAACTTTACCGGCCACCTGCTCCAGGTCCAAAATTTCCTGGTCTCCTTCCACTAATAATATCTGCGGCCGACTGCTGCTCCCCATGAACGATAAAATAGAGGGCTTCAACATTTCGTTCTAGAGTTTCTGCAGCAAAGGTAGAGGCGTCATCTCCCATTTGTCTCAGCATATCACCCGTCTCTTTTAAGGATTCTACATTTCCCTTTAAAAATTCTTGTGCAGATTTCATATCTACCATTTGTCTTAATTCGGGATACCATTCCATTATATCCTTAAGATCAAGTCCTCTATCAGGCCGTCCTAAATTTTGTTGTTCTTGTTCTGAATAGCGTTTAGTGTATAACACATGTCCAGGTCCTCTTTCTGGTCGCATTATTTCTACTTCATACAATCCTATTAAATCGGAAAATAATTGTGCAGCTCGTGTGGAATTAGGTGTTTCATCTTGTGGGCGTATAATGGGCACCATCACACCACTAAATTCTTCCATGCGGATTGTTATGTTTGGCATGGCTTCGATAATCTTTTTAATAGTTTCTCGAATACCTTTAATTTTTTGATCTTTTGGTGCAATATTTAGCCTATCATAGGTTTGTTTTATAGCATCTAAGGCAGGGGTTATATCTCCCATCGTTTTTCCAGCAGGAGCCGCTGCTGCGGCTGCCATTGCAGGTCCAGCGGCAGCACCTCCTGCTCCAGCACCCGACATCGCAGGCCCCATGCCTGCTGTTGCACCTTGTCGCTGTTTGAAATCATGTGTGACGGGTGCTACCCCACCATCAGCCCCCGCTCTTGCGGCTGCACCTGCTGTCATTGCGCCCCTATCTGCGGCTGCTGTCTGTCCCATAGCTGCACCTGCGTCTTGTTGATGTTCGGCCGCCGCTGCTATGCTAGCTACATCTTGAAGATATTTTAGTGCGTCATTTCGAAGTTTTCGCATTCCCTCTAATATATATTGTTGCATTGGTGTGTGTGTATCTGCATCCACATTTTCTAGTGTATGCATTAATGGTTGGAATCCTCTCATACTTTCTTTTAGTGCTTTCATAAAGGGTTGTTCATTACCCGGTGTGCCCGCTGCAATAGGAGCACCACCGATTACGGCTGCTTGTTGAGTTTGTGCTGGTTGTGCCTGCTTTCTTTGAAACTCTTCTCTTGCCAAACGTTGTCTTTCAGCTACCTGCTGTCTTCTCTGTTGTTCAATTAGTTTATCTAGCTCGACTTGATATCTGTCGCGATTACCTCTTTGTTCATTTATTTGTCTTTGTAATTCTTCTCGACGTTTAGGCTCAGCACGTTGGACTCTAACTAAAGCTAACATTCCGTTTTGAAAGTGTTGGACTCTAGCGCGCATTAATGCAATTTGGATTTCTATTGTCTCTTTAGCCATCTTAATTTTACCTCTCAATTAAATATAATTTCTGTTAAATAATAATAAACTTAGCATATTTGTGCTTCGAATAATAAGTGTAATTACATGTTAATCATGATTATACATCAATTACGGATTGAATTTTATCATAAAAAGCTAATAAAAGCACTCGCTAAGATGGTAAATAATACAGGAAATTTTACCATTTTTATACCCTTCCACTTATGTAAAATATTCATTATACAAAGAACGATCAAGGCAGGATATACAACATTTAAAATGGGCATACTAAAGTGCATAATCCCTTGGAATCCTAGATTGCTTATTAAATAGGTAGTGATTATCACAATGAGTAAACAATTTCTTTTAGAAAGTCGTTCTTTAAATATTTCTTTGTATAAATAAGCACTACAGACTTCTGCTAAGGCCAAGGCCGTTGCAACACAGGCGAAAGAAACCGCCACACAGACAAAGAGGCCTCCTAATTTCCCCAGCACAGCATAAGAAATGGCGCTGATCATTTGTTCTTCTTTTAACCCTTGTAGGGCGGAAGCGTGGGTATAGGCAACAATCATAAAGCCGATATAGACCGCGCCGGTAATAAGAGCGCCCAAAATACAGGCTTTGATGGTCATAGTTGTGGAATTGGCAGTAGGGTATTGATGGGCAGTTTGTTCAATCGCTTTGAAGGCGACGGCGCAGTAGAAAAAAGTGGCTAAGAGATCCATGGTATTATAACCGTGTCCAATGGCTAATTGAAAAGATTGCCAAGAAGTGTAGTTACTTTCTAGAGGGACTTCTGAAAATAGTAACCCTAAAAAAACCAATATTGAGAATGAAACGATTTTAATAGGGCTTAAAATAAGGCCTAAAATAGAAACCACTTTCGTTTCTCGATAGGCTAATAAGAAAACAATGCCACAATAGCATAAGCTAAAAATACTATTATTTTTTAGGAAATCAGGTAGGAAGGGCAGTAATGCATTAAAAGTGGTTGCCTCTGTTCTCGGCATCGCCGCTAAAGGCCCAATAATGATCATTAAAAATGTAATCATCAAAAAAGCAGGCCACTTGCCTAAACGATTAAAAAACAGATGATAATCCCCCTGATAGAGACTGGTTGCCATTAAGCCTAAAAAAGGCACCCCGACCCCAGCGAGCAAAAAACCGAGTGCAGATTCAATAATATTCTGACCTGAATTTGCGCCTAAAAAAAGCGGAAAAACGATATTGCCTGCCCCAAAAAACATAGCAAATAAGGCCATACCGGTGGTAATAACAATTTTATTTCCTTTATTAATATCGGATTTTAAAAGGGTTGCATTAATTTCAGTTGACATTATTCACCTATAAATCTGGGTTCCCGCAAGATTATTTAGTATGCCAACCTTTTTTTAAAATGCCAATCTTTCTTTTTATTAATTTATAAAGTTGAATGACTTTTCTCATTGCGAACCTGAGCTTACGAGGGATGAAGCAATCTAGCATAAAGTTACTTTTTTAAAATTATAACGTTTTTATCATTTCCTGATTTATAGTAATCGAACTCTACTCTAAATTTAGAGTCTTTTTTTTCAATTTCAGTTACTTTCCTTGCCCCCCTGTAGAGATAACTGACGGCTTCAATAAGATGTTCTTTCGATAATGCTGGATCAAAGTTAAGATGATATAGATACATTTCATTAGGTACTTCGGAACGAATTTTAATAATACCTTGTGATGTAAAAAATTCAATGCAACAAAAACCTGGACCCTTAAATTGGTGGTCACCCACGATGATAGAAGAGAATGAGTTGCTTATATGATGAAATTCAACACGTTCTTGAATGAGAACTGACATCTTTGAGGAGGGTTCAACAAGATAGGCATTCAGTACTTCCCCTATCCTTCCAGGACTAGACGGGGGTAAGAGTATCTGAACATATTGTTTCTCATCCCAGGGATTTTTACCAAAATAAAGCCCATTATGGCTTAATGAGATGATATTAAATTTTTCCTGAGAACAGGTCGTTTGGAGGCTAAACCCGTTCTCGGTTATATTTTTAAATGCTTCATGGCAATTGTTATATCCACCCATGTCGATATAGCTTTTAAGGAGATGCCAGGGCAACCCTTTTGGGTATTTTAACATTAGAGAATAGCTTATATTGAATGTTGAAAACTTGCCATCGCATTTAATACTTATGTCATTGAGGGGCTGATATTCATGATAGATATATTTGCAATGATTTCCATTAGGACTTTTCACAGTTACATTATAATTTCTTTTTGAATTTGAAAGGGCTTCAATAAACAAATTCACAAAATTCTCCACATTTGTGGAATCATCAATAATGGTGACTTGATTATGGTTATTAAAATGAAAAGTACTGTCGCGAAGTCGTCTTTTTAATCCAATGAATGGTTTAAATAATGGCCGGGTTTGTAATAATTGAGGACGTATTTTAATTCCATGAATAACGATCAGGGTATCTGTTTTCTTCATTGGACTGTTCTCAGACAGCCCCAAAACATAAGGCAGTAATTTCTTTTCTGCAAACGAAACTGTTTTTCCAAAAAGCGGATTTGCAGTGCTCGTATAATATTGCTGGCCTGTATGAATATCTTGTATCGTGACCAGTTTCTCTGGCTCCCCCGGCAGGTTGTTAAAAATTCTATTCACACAAGTGTATAATTCAGTGGTATAGATTTCGTTTGGGTGATCAGACTCTAAGTTTATGCCTTTCAAATCCACATATAATTGGTCCTTATATTTATCATAATAAACTTTTGCTGTGGTGAGGAGGTAAGGGGGTATAATTGTACCGTTTATTTTATTTGTTATTTGCCACGCATGCGCTAAATTGTCCCCAGACGCTTTTTGAGTTAAAAGAACAACATTTTTACCACTATTCAAAAATGCATCTACAGTCGCTATAACATTGATTTTGGTTATCCCTCGAATTAGTTTACAGTCTATTCCGCAATGTTGGAGGAATTTATGCAAGGGGCCATAAGTTGCTCTTCCGTGAATCGTGTTTTCATCCTGTCGAACGCAAAGTTTAAATCCATGCTCTTCAAATTGTGAAAAAAGAAAATTTGTTTTTAAACCATATAGTGTGTATGCGTTTCGAACGACTACCAAAGCACAATCTTTTAGTCTCTCACAACAGTAGTATTGCTGATTCATAAAGAGTTCACCTATACTGGTCGTGGAGGTGGACTTGAATTTCCAGCAGATTGATCTGGTGGTGCTGGTCGGTTAGCTTGGTTAGCTTGGATTGCCTTCCACAGTGTTTGATCCTTATCCTTCTCTAAAACAGATTTAACATAAGGCGACATATCACCAATATTGAATCCCCCATTTAATAAGACTGCGACACTCTTTTTAACTGAATCTGGGGATATGCTTTGGTCAAATTCCAGATTGAAGGTTTTCCCTGCAGGCATTTGCGCGAGCAGATCAGGCAGCAACTTATCTAGAGCGGAACCCGTAAATGCAATTTCTAATTGTTCAGTATTGTGTTTTATGTTTACAGTCCCTTCTAGGTGCTTCGTCATTTCTAGCGTTCTATTTATTGGGTCTAGAACGCATTTGTAGTTGTGATCTTGCCCAACTTTTTGGAGCCGGATTAACAAATCGTCTGACAACCCGTCAGCGGACGCCGTAAGTGTCGCTGCTGCCCTCTGAGCTGGTTGTTGGCCTTTTAAGGTAGCAGCATGACCCGGTGTATATTGAGCAGAACCAGAAACATTTGTAGATTGCTGCCTAAACTGTGCCATAACGTTATGGGCGTCAAGTTGAATATTACTCGCGTCAGCAGCTGTTGTCGTTGGTGCAACTGGCGCTGCAGTTGTTGCAGGAACAGCCGTTGTTGTTGGTGTAGCTGCAGAAGCTGTGGCAGTTGCGTTGGCTGTAGCTTTCAACTGCATCAAAGTACTGATGGGTACCTTTATTGTATAATAAGCGCTCTTATCATCAGCCCCTCCCTTCACAACTTTCGTTTCGTCTAGCCCCAGTTGACTTAATTCTTTTTTTCGCGCTTCGTTACCCACACTAAGTAGTAAAGTAAAATTACCCTCCTCCTGATGCTGATGGTGCTGCATTACACTTACTCCAAGCTTTTTTTCTACGAATTTTTCTAGCTCTTTCTTTTTTTCACCTGTAAGTGCTTCTGTTGCTGGAGCTGCCGCTGCCCCCGTTTTTGCATTTGGGCCACTGGTTGCTGATGCTGTGGCTGTTGCCGCAGCGGCCGTAGCTGCCGCGTCCGCTACTTTTTTAGCCACAGCCCGTTTTAATATGTTAATATCTACAAATAATAGGCCCCCCTGAGCATCATCGTTCATTGGGTTATTTAATCCGTAAACTTCTTTAAGTTTGCGATTTATAAAATCGGTTAATCGCCTTCTCTTTTCATTAGGTATATTGGTAACCTCTAAGTCTCGACCACCAGCTGATCTGTTGACTTTCCACTCAAGACCTTTTGTTGCAAACTCTCCAAGGTCTTTATCTCCTTTTGCTTCATTAAGAAATGTGTTTAGAACACTTCCGAGTTCTTTTTCATCTTCTTTATCTTTGGCATCGTTCGAAGTTTTATCGCTTGTAGTATCAGTTTTTGGTGTAGCTGCAGCGGTAGCTGCTGTGGCTTTTGCGGCTTCACTCGCTGCTTTTTCTCGTTTTGCCGCTTCTAAGATAGATGTCTGTTGGGTAGTATCTAACATTATTTTTCTTAAATTAATTAATTTTGCGTAGTCATCCACAGGTATATACATACTATAATTATTTTCATGACCTGTAATTGTTGGAGCTCCTGATCCAGCATTTCCAAATAATAACTTATTCAATACACCCATATCTCTTGTTGCCATTTCTTTAGTGGTATTAGTAGGCTCTACTAATTTATTACCTTCTAATCTCCACTCTCTCCCTGTCGCCACTGTTATCATCCCGTTTTCAACCATAACCGTGTTCAGGAATATGCTAATTTTTTTAAGTTCTTCAGACGATAGTGGAGCTGGTGCTAGGGGAGGAGGTGGTGGCGGTGGTGGAGTTGATGGTGGGGGAGGTGGTGGTGGATTATCAGCTTTAGAAGTTGCTGTCGGTGGCGGTGGTGGAGTTGATGGTGGGGGAGGCGGTAATACAACTGCAGGTGCAGCAGGAGGAGGTGGTGGTGTTAATGGTGGTGCAGCAGCCACTGTTGGGTCCACTTTATCTGCGCTTGGGACTGCTGGAGGAGGAGGTGGTGGCGGAGCTGGTGGAGGAGACGGAGGCGATTGCGACCCAGCTTTTTTTCGTGCTTCTGCCGTTGCTTTTGCTTTATCTAAATTCTCTTTCGTCCCCTCTAATGCCTTCTTAATAGTCTGATTAGCATCATCAGGTGTTAAATTCCCCGCAATAATTTCTCTTTTTATTTGAATAGCCAAACGTGCTAAATCAGCAGTCGAGAGGTTTGCTGCATTTATTTTTACTAATGCTGCATCCCCTACCAATGGTGCCAAATGATCTAAAATAGTTTTTTTATACTCGTCAGTCGCAGTTGCCAAGAATTTTTCAGCACCTTCCCCCATAAGTAATTCATGAATATTTTTTCTTCGTTTTTCTTTTGCATCCAAATCGAAAAACTGAAATTGAATTGAGAGGGGATCTGTTTCTGTTTTAACTAAATTATCGGTAACCAGTTTTGACTGTAAATGGTTAATGATATCCTTTTTAATCGTGTCATATATTCCTGGGGTTGAAGCAGCCATTATACCTCCAAAATGGATTTAGTCGATAGTCTGTATTATAGCTTATTTTTTAATTATACTGATTTTATTTCAGATTTATGTGGTTACAAGCTGTTGTTTTAAAAGCTAATTTATTATCTTGACAAGATTAAGAGAGATATGACATGATGATATGAGTTAATTATTATTGAACGGGATAATTGATATAAGTTTTCGTTTAAGGATCCCAATTATTTTACGGAGCGTGTATGTCAACACCTACTCATGTAGTAAAGAAAAAAATAGCCGACGAAGTTTCCCCATCATCCCGACCTCTAGATCGTACTGAACTAATGAGGCGTCCAGGATGGTTGAGAGTAGAACAACTTAGAAGTGATGCCAGTGAGGATTATATTTCTAAACAAAGAGAAAAAGAGCGACTTGAGGGTCTTGTTAGAGAAGATATTACAGCATGTTTAGCGGAAGCGGGTCTTCCAGCAACAACGGAGAGAATAACTGAATTTCGGAAAAAGATCGAAGCAGTTTATTTAGCTGAACAAGCCAGAAGTTCAAATTTATCTGCAAGCACTTTTATTCAATTTGTACAATGTTCAGATGAAGAACGTCGACAAGAACTCGCTGAAAACCTACAAACCATACGCCCTATATTAAATATGCCCTATGAAATAGCAGTAGCTAAAGCTCAACTAGAAATATACCATCAGTTTATTCTAGATGGGAATCAATATGAGAGTATGTCTTTTGAGACTATTAAGCAGTTATATTCGGTAACTTATAAACAATGGGAAGATTTGATTAAGCAATGTAGTGAGGCCAGCAGTCAAGTGGCTAGATCATCTCGCAACGGTAGTAATACACTAGTAGCAGATCGTGCTACATGGCGTGCGTTAGAATTACAAAAGAATATTGTGATGGCTCGTGTACAAGCCCTTGATAGATTAGTAACTGCTCGCGAAGAACAATTGAAGAAAGAGCAAGAGGAAAAGTTAAAGCGAGACAAAGAGGTGGGGGAAAGGGCCTGCAGCATGGCGCAGAATATGGCAGAGAGTGCGGTTAATGCGACCTTAAATCAACTTTCACCAAAACAGCTTAGAGAAATGTCTCAAAAGCCTGGTTCTCCCTCTACTCCCATCACTGTAAAAGTGCAGTTAGATATGGGGGTTTCTAAAGCTGAATTTGAAGCAGCTAGAAAAGCACAAGTGGATTTAGAGCAACGTACAAAGCAAGATAGTGAGATTAACAAGAAAAGAATAGAAGATTTACGAGTTGCGCATCAAGCTGAAATGGCAAGGCAACATGCGGTGCAACAAAAGCGTGCTGAAGAGCAAGCAAGGGTTAATGCAACACAAGCAAGGGTTAATGCCGAGCAGGAAAGGAAATTAAAAGCGCAAGGAGATACTTTAAGTAAAGTTCAAGATGAGACTAAGCAAAATAGCGAAAACGTCCAACAATTGGCTATAGAAGTGTATAGACAAGGTCAAACCTTACAGTCGGTATCAACGAATGTAGAAATGTTGAATCAGCAATTGTCTCTCCTACAGCAAGATATGGCCAGTCGCTTTAAAAAAATTCAAGAGGAAATGGTTTGTACTAAAGAACAAGGGGAATCTCAATTTGTTCATCCTCATCAAAGAGCATTTTTCCAAAGCTTACAAAGAACTTTAAGAGCCACGCTTAGGGCTATAGAAGTGCTTTCTACTGGCATGATTCCCAGATTGGAAAATAGTACAGCTGATATCGCTGCTCGAGGAATAAAAGCCATTAGTGACGTAGTGCCATTTGGTGGAATAGTAGGTTCCATTGTGAGTGGTATTATTAGTACGCTTAAAGATAGATCTGAAAGAGAAAGAGTAAGAGCTATTACTGCGCGAGTACCTTTTAATGAAGAGAATTATTCCAAAATAGCGAGCGAATTAACTTTACCTGCTCAAGAGGCGTTAAGGACTCATATTAAAATGACTGAACAGGTGAATCAACTTGCTGGTTGTGCAGTCAGATTGATGATAACTGAATTTTATAAATTAAATAGCCCGTTTAATGGAGAGGCCGAATTTAGAAAACAAATGATAGATATTGTTAGAGTAAGAAATAATAAAGAATTTCAAGCTGAATTTGGGTCACTTTGTTTCCCTACTTCAACACTGCAAGCCATTAGAGGTGTTTTATCCCCATCACTCAGACCCCCTATCCCTCCCTTTTTCTCAGATGTCCCATGTACTTCAATATCAGTAAGGCCGGTTAACGAAGCACAGCCACAAGCTCGAGCCTCTGCTGCTGGGGCACCCATTGTAGCAGGGTTTAATGCTGCAGCCGCAGCAGCCAAAAAACAAAATGAGACTTCTAAACGACCTCTTCCGCCACCACCCACACCACCCAGACCAGCATTTACGCCTACCGCAGCAATGGCTATGGCTAATGCTTCGGGTACAGCTTCGGTTGTTTCAGTCGGGCTTGGGCGGGCTCGGGCTGTTGCTACTGTTGCGGTTTAAACACTGGATTGCTTCGCTACGCTCGCAATGACGAGAGGTTCGAAATGACGAGATGGATTGCTTCGCTATGCTCGCAATGACGGGGACTCTCGCAATGAAAGAGGAAGCAATATCTCTGGATTCATTTTATTTGCACGTTTTGAACAGCCTTTTGGTAAATATCAAAAACCTTATCTTCAGTAAGAGTTTCAAATTTACAATACTCCAAAGTAAGACGTGTCAGCTCCATAGCCCCTTTATGCTGTGCTTTTAAGAAATCAGTCATGGCCCCCATGGCACCTATGGTTTCTTCTGCATCCTCTTCGTTAGGAGTCCATATTCCGTTTTCATCGTTAAATCTTCGAACATCTCCCATATATTGATCCCTTATATCAGTGAGCACGATCACAACCATTGAGAGTATAGCACAATAGATATTTACAAAAATCGCACCGAGGGGGGAGTGACTCTCTTTCAGTATTTCTTTTTTTTAAAATACGAGGTACTCTTTGGTTTGGATAAGGAGTTGGAGATTTTAAATGAAAAAAGGACAGGAAGTAAGAACTTGTACTCGATCTGATAGTGGTAACGTTGTATGCACAGGGGGTTCGCGCCCTCCTTCTATTGAGATAGGGGGCCATAGAGGTGCCAATAACCAACCTACCATTAACCTCCCTACCACTAGATACACTTTTCAGCCTGCAATACACCAACATCCCACGTCTACCTTTCGATTTCCAATCTCCCCTGCCGCAAGCAATCATTCATTAATAGAAAATCCAATATCAGTGGCCGGTATATCTGCATTAATGAATCAATTCCAAGCCAGGAATCGGCAACGAGCTAATGCAAAAAAATTCTCAAGCTAATCGTAAGAAAAAAAGAATTCAAAAACTCAAACATACATTACCCAGTGTTATCAAGAAAGCAAGAAAAACTGATCAACCTATAAAAAAACGTTTCATTGCAAGCGGTGGGCCAAGAGCGCCAGAGAATCCTGACCTTGAGCAAGAAAATTCTGCTTCTTCAACGCCCCCGCCTGATTGTGATTCTCTAAAAACTCCCAAGAATGAAGAAGAACTTAATCAGCATAATGAAGAATGGGATAAGCAATATGAGGAAAAAATGAGGCAATATGATGAGGAAATCAGACGGTGTGATGAAGAAATTAAGCGTTGTGAAGAGCAATACGATGAGGAGATCAAACGATGTGATGAAGAAGCTGCAGGTTTTACCCTAGAATTTAACACTCAAACCAAACGAAGTGACGAACAACGTGCTGAAGAATCTGGTCGAAGGTGTGAACCGTCCGAATTTTTAACCCTGTGGAATAATAGACGTACTATGGGTACATTTAACGATACGCGATCCAGAGGGTTACTGCCAGATAGCGCACTCGTACTGCAAAACAACCTTGTTGCATTACATGACAGAAATAATCGAATTAGATATTCAGTGAAATTAGAACATGAAAATTTTGTCGCAGGCCTAGAAAGAGGTTTTTTTGAGTCTTGTTTAATTGGTATTGGACGTTCTGTAGTGTCGTTGGGTCAAGGTATAAAACAACTTGGGCTTGAAGCAGGAGAAAGATTTGGCGTTGTAGAACACAGTGTACTCGAGCGATATACAAATGAAATTAATGAAGAATCTCGATTATATTATCACACGCCTGTTGGACAAAGCTGGACAGGTAGGGGTGCAGAACTTGCAACTGATATTGGGGCGACATTCCTTTTACCTGGAGGAGTGGGTCTTCGTGGTACTAGATTTATAGCAAGTACAATGGGAACAGGTGCAGTAATAGGGGGTACTAGAATAACACAAGATGGATTATTTACTTCAAGGTTACAGAATATGGCAGAAGGTGCTCTATGGGGTGCAGGTGCTGCTGTAGGCACCCAATATCTGTTACCGAGGGCAAGAGATACCCTTATGTTTTTATATAATGGAAGTAGAAACCAAATATCTCACGGAGCACTAAGACTACAAGAATTTGGTAAACCCATTGTTTCTAATTATCGTTTGCGTTCACCTATTGTATTTCAATTTGAGCAGGGACGTTTATACTCAAGTGTTTTTGGACTGCCCCCAGATGCTATTAGGCTTAGGGCTCCTTGGGCACCAAAAGACTTGCTTAGCCAAACGGGAAGACTTCATCCAGAACCATTATTGTCACACGAAATTCAAATTGTGGAAAGATGGGAATTGGAACGAGTAACATTGATGGATAGGTTAAGAACCAGAGATTTATCAATGCTTGAACCGGGTTTAAGAAGTCAATTTAATTCGACGTTCCGAGCATTAAGAGATCATATGACTCCTGATGATTTGGCTGCAATTTTTAAGGAAAATAGAGGCATAAAAATATATAAAGGAGATGGTGATTTGTATAATCATGTAAGAGAATGGGATTCTGTTCAGCAATGCTTTAAAAAAGCTTTTAGGGAAGCAGAAAGGAACGGGTTAACAGCAGAACAAGTTACCGTTGCTAATCAGCAGTTAGGTGATATAAGTAGATTATGGACCCGCTTCAAAAAAATAATACTTCGAGCACAAAACGTACCTGAAGACAGTTTAAGACCTTAAGTTATATAAGTGAGGATTTATGCAATCTCAAAAGCAATATGTTGAAGAATTAAGGAAAAAATTAAGACGAGTAAAACCGGGAGTAGAGAATTCCTATGAAATTATTGATGAAGCACTAGATGCCTTAAGTTTAGCTGGCAAAGACCAACTAACGGAGTTAACCCCTGAAGTTTTTGAACTTTTAAAATGTACAGATGAAGATGTAAGAGCTGAAGCGGTAATGACCCTTTCGTTTAATACAAGATTACGGGTTGCTGAATTTAAAGAAACCGCTTATAAAATATGGTTAGAAGATAAACATGAAGGGGTAAGGATAGCGGCTTTAAGTTCATGGATATCTTATTATTCTGGAAAAAAAGAATCAAAGGTACTTGAAGTATTATATGAAATATTAAAAAACGAGGACTACTCCCCAGATATACGTTACACAGCATTAAGTGGTATGTTTGATATAACCCGAGAACCCTCTAAATTCTATAAACCATTCCAATCGCTATTTCCGATAGAAAAACCCTTTTCCCATGAGCAATTTAATAAAAAGGTTGACTGGAAGGAAATGGAA
>Ga0206998_1059_pt1 | contig 30285 bp, 20 predicted proteins | sample Alteio_BWMinCont_FD_153309 | JGI IMG/M metagenome (GOLD analysis project Ga0206998, IMG submission 153309) | Enriched cells from forest soil in Barre Woods Harvard Forest LTER site, Petersham, Massachusetts, United States -... | ecosystem: Environmental > Terrestrial > Soil > Temperate forest >... | reverse complement strand
ATTCGCATTGTCAGCATTGAGTTCTTCGAACCCAACCACACGCATCCCGATGCGGGCAAGCGGGCGGCCGCGCAGGCCGATTTTATTCGCGCATTGGAATTTTGCCATCGCCTGGGTTGCAAGTTTGTCGGCACTTTCAGCGGTGGGCAGCCGGGCGTCAGAATGGAGGATCAGGCCGCGGCCTTCGCCGATGTCTTCAACGAAAAATACCTGCCCGTTTGCGAGAAGCTCGACGTCGCGATGGGATGGGAGAATTATCCTACCGGTGTCAATTTCGCAAGCACTCCGGCAGCGATGCAGGCCGTTTTCGACCGCGTCCCGAGCAAGCGGCTGGGGCTGGAATTCGATCCCTCGCATTTCGTGCGGCTGTATATTGACCCGGTCAGTGCGGCGTGGCAATTCAAAGACCGTATCCTCGCGGTGCACGCCAAGGATACGGAGATCACTCAGCCTGTACTGCAGCAGGTGGGCATTGCCGGCCAGGGATGGTGGCGTTATCGGATCCCCGGACAGGGGATTGTCAACTGGACGGCATTCCTCACGGTCCTGCTGCAGATCCGCTTCAACGGCGGCATCGCGGTGGAGCACGAAGACCAATTCTGGGATGTGGAGCGCACCGCGAACCTTCCCGATTTTCCGCAGCAGCGCAAAGACGGATTTGTCCTGGCGCGACGTTTTCTGGAACAGTATCTGCCTGGGCGCCAGGGATAACCGCAGTGCGCCTGCATTCCCCCTATATGCTCGGCGCTTCTTCAGCCGCCGCAAAAACTCGTTGGGGCAAATAGCCGTGCACTTCGATATTGGGGATGACCAACACCGGAGCGGCGTATACGATCCCTCCGCGGCAGACTCTGATCTCGCCGTTGCTTGAGCGTTCGGCAATGCATCGTGCCCAAGAGCAGTTCGGATCGATCGCGACCCCGTTACACGTATCCGATTTGACGAGACCTGGTGACTCAATGCACAGTTGGCAGGCATGAATGCCTCGATTAGGCTCCTCGGGCTTAGAACTCAGTAATTTCATCTTCTAAATTAAATTAGCCGGCCATCACCCCCCCCCCTTTGAGATAAGGATGGACATTGTCGAGCCAACCCACATGGACCACGCCTGGATGCGAGCCGTGTCCGTATCCGTACGCAGAAAGGTCGGGAACATACGTCAATTGCCTTTGAGATTATCAACTGATTGGAGGTTCCGTGGCGGCAGCCGGCAATTCTGAAGGTTCCGAATGGTTTGTGATCCAACCTTCAGTTACCTTTGTGACAAAAGGCTGCGCCGTCTGTTGCTCAAGTAGTCTTTGTCGCGGTAGGGATCTCATTCGCTGCGACACACGTTCCTATGGACATTCCAAAGGAGAGCTGATACTCTTCTTTGCAATGTCCATAGGAGGGATCGTGAGCGGCGAAAGGTCCGAAGTCTTGCAAGGCACCTTGGACCTCATGATCTTGAAGACTCTGCATGCCATGGGCCCCTTGCACGGATTTGGAATGGCTCGCCTCGAGCAGTTCAGCGAGGATGTTTTGAAACTCAACGAAGGTACCGTGTATACCTCTCTCTTGCGTCTTCAACAACAAGGATGGATCGCCGCAGAGTGGGGCGCTTCAGAGAATAATCGCAAGGCCAAGTTCTACTCCATCACCAGGCGCGGGTTGAAGCAGTTGGCCGTTGAAACGGAGAATTGGTCACGTATATTGGGCGTCATTGGCCGCGCGCTGAGCCAGGAAGGGCAGGGTTGACGATGATCTTACGGCTTCGTGTTGCAGCGGCAAAACTCGCCGCCTGGTTCAGGCGGAGCGACTTAGATCGCGATTCCGACGATGAGGCGCAGATGCACCTGCAACTCCTTGCAGAGCGATTTATGGGCCAGGGAATGGGGCGGGAAGAGGCTGCGTTGGCGGCGCAACGTCAATTTGGAAATCCCGCTCTCTTGCAACAGCGGCAGCGGGACATGCGCTCCATCCTATTCGTCGAGAATCTCGGACGTGACCTGCGCTTCGGCGCGCGCCAACTCCGCCGCAGCCCTTCGTTGACCCTTATCGCCATCGTATCGCTGGCGCTGGGCATCGGCGCAAACACGGCCATCTTCACGGTTGCAAAGAAAGTCCTGCTGGATACCTTGCCCGTCAACAACCCGGGGGAATTGAGGCTGTTGACATGGGTGAGTGCTCATGAGCAACCAGTGCCTCCGGTGTGGGGCGATGTGAGCTCCACTGAGGGTGGCGGCCTGCGCAGCACCGCGTTCTCCTACCCGGTGCTGGTGGAGATGCGAAAAGAGACTGGCGTCTTCCGGGATCTGATTGCCTTCAAGGACATTCAGTTGACTGTAACCGTGGATGGAACTCCGGAACTGGTCGCCGGCGAGATGGTTAGCGGCGAAACCTTCCGCGGGTTGGGAATAGAACCAATTCTTGGCCGGCCAATCACCCCTGCTGACGATGCGGGACGGGATAAGGGTCCCGTTGCGGTGATCAGCGAAGAGTATTGGGCGGAGCGGTTTGGCCGGTCGATCTCTGTGCTGGGTAAAACGATCTTTGTGAACGGTGCCCCAGTGACCGTAGTGGGAGTGAGTCCGGCGCGGTTCACTGGTCTGCAGATGGGAGAGCGGATACAGGTATTCGTGCCACTCACCCTGCAGCCGTTGCTGGTTCCCCGTGAACAATTGACGGAATCAGGAAGCACTTCCTTGCTGAGTAATCCGCAGTCGTGGTGGGTTCTGATCCTGGCGCGCCTGCGTCCCGATGTGCCTGAGGCGCGCGCGCAGGCGGCGCTCGACGTTGTATTGCGGCAGACGGCGAGGGCGACGTTGCCCCATTCGAACGGTTTGGACCAGTTCCATCTCAAGCTCGAACCTGGGAGCCGTGGGCTGGATTATCTGAAGGATGAGTATGCCAGGCCGTCCTACGTCTTGCTCGCCGTTGCTGGTCTTGTCCTGTTGCTGGCGTGCGTGAATCTGGCGAATTTAATGCTGGCGCGCGCGGCCACCCGGCAACGCGAGATCAGCACACGGTTGGCCTTAGGGGCGCGGCGACTGCACATTCTGAGGCAAGTCTTACTGGAGAGCCTCCTTCTGTCCGGCATGGGCGGAGTCGCCGGGCTGGCGCTCGGTTACCTGTTGCGCGATGCAATTCCGCAACTGCTCGCAACTCCCGGAAAACCGGCACCGATGCACGTCGAGTTCGATGGCGCGGTGCTGGCCTTCACGATGGGAGTTTCTCTGGCTACAGGGCTTATTTTCGGCATTGTTCCTGCCTGGCAGGCGACACGCGCCGAGGCCAACGCGGTGCTTAAAGACGCCAGCCATGCCACACCGAATCGTCGCAGACTCCGGCTAGGTAAAGGACTGGTGGTGATGCAGATTGCCCTTTCGACGCTGCTGCTGATTGGCGCAGGGCTTTTTGTACGAACGCTTTTCAACCTGAGCCGCACTCAACTCGGATTTCGAGCGGATCATATTCTCCTCTTCCGGTTGAATCCGCCGCGGACCCGCTATACCGACGCAAAAACGATCGCACTCTATCGCCAACTGGAAGAGAAGCTGACTGCGATTGCCGGCGTCAGATCCGTAGCGATGAGCAACATCGCGATCGTCGGCGACGGGCATTCGGGATCGACATTTCATATCTCCGGCGAGCCTCTGGAACGGGAAGCAATCCGCGTTCAATCAAACGGCGTGGGAGTGAATTTCTTTTCGACCATGAGTATCCCAATTCTGCAAGGGCGCGGTTTTAACACGCACGATACGCCGGCCTCGCCCAAGGTCGCCGTTGTAAATCGGGCACTCGCGCGGCAGTTCTTTTCCAATGGAAACCCCATCGGGAAGACTTTTGAGGCGGACGCGGAGGATGTCAAGGGGCCCATTCAAATTGTTGGAGTTTCCGGCGATACCCGCTATGCGGATTTGCGCAGCGAGACGCCGCCAACGTTCTTCGTGCCCTACCAGCAAATGCTGTCGGTGGGCCGCATGGTTGTCGAAATCCGTACGGCAGCGGAACCGGACAGCGTGTTGAGCCAAGCGCGTACGGCGGTCGCATCGCTGGACCGCGATTTGCCCCTGATCGACGTGCGCACCATGACGGAGCAAATCAAGGCAACGATGTCAGAAGAGCGTGTTTTTGCACAGTTGACGAGCGGGTTTGGCATCCTTGCGCTGGTGCTGGCCTGCATCGGGATCTACGGCATCATGTCCTATGCGGTGGCGAGGCGTACGGGGGAAATTGGCATTCGCATGGCATTGGGTGCGCAAGCTGATCGAGTGCTTGGGATGGTGCTGCGCGAGGTAACCTGGATGGCCTTCGCGGGCATCGCAGTGGGGTTAGTTGGCGCCCTTTGGCTGACACGTTTCCTCGGCGCGATGTTGTATGGGCTGAGGCCCTCTGACCCGGCAACCTTGACAGGCGCAGCTGCGCTACTGATGGTGGTTGCTACCCTGGCGGGTCTTGGTCCAGCCCTGCGCGCGTCACGGATCGATCCCATTCGCGCCTTGCGGCATGACTAACGCACATGACTCCATGAGCCGGCGCCGGAACGTTCAAAGAGACTCCGGGTTTCTCACCTTTGGGCCACTTCGTCATCGACCCAGGCGTCATCTTCCAAGCCAGGACTCACCCATTCGGATAGGTTAAACGCCCCGGTACAGCGAAATGGCTTGCGGAGCTGTTGAAGATCCGAGATGTCTTCCGGGCTTATTTCTCGGGTAAGTGCGGGGCCCCTTGCTCTGAGCGTGCCCAAAACATTCTCTGGAACCGCGCACGCACAGCGAGCGCTTGCCGAGGTGGAACTGAGTTCGTCGTAAGTCCGGCGGGGGAGGTTGAAGTTCAGCTACCACCCATATAGGGAAGGATGTCCGCGATCATCGTTTACAAGGGTGCTGCTGCACGCATCGCCTGTCGGAAATAACTATCCGTAGATGGAAAGACTGTAAACGGGCTGAACGCCCGTTCCCTTGCCCTGTAAACAGGTGTGGACACGGAGGAATTGTGATTTGCCTAAGTGGTTCAAATATCTAAGTCTGGTTCCTGTCGCTTTGGCATGGCTGTTGCAATGTTACTGATTAGAACCTTTGAAGATGACAGCCATCTCCAGGTGGAACTAGAGGCGAGCGCGGCCGCTCGATGCCAGTAAGTGTGGGAGTGGATGTCTTTCACCCGCTGCCCACTTGTTTCGCGAAACTTCGTCACTCGGGAGGCACTCGTGTTCAGGAGTAAGTACTTTGTCTCTGCACTGGCGATGTTTGCGGGGTTGATGGTATTCGGCTGTGGCGGAGGTTCCGGATCGGGCGGAGGTTCGGGCTCGGGAGGGGGAAGTTCCCCCCAAATAAGCGTCGCGGTAACGGCATCGTCGGACACGGTTGACGCTACGAATTCCGTGACCTTATCCGCGGCCGTGACGAACGAAACGAGCGCGGCCGGCGTGAATTGGGCGGCGAGCGGCGGAACCCTCTCCAGCAAGACGACGAGCGCGGCGACCTTGACAGCGCCTGCACCATCGAGCTCGGCAGTGACCATTACCGTCACGGCCACGTCGATTGCAGACAACACTAAGTCGGGGACGACGACAATCACTGTACCTGCGGCGCCCTCCGTCACTACGGGCGCGCTGGCACCGGCCACGGTGGGTACGGCCTACTCGGCAAACCTTGCCGCGACCGGCGGCATTGCGCCTTATACGTGGACCCTTGCGAGTGGGACGCTTCCTCCTGGCTTGAGCATGAACGCCGAGGGCATAATTGCGGGTACTCCAATGGCTGCGGGAGCGGGAGCGGCCGATCCTACATTTCAGGTGACCGATTCCGGCAAGGCATCTCCGCTGACGGCGACGGCGAAGCTTGGCCTGGCTGTCAATCAAGCCCCGGTGATTACATTTGCGGGAGCAACGTTGGCCGATGCTACCTATAACACTGCATACTCGGCCGCGGTGACAGCCTCTGGCGGTGCGGGCCCACTAACCTACACTGTAGCCGCCGGTGCGTTCCCCAAAGGCGTGACCATGTCCGGGCAGGGAGTCATATCCGGAACACCTTCCGCAGGGGGCAGTTTCTCTATAACGGTGAATGCGGCTGATGCCTTCGGAGATTCGACTGCGCAGGCGTTCTCGCTCAAGGTTGACTATCCCGCGCTGAGTGTGACTGCCGGCGGAATGCCGATGGGATATGTAGGCTCGAACTATACGGCAACATCACTTGCCGCTGCAGGCGGTTCAGGTACCGGGTACACATGGTCGGTGGCAAACGGCTCCACATTGCCGGCGGGATTGACGCTTTCCACGGCCGGGGTCCTGAGCGGAAATCCCACGGCAGCGGGGACTGTTGCCACTACCGTAGCGGTAACGGACTCCGCCTCGAACTCTGCCACGGCTGTGCTCTCTTTTACGATCAGGCCTGCGCTCAACATTGCCACGGCAACCACTCTTCCCCTCGGCTATGTCGGGTCGAACTATTCGCAAACCCTGGTGGCGACCGGTGGTTCGGGCACGGGATACACCTGGGCCGTGACCGGCGGCTCGACGATGCCGGGGGGACTCGCCCTATCCTCCGGTGGGATGTTGAGCGGCAAACCCACTTCTCCGGGTAGTCCCACCTTCAGCATCACGGTCACGGATTCGGCGTCCAATATCGCCAGCGCAACATTCTCCCTGCCCATCACTGCGTTGTTAGGAATTTTGACTCCCCTTGCACTGCCCACGGGATACGTTGGCGCGAACTATTCGCAAGCCCTTCAGGCCGGCGGCGGATCGGGCGCCGGTTACACGTGGACGGTGACTTCGGGCGCGGCGGGACTCGCAGCAGTAAACCTGGCAATTTCCAGCGGTGGTGTGCTCTCAGGCACGCCGACAGCAACGGGCGCGCCAAGTTTCACGGTCATGGTCACCGATTCGGCTTCGAACACCGCAACCGCGACGTTCACTCTCACCATCGGCGCCGGGGTGAGCATTACCACGCCGACCACCCTGCCTGCCGGCTACCCATCCGCGGCGTACCCTTTTACCAACCTGTTGGCAACGGGTGGTTCGGGAACAGGATATAGCTGGTCGTGGGCTGCGGCGAGCGGATCCTCGATTCCACCTGGGCTAAGTCTCTCCAGCGCAGGCGTCATCGCCGGAATGCCCACGGCTTCAGGCAGCTTCAACATGGTTGTGAGAGTCGAGGACTCGGTCCAGAACACTACGTCGAAGACATTCTCGCTCAGCGTCGTTCCGACACTCGTCATCACGTCACCCGCAACGTTGCCGTCGGGCGTGCTCAACAGGGCCTATTCACAGGCGTTGACCGCGATTGGAGGTTCGGGCAGTTATACATGGAGCCTGACCGGGGGAGCAAGCAGCCTGGCCGCCTTCAGCCTCACACTGTCGAACGGCGGCCTGCTTTCCGGCACGCCGTCCAGTTCTGGAACTGCGCTTTTCTACGTCAAGGTGACGGACGGAAACAATCACACGGCGATCGGCACGTTCTCTGTGACGATGAACGCATCTTTGGCCATAACGACAACGAGCTTGCCATACGGATACATCTCGACGCTCTATTCGCAAACCCTGGGTGCGACTGGCGGCGCGGGCGCGGGATACACGTGGTCGGTTCTTGGGGGCGGAAACCTGGCCACATTCAACCTGAGCCTGTCTCCAGTGGGTGTCCTCTCCGGCACACCCGAAGCAACGGGGACGGTGAACTTTGCTGCGCAGGTCTCCGATTCGAGCGGCAACGCTGCGAACGCGCCGTTCTCATTCGTGGTGTACCAGCAGCTGTCGCTGCCGGTTACCGACCCAGGCACTCTGCCGTCGACCGCGACCGCGGGCGTTGCGTACACGGGCACTCTGAATGCATCGGGGGGCAGTGGCAACTATAGCTGGACAATTTCCGGTCTGCCAGCCGATGGATTGAGTGATTCAACCAACGGTGGCAGTTTGAATATCGGCGGATCACCGACCGCAGCGGCGACAGTGACCTTCACCGCCAAGGTGACGGACACCATCACCAATGCCACTGCGGGTCCAAACACCTATACGGTCACGGTGAGCAACCCTGTGAACCAGGCTGGATGGCAGCTGAGCGGTCAGATCCTCCAGAGCAGCCAATGCGGCGGAAGTGGAAATGAGACTCCCATCACGGTCAGCATCAACACCAGTCCGGTGCAGACCACGACCACTGACGCCAACGGGAACTACTCGTTCGCGCAGATTCCCAATGGGACCTTTACGATCACCCCGTCGGCTCCAGGAGAGAGCTCACTCTTCTCGCCCGCTACCTTGAATGTTGTAGTGAATAACAATCCGGTAACGGGAGAGGACTTCAACGCGGAGCTTGGTTATACCGTTTCCGGCACGGTCAGTTATAGCGGAACTCAGCAGGGACCGGTCTACGTTGAGCTGACTTCAAACGGTTGCGGCGGCCTCAGTCCGCTTGGCACCAGCATGACCGGCCCGGGAGTGTTTACGATCCACGGCGTGCCGCCGGGCTCGTACACCCTGAGTGCTTTCATAGATACCCTTGGTCGGGGTGCGACGAACGGGACTGAACCCACCGGAAGCACCTTGCCCGTAACCGTGGCGGCGGCCAACGTAAGCGGTGCGTCCGTGACCATGACGGATCCTTCTACTTATTCGCTCAGTGCCGGCCCAGCGCTGAACGTTATTGCCCCGAGCGATCAGGGTGTTGTGATCAACTTCGGGGCCATCACTTCGAACTCTGCCAACGGCGGCAACATTGAGTTGGCAACCTCCTACACCGTCCAATGGAGCGCCAGTTCGAGCTTTACCAATCCCGGGAGCCTGACCTTCACGGCAGGCGGAACGACCGGGACCGGGGTTTGGTTCCTGAACAATGGATTGCCGGGGCTTAGCGGCTCGTTCGTCAACGGCCAAAAATACTACTTCCGCTCCTGGGGGAGTGTGGGCAACGTGGCAGGTCCGATAACGGTCTACGGCGGCGCCATACCCACCGCTGTAACCATTGGCGCACCTGCGGGCGGCAATACTGTATCGGGTCTTATCACCTTCGGCGCGATACCCACCGGACCGCTCTATGTTGGCTTGCTCGACCAGAACACCGGAATCGCGTACACGACACGAATTGCGAGCCCCGTTAGCCCGCAGGCGTACTCCATCCAGGTTCCCACCGGCAGCAATTATTTCTTCTTTGCGATCCTGGATCAGAACAACAATGGCGCCATCGATCCGGGGGATGTCTCCAACACCCGTGCTCACAATTCCAGTGCCGTCAGTGTCCAGGGCAATACCACCGAAAGCCTGAGCCTTTCCAACTCTGCCAGCACGGTCACGGTGACAACGCAGTTCCAGCAGAGCGCGAACATTGGCGGCAGTACTGGTACGAATACCAGCTACAGCCTCAACTTCGATGTGAGGGAGGGCATCAAGGTTCCGGTTGCGGTTACTCTGTCTTCCGGCCCTAACTTCATCGTCCCTGTCGATATTGGCGCATGCGGCGCCAATTGCGGCCCGGCGGAGTTCCAGTACGGCGTGAATATCGGGAGCACCGTGCCCAACGTTGGCGACCGTTACAGCTTCAACGTCACCTATAGCGACGGGAGCTCGGAGGTGCTTTCAGCAACGGTATCGGGAGTCTTAACCGCGACGGCATTGGCTACCAATCTCTCTCCGCAGGGCACGGGAATCGTCACCCAGCCCGCATTCTCGTGGACCTACCCTGCCAACGCCGGCGGTTACACCTATCAATTCCAGCTGTGCTGCGACTCGAACGGGACCATCTGGTCTGTGCCGGGCAATAACTCCAAATCCTCCGGCTTTACCAGTGCGCAAATTCCGTCCGCGTCCCTCGCCTGGGGTGTAGATCCGACCGACTCCACGAATGATCTCCTGTTGGGAACCGCTTTGGATTCCGGGATCAATTACTGGTGGCAGATGCAAGCCCAGGACAGCAACGGCAACTCGGCGCAGGCTCAGGTAGGCTTTCAGACCATCCCGGGCGCGTTGGCCTTGCCTGCGTCGGGCGCTATCAACAGCGGCACTGTCGGAGAGAGTTATAGTGATTCGATCGTTGCTTCAGGCGGCCAGGGCCCGAACTTCAGCTTCACGGTGAATGGCTCTCCGGTTGCGACCAATGGGACAAAGCTCTCGATAGGAGACGGGCTGTATGTCTCGAGCGATGGCTCTGGCACGTTGAACTTGACTGGATCTCCCTCCGCCGCTACCGTGGCAGGCACGCCGGTCTCGTTCACAGTTGTGGTGACAGACAGCGCCAGCTCGAGCGTGGGACCACGGACATACTCCATCGCGGTCAACAATCCGGCACCTGTGTCACTGCCCGCGGCCGCCTCATTTCCGGCGTTAGTCAACGTGCCATTCAACCAGGCGCTCGATGCGTTGGGCGGCGTCGGCCCTTACGCTTTCACCGTCAACGGCACCTCGATTCCCACCACCGGGGCGCCGACCGGTAGTTGGGGCGGACTCAGTGTCTCCAGCACCGGCGGGACCACGCTCACCATCACCGGCGCTCCGACCGCGGTCTCCACCGTGAATCTGAGTGTCTCGGTGACCGATAGCACCACTACGAGCTATGGCCCGATCACCTACTCCGTCGATATCGTCACCGGCCCGAACGGCGTGAACAACAGTAACCTCAATGGCCGGTATGGCTGCCTGATCCAGGGCACCAACGACTTTGACCTTTCCCGCTGGGCGATGGTTTCCACCCTTGTCGCGGACGGCAATGGCAACATAGTCAGCGGCGTATTTGACCGCAACAGCCGTGACTACTCTGTCTCAGAGGTGTCAGGCACAGTGACGGGCACCTACAGCATCGGCGCTGATAGCAATGGCTTGGCGACAATTTCGTCCACCATCACCGCCGGTGGCAATGGAACTATTAACGCCCAATTCGCGATTGCGCTCAGCAATGCCGCTTCACCGGCGCAGCAGTTCAGCATGGTAGAGAGCGACGATGTGGGGCTGCCGGGGTCAGGCAAAAACGCCACTGCTACCTGTTACCTTTCGAACACAAGTGCCTTCAACGCCGCCACTATCAGCGGTATCAGTTTTGCCTTCGCTTTGGACGGCGAAGACGTTAGCGGGACACCGAAGGCGGCTGCGGGACGATTCACCGCTTCAAACGGAAGCATCTCCAATGGCTTTCTCGATCAGGTGAAGGGTGGCTCCTCAACAGTTGCGTCATCAAGCTTCACCGGTAGCTACACCGCGCCGGACAGCACTACGGGCCGCTTTACCGCCTCTCTTGCAACGAATAGCGGTACGCAGAATTTCGCCTTCTATATCATCGACGCCGATCGCGCCGTTCTGCTCGGCACGGATGGAAATTACGGTGCGGCAGCTGGAAACCTGCGCAGGCAACACCAGACTTCGTACTCCGGTGCGAATCTCAACGGAAAGCTCGTCCTCTACACGCAGGGAATGGACTTCACAGCCGCTCAGGGCAGCAATCCATCGGGATACTCCTCGTCGGTCTACGAGGGCACAGGCGATGTTGCCGGCAACATGACCATCAATCAGAGCTACGTGGACACCAATGGCGTGTATACGGTGGGAGCCCAGAACGGCGAACCGATCTCCGTCGCTTTCGACTCCACCAACCAGGGACGCGCCACTTTTGTGCCCGGCTCAGGCACCGGTTACCTGTATTTCTTCGACAACAACAGCGCCTTCGCGATGGACACCAATTCAGGCAGCAGCATCGAATCGGGCTGGGTGGAGCCGCAGACTCAAACCACGTTCACGGATGCGGCCGTTGCGGGGAACTACATGCTCGGACAAATGCCCGTGGAGTCGCCCACATGCAACGCAAGTGCGGGACAGTATGTCCTTACCAACGGGGGCGCCGTAAACGCCACCATCACCACCGCGGGTTCCGGGACGTTCAACTGGGACCGACCGCTCTCAATGACTTACAGTTGGGATGCGACGGCCCCCGGTACAGGAACGCTATTGCTCAGCGGCTCGGGGATAGGCGGAGCAAGCTGCGCTTCCATCAATTCCACGAAGACAGTCTGCACGCTCCAGAACGACTCGTGCCCAACTGTGATGATCCTGCAACGGTGACCAAGGCAAAATCGAGGTCACGATACGCGGGACCGCGTACCGGATTTTCGCCACTCGGTCCTGATGGTGAATTGAGGAGCGGTTGAGAACGCGCCGGTGTGGAAGAAGCGAGCCGGATTTCTTTCTGAAGGCGGAAGGTTCGGTTTCCCGACAAGATTCGGCCGCTGCGGCACAAAGCCGGCGAACGAGTTGTTGTTTGTGGCCTGCGTAACGGTGACGGGCATGCTGGATTGCAGGGAAACGATGGCATTGACAGACTACCCACCCAAGGCTAAATTCAGAAATCCGTTTGATGCGAACTGATGTCCGCGGCCGGCGGGCAGATCGTAGATGCTGCTGAAGGAGGTGACGTTGGGCATGCCGCCGCTGGATGAGCCGCGCTCGAGATAGGGGCTTGTAGGTCTCGGCGGCAACCAGGCCGCTTGAATTGGCGGAAGAGAGAACCGTGGCGGAGAACACCGACGATGCGTTATCAATCAGCTTCGAGTGTGTGTACGCGAACAGGAACGAAATGCCGTGAGCAAGTCGCTCCTCCACTCTCGCTTCAGCAGCGTTGTAGTTGGTGGTTCCGCTGTTGTTGCGGTAGGTGGCGATGTTCTGGAAGCGTGGATAGGGTTTGATGGGCTGCACCTTGGTGGTTGTTTTTCCACCGATGAACTCGAAGAGGGTATCTGGCCGTTGTGGGATTCGGCACAGTCTTCAGCAGCGGCGCTCCCTCGGCAAGTTGTGCCGCTGTCAATTGGTTGAGATTTGAATCCGGTATGCCGAGGTGAACTATGTGCGAACCCGCGTAAGCAAATTCAACTGACAGATTGTTAGTGATGGCTCGCTGAACAGCGAGATTCCATTGTTCGACGTAGCCCGGACCCGCAGCGCGATTGACGGTGTAGACGCTCTGGCCGAGGCCGGCGTCGGGCGTCAAGGGGATTGGCGACACCGACGGGCCTTGAGATGGGACGAATGCCGGCCCGAGGTTTTGTCCTGCGTCTTCTGCCCTACGTTTTGAATGAAGGGAAACTGCGGCGCGGTAAATGGCGTGGTGATGCCCGACTGATCGAAGAGCACGATGCAGAAACCGGCGCGGACAACGGTCTTCGGTGTGATTTCGAACCCGAGCCCCACCCGCGGGGCTGCGTTGATGCGACATGAAGTCTCCGGAAAAGACTCTGAATGCCCGATTGAGGCGGACGGCGGGTGATTGCGTAAGCGGAACAACAGGATGAAGCGGGAAATTCCCGTGATGCCCGAGGGTTTCCAGGCATCTCGACTTTAAACGGCTAAAATCGTATCGTCAACCTTGAGCGGTTGGAACATTAATGATCTATTCGTCCGATTCGTCGTCGAGGCGCTCGATCATCACATCAGTGGATTTGATCAGGGCTGCGGCGGTGTCGCCCTTCTTCAGGTTCAACTCGCGGACCGCATTGGCAGTGATGATGGCTGTAACTTCCGCATCCCCAATCGAGAGCACAACTTCAGCAAGCAGGCCCTCAATCCTCACGCTAACGACCTTGCCGGCGAGCTGGTTTCTGCCGCTGACACGCCGATAACGTTCCCGGGACTCGGTTTCCGGTTTCTTTCGATCCTGAGTGATAAAAGGGCGCAGGCTGGCCTCTGATAGCCGATGGTGACCGCCTGGGGTCTGGATGGTTTTCAACTTCCCGTTCAGGATCCACTTCTTGATGGTTGCGTAGCTGATCCCCATCATCCTGGATGCTTCGCGAGGCGTCATGAGATTGCCGCGACTTGCCATGAGTCCTTCTCGCTCCAATCATCAGGCACGACATCGCACTTGTCCACGCCAGAGTGTGACGATGAAATCCGGGCGCTCCCAAAAATTGTCTTCGACCGAGGGGATTCCTACGCGAGGCCACCTTCACGGGCGTAGTCGCCGGATTTGCCCCCGGTTTTTGACTCGAGCTGCACGCTGCGAATGACGATGGCTTTGTCGAGGGCCTTGGTCATGTCGTAGACGGTGAGGGCAGCGACGGAGGCCGCGGTGAGGGCTTCCATCTCGACGCCCGTGACGCCGAAGGTGGCAGCGGTTGCGGTAATGCGCACACCGTTGCCTTCGATGCGCGCCTGCACATCAACGTGGGTCAGGGGCAGCGGGTGGCACATGGGGATCAGATCTGAAGTGCGCTTGGCTGCCTGAATGCCGGCGAATCGCGCGACCTCTAGCGGATCGCCTTTGGGATTCTGCGGGAAGGCGGCGATGACGGCTGCGGAAAGCTCGACAAATGCCGAAGCGGTCGCGGTGCGTCGAGTGGGCTGCTTGGCGCTGACGTCGACCATGGACGCCTGGCCGCTATCGCCGTAGTGGGAGAGCTTTTGTTGCTGGCCGAGAGCCGGGGGGTGGTGCGGATCATCGTGCATGCGGGTCCTCAGAACGGAAGGATGCGTACGAGTTCGCCGGCGTTGAAGCAGTCGACTCCCTCGGGCACGGCAATGAAGCAGTTGGCGAGGGCAAAGGCGGCGAGGTCACCGGAACCTTTCCAGTTGACCGGCGCAACCTCAGTCGGGGTACCTGAAAGCGGATGGAAAGCGCGAGCGGAGGGAACGAATCGCGTCAAGCCGGGCTTTCCTTCAACGCGCCGACCGAGCCGGGCGAGGGAAAAACCGGGGCGTACTTCCCGGCTGCCTGACAGAGCAGCAAGCATGGGGGCGGCGAACAGAAGGAATGTGGCCGCCGAGGAGATGGGGTTGCCCGGCAGGCCGAACGCCTGCGCGGCCGGCGAATCCCTGTTGCGCGGGATTTCACAATAGACCAACGGCTTGCCGGGCTGGATGCGGACGCCAGTGAAGTGAACCTGCGCTCCAAGGCGGGCGAGAGCTGGTTCGACCAAGTCAAATTTGCCTGCCGATACACCCCCGGAGATGAGTACCATATCTGCCCAAAGGGCTTCAGCAAGGGCCGCCTCGATGGCGCCGGCGTCGTCTTTGGCAGCGGGCAGAAACCAGGGTTCTCCGCCGGCAGCTGTAACGAGAGCAGCAAGCATGGGGGCGTTGGAGTTGCGGATCTGGCCACCGGTGGGATTCTCCGCCACGGAGACAAGCTCGTCGCCGGTGGTTAGGATGGCGACGCGCGGCTTGACGAAGACTTGGAGGGTGGAAAAGCCGCAGGTTGCCGCGGCGGCGATCTGGGCGGGGCCGAGACGGGTGCCGGCGGGGAAGAGCTCATCGCCGGCGCGGGCTTCGGCTCCTTCTGGAACGATGTTTTCCCCGGGCTCGAGAGTGCGGGGCGCGGCGAGTCGTATCTTGCCTTCGCTGTGTTCGACGTGCTCCAGCATGGCGACGGCGTCGGCGCCGTCGGGAACGGCTGCTCCGGTCATGATTTCCCAGGAGGAAGCGGGCGGGAGTGGGCCGGCAGGCGGGTCACCGGCGCGGATAGATCCGGCGACTGCCAACTCCTCGTGGGTCGATGCTTCGGCTGCGCGGCACGCGAAGCCATCCCGAGTGGACCGCGGGAAGGAAGGCATGTTGCGATCGGCGCGCACAGGTTCCGCGAGTACGCGGCCATGGGCGACATTGAGCGCCACCTTGTCGATAAGATGCGGGCAACTGAGGACTTCTTGGGCTCGCGAAGCAACGTGGGCCGCAGCTTCGTCGTAACTGGGCAGGCCGGTGGGCATGAAATGAATTGTAGAAGAGCAGACGACGGACTACAGAGAATGAGTGCAGAAGTGAAAAGTGAAAGGTGACGAAGTGGGAAAAACGAAGGGCGCTCGCCGGAGCGCCCTCGCTGTCTAGCTTGTTGGAAAAGCCGATTACGACTTCTTGCCGGATTTGTAGGTTGTGGTGACCTTCTGCGAGGCCTGGTCGAGGACGCCCTTGGCGTCGGCGGCGTAGGGGCCGGTGGGGGCAAGCTCGAGGTACTTCTGATACGCCTCGGCGCAGCCCGGAGGAAGAACAATCTTATTGGTCTTGGTGTCGAAGGTTGCGTTGCCAACGAGACCCTGGCCCTTGAGGTAGTAGAGCAGAGCGTTGGTGGGATCGACGGAGATGGCCTTGTCCGCCGCGGCCACCTGGGCCTGGGAGTTGTTCATCTGGAAGAAGATGACAGCCTGGTTCTTGTAGTACAAGCCGGCTGCCGTCGGATTGGCCTTGGCCGCCGCATCATAAGCTTCGTTGGCCTCGGGTACCTTGCCCTGGCGGGCGTAGGATTCGCCGAGACCGCTCTCAGCCAGGCCCTGCACCTCGGCGGTGGGCTTTTTCGATGTGGATTCAAGGTCGAGAGCTTTCTTGAACGACGTTACGGCGTCGTCGTATTCCTTGAGCCCGAGCTGTGCCTGGCCGAGGCGAGACCACAGGATGGAGGCATCCGGCTTGGCAGCCGTATCCTGCTTCATGATGCTTTCCGCGTCAGTAAACTTCTGGGTTTTGATCTCCTGAGCCTTGGCCTCAATGGCCGGCTTGGTGGCGCTGGCGCCCAACTGCTGGGCAGCGGTCGCCGAGGCGGCGTCAGCGTCATGGACATCCTGGGCAACCTGCTTGAGGTCGGCGTTGAGGCGCTTGATGACCTCGTTGGCCTTGAGGGCCTGCGAGTTTTTCGACTTGATCTCCTCGAGCTGTTTCTTTTGCTCGTCGGTCATGGTCTTGATGTAATCGGGCCGGCTCATGTCGATGTCCTGCTCGGTGGTTTGGCCGACGACGATTTTGACGTTGTCAATGTGATCGACCTGTTTGTCTTTGGGCGTGTCGGTCTGGCGGAAGACCACGGTATAGGTTCCCGGAGGTGCGTCACCGGAGTACTCGCCAGTGGCGCTCACGGAGAACGTGGCCTTGTCGTCTCCCGGCCCCGTGGAGAGGCTGACGGTTCCGGAGCCCTGCGCAGTGCCGACCGGATTGGTGACGTGGCCGTGGATTTTGCCCATCGGCTTTTCCTGCGCCAGCAGGGGCGCAACGGCCAGCGCCAGGAGGGTGAGCCAAACTGAGAATGTGCGTTTCATCTGTTCTTCTCCTTGGGAGCGGCACGGACGAACTTGCCCGCGGGCTCAAATCGTTCCAAACTTAACAACCACTCCGGCACCGTTGTGCGATGGAGGAATAGGGCGAGTGGCGCAGGCGGAGTGATACGTGGTCCGCTGACCGATCGACCAGCACAGCCAAAGTTAAATCAATGGGAAAGCCCAGCACAAGGGTTCCCGCCGCGCTGGCGAGGGTATCTACTTGGGATTCCCTGGTTTCCGCCGCTGGTTGCTTGAAAAGAGCCGCAAATGGTCCCGCGCGCAAAGCCGCCTTCTCAACCAAACCATGGTAGTGTGCCGCGCCATGCCGGGATTGTGGCCTAGATCACACTCTAAAATAGACCTATGGCAATCACGATTCGACAAGCCACTCCGGCAGATGTAGGGCAGATTCTGGTGTTTATCCAGGCGCTGGCGACGTATGAGCGGGAACCGAATGCGGTGACGGCGACCGAGGCTGACCTCCTTCAACACGGTTTTGGTGAAAACCCATACTACACCTGCGTGATCGCGGAGCTGGACGGAGTTCCAGCGGGTTTCGCCCTCTATTTCTTTGATTACTCGACCTGGCTGGGACGGCCGGGGCTTTACCTGGAGGATTTGTTTGTGCTGCCGGAGCATCGCGGGGCGGGTGTGGGCAAGGCGCTGCTGCAGCGGCTGGCAGCCATTGCGCTGGAGAAGGGCTGCGCGCGCATGAAGTGGGAGGTGCTGGACTGGAACACATCAGCGATCGACTTCTACCGCTCCATGGGCGCCCAGATGCAAAAGGAATGGCTAAACGTGCGGCTCAGCGACGACGCTCTCCGGCGGCTGGCCACCTACAGTGGGGCTGACGCCACCTGTGGTGGGGCTGGCGGCGCCTACGCGCAAGAGGCGGAGTCAGTGGGCGGCGGCGAGTGACGATTCGCGTGATTGGGGGAGGACTGGCGGGGCCGGAGGCTGCGTTGACGGCCGCGCGGATGGGGTGCGAAGTCGAACTGTTCGAGATGAGGACGGTCATAGACGGGCAACCGCGGCTAACCCCGGCACACCAGACGACTGAATTCGGCGAGCTGGTTTGCTCGAATTCACTCAAGAGTGAGTCGCCCAACACCGCGCCCTGGCTGCTGAAGCAGGAGATGCGGCGGGGAGGGTGCGCGCTTCTGCGGCTGGCCGATGAGACGGCGGTTCCGGCCGGGCATGCGCTGGCTGTGGACCGCGTGGAGTTTTCGCGGCGGATTGCGGAGACGATTGCGAGCGAGCTCAGGATTCGCGTGATTCACGAAGAGGTGACGCGGCTGGATGAAGGCGTGCTGACCATCGTTGCGACGGGGCCGCTGACTTCCGACGCATTGAGCCAGGAGATTCAGCGCCTCACCGGATCGGAGCACCTGGCGTTCTACGATTCCATCTCGCCGATCGTGGATGCGGAGACCATCGATATGGGGCGGGTGTACTTCGCCGCGCGGTGGGATAAGGGCACGCCGGACTACATTAATTGCCCCATGAATCGAGAAGAATACGACCGGTTTCTCGAAGGGCTGATCGCGGCCGAGGCAGCGGAAGCGAAGGAGTGGGAGAAGCTGGACTATTTTGAGGGCTGCCTCCCAATTGAGATTCTGGCGCGGCGCGGGCGGGACACGCTGCGCTTCGGCCCCATGAAGCCTGTGGGGTTGCGCGATCCGAGGACGGGGCAGACGCCGTGGGCGGTGGTGCAGTTGCGCAAGGAAAATCTTCGCGCCGACAGCTACAACCTGGTTGGCTTCCAGAACCACTTGAAATTCGGCGACCAGGCGCGCGTGCTGCGGCTGATTCCAGGGCTGGAGAATGCGAAGTTCCTGCGCTACGGGCAGATTCACCGCAACACTTACATTTGCGCACCGGCGCTGCTGAACGAGCATCTGGGCTTGAAGACGAAACCGCGGACTATTTTTGCGGGACAGCTTTCGGGAGTAGAGGGGTATACCGAATCGATTGCGACGGGGATGCTGGCGGGGCATTATGCGGCATCGCTGGCGCGCGGCGAGGAGCCGGTGGGGGTTCCGCGGGCGACCGCGCTGGGATCGCTGGTGCACTACATCACGCACGCGGATCCGAAGAACTTCCAACCGGCGAACATTACCTTCGATCTGCTGGAGCCGTTGGAGGAAGAGCTGCGGCGCAAGGTCAGGGACAAGAAGGAACGGCACCGCATGCAATGCGAGCGCTCGCTGGCGGCATTTGATGCGTGGTGGAGCGCGATGACGGATGCGAGGGCGGAACTTCGCGCATAAAGCCAGCGTAGTTAATGTGGTACGCTGCCTCTTCTAGAAAGGTTTGTTATGCGCCCGTTCTCTGCCACGGATTCCGTTTCGCTTGCCGTTCAACGCACCAGGGACTTCCTCTTCGGGCAATTCAGCTGGGGAACCTATCTGAAGCTGGGCCTGGTGGCGATCATCACGGAAGGTTGGGGGACCAACCTGCGGTCCTCGGCGAACAAGGGTGCTCGTGCGTCGGGACACGGCCCGATGATCAATTCGCCGTTCGACATTCCGGCGACCAAGGTCGCAATGGCTATGGCGGGCGTTCTGTTGGTCACGCTCTTGTGTTTCTGGCTGTTCTACCTGGTTACGCGGCTGCGGTTCGCCTTCTTCCACTGCCTGGTTCACAACACCAAGGAGATTCGGCCGGGTTGGCGCCTCTATCGGGAGCCGGCGAGGCGGTTTTTCTGGCTGAACGTGGTGGTGGGATTGTGCTACCTGGTGCTGATGGGATTGGTCGCGCTTCCATTCATAACCGGATTCATGCGGCTGTTTCATGACATCCCACCGGGTGGTCATCCCGACTGGGGGTTGCTGCTGGCCCTGGTGTTGCCGTTGATTCCCATCATCCTTCTGTTTGCCCTGATGGGCTTTTTGACCGATCTGGTTTTGCGCGATTGGATACTGCCGCATTACGCGCTGGACAATGCGAGGGCTGGGGAGGCGTGGGGCTGGGTGTGGCGTTCGATCGCAGACGAGAAGAAGGAGTTTTTTGTTTACGTGCTGCTTCGCGTGGTGCTGCCGATATTGGCGATGGTCGGTCTGTTCGTGGTGCTCCTGATTCCGGGGCTCGTTCTGTTCGGTTCGCTGGGGGCGATTGTCTACGCGATTCACTCGTCTTTCGCGGCCGCGACGGGCGCATCCGCGACCGTCGGCGTTCTTCTGCAGGTCTTCTTCGGCGCGGTGGGGTTCTTCTTCCTGTTCCTGTGCAGCATCTGCCTTGGAGGACCTGTGAGTACGTGGGTACGCGAGTACGCGATCACATTTTACGGCGGCCGCTACAAGGCGCTGGGGGACATTCTCGTCCCGCCGGCCGCCTGAGGGCCTGCGGGTTTGGCCTAACGAACAGACGTCGACTCGAATCGGAAGACGTACCACGCGATGCCATCCAGCCGCGTGCGGGCAGCACGCTGGCGCCGGTAAAGCTCTCGATTACCTGGGGCCAGAATTGACACGCGACAGAGTTCGACTCCATCACTCGGACCTGCCAGCTGCCGGGGAACTGCTGGAACGCGAGATGAGCGAGCCGGATTCCGATCCCCAACCGCCGGTGGCCGCGCAGGACGAAGAACTCAGCCATATCCCAAATGAAACCTTCGGTGGCGGATTGCGGTATTTGCTTCATGAAGGCAAACCCGGCCCACTTGCCGTCAGCCGTAGCCAGGAAAGGAAAGCGGCCGGAGCCAGTCCAGTAGAGCTCAAGGTGGGGATAGTCAAACCGGCCGTCAGTGCCAACCTCGAGGGAAATGACCTCGCTGAAGTCGTGCAGGTAGAACTGGAGCAGGTTTTCAAAGATCGATTTGTGGGCCGCTGTGGCGGGGACGAGATCGACTTGCACCTGGGCCTCATTGGGGTCTGACACGGTCAAGCTTATCCTTATGCGGGGCAAGTCTCGTAGTGTTCGACGGCGGGGTTTGATCGGTCCTGACCGAGTTCGCTGACCTGATTGTGTTCGCGGGAGTTTTCGTCTATGGCCAGCTTGCGGCGCAGCATCGTTGCTTCGGTTCTGTTCACCCTGTTTGGAGGGCCGGGGATACTGATGGTGCTGCTGCCGTGGCGGATGACGCGGTTCCGGGTCACGGCAGGGTGGCATGAGGCGGTTGGTTGTGTGCTGATCGGGTTGGGGCTGGCGCCGCTTCTGGAATCGATCGCCCGTTTCATCGTGGTGGGGCGCGGGGCGCTGGTTCCCAACGTGCCAACGGAACACCTGGTGGTGAGCGGCCTTTACCGCTTTGTGCGCAACCCGATGTACGTTGGGGTCGCGCTGGTGCTGGGCGGCGAAGCTTTGCTGTTCTGGAGCGAGGGAGTTGCCATCGAGCTGGGATTGGTGGCCCTGGCGGTGCACCTATTCGTCTGCTTCTACGAGGAGCCGAAGCTTACCCGCACATTTGGCGAGGAGTATCGGCTGTATCAGCGCCATGTGGGGCGCTGGATACCCCGGCTTAACCCGTGGAAGGCTTGAAGGTTGATGATCGGGCGTTTTCCGCGAGGGCGGAGGCTCGGATTCGGGAACCTTTCGCGCTGTCCCAGTGTCCAACAGAGGAGGGCGGCCTCAAGGACTCGAGCGGCACTGGCCTGTAGTCTGTAGGTTGGAGTGAAGCGGATGCGCTGGATTGCAGTTTTGATAGGGTCGGCGGTGCTGGCGGGTTCCCCTGCCACTGACGGGCAGGCCAAGCCGGATGCCAAACCGGGTACTTCAAGCGCTGTCACTGTCTCATTGCCGCGGTCCCTGTTGCCGGATTCATTTGCCGGTTGGGTGGCTGACGCGAAGCCGAAGCCGCTCTCCGACGCCGCCACGGCGGATTCGGCGAACGCCGCTGCATTGAATGAGTATGGCTTTCAGAACGGGGTTGAGATCATCTACAAGCGGGACGATGAGATGCTGACGGTGCGGGCGCTGCGGTTCGGTGATCTGAGCGGCGCTTATGGCGCATATTCGTTTTACCGCGGTAACGGATGGCCGAAGGAAGACATCGGGAACGGTGCGGCCTCCAATCGCAATCGGGTGATCTTCTGGCAGGGGAGTACGGTGATCGACGCGACCTTCTCGCGCGTCAGCCCGATGTCGGGTTCAGAGCTGCGCGAGCTTGCCACGCAGTTGCCCGCGGCTCAGGGGGCCAAGGCGCTGGCGCCTCCGGTCTTGGGTGACCTGCCACAGAAATGGCTTGATGGCCAGACGACGCACTATGCGATGGGGCCAGCGGGATATGCGGGCTCGGGCGGAGTGCTGCCGCCGGACCTGGTGGGCTTCGATCGCGGTGCTGAAGTGGTGACAGCGAGTTACTCGCTCACGTCGGGACCCGCAGTGCTGACGCTGATCGACTATCCGACGCCACAGCTGGCCATCGCCCGGGAGAACAAGATCAGGGAATACATCAAGGCCGGAAGCAAGGCACAGCCGGCGTTCTCCAAGCCGCTTACAGATTCCGATCAGGCCTCGCTGGAAGTGCGGCGGAGTGGGCCAGTGGTCGCGCTGGTGAGCGGAGACGCCATACCCGACGAAAGCCACAAGCTGATCGGCAGCGTTCACTACGAATCAGAGTTTGTGTCAATTCCGCAGCCGGGCGAATCGGAGGTCTCAAAGACCGGGAAGCTGCTGTTGGGAATAGCCCAGTTGGTGATCATCGGCTCGGTCACGGCGCTGCTGCTGGGATTCTTCCTGGGCGGCGGAAGGGCCCTGTATCGGAAGGCGAGAGGTAAGCCGGCCTCGTCGGTTTTCGATGCCGAGTTTATCCGCCTGGATTTGCGAGAGTAGCCGGGATAGCGGCCGGTGGTTACCAAAGAGCGCATCCGAAGGGTAAATGTGGGGGCGAATGGCTGTGGAAAACTCGCCCATTTGCCGAGAAAAGACCCTGGAAACCCGACAAAAACCGGAATGAAAAGGCGAAGATTCGCCCAAGCGCCGGGCGTTGAGTAACGGCAGATTAATTTCTTAAATTGTTGAAAACATGCAGTTTATTTATGTCTCGGATTATTCTTGACACACCCTTCCCCCACACCTACTATGCAGCCAGAAAGTTCTGATGGCTTTGCCTCCGTTGGAACTATTCTCCCTAAGGAAGGAGCTGCCCTGTTGCCGGGCGGCTCTTTCCATTTCTCAGACAAATCCCCTTCAATGTGCTTCGGAACGATCCTCAACGGGGTCCGACCACTCGTTTCCGCAAATCTCGCACTCCCAGGAATTGGACGGATCGGCGGCGAGAAGAGTGGGATCGGCAGCGCCGCAAGCCGGGCAATTGGGTGGACTGTAATCGGGGATTTCAAGACGCGACTCGTCGATGATGTCCTGCGGAATGGGATTGGCGATCACGGCGCGCGCTTGTTCGAGTTGATCGGCGGCGACGGAGACCCGCGGGGGTGACACTGAGAACTGGCCCGGATCTTCCACCCAGCAGTCGATTCCCGCGCGCCGGAGAGCCTGCTTTAACTGCCAGGCGTGAGCCTTATCGTCGCACTCGCAGAGCAAAACCTTCCATGTGTAGTCGATGGACTTGCCGGCAGCCTCGGATTGAGCGGCATCGATGGCCCGCTGGGCATCGGCGTGGCTGCGTGCTACCGCGGAGAAATTGGGCGAGAGCGGATCGCCGAGGTCCCGCTTGCGCAATTCATCGCGCAGAACGGTCTTTGCCATGTCAGTGAGATCGTTGAACGAGCCGGCGAGCTCGAGCAGTTGCTCGTCGTACATGTCGGCGTACAATTCGGTGATCCGGCGCCATTCCTGTTCTGGAGATTCGGGCATGGAGGGCAGTATAGCGGCTTTCGGCTGAGGCAGATCAGCGGACGGAGCCGGAGCTGATGTCGGCCGTCATGGCGCGGATGACCACGAGGATGGTGACGGTGACGGCCGCCCAGATGCAGGTCCAGAATCCGATGCGGCTGAAGGGGACGAATAGAGCTCCCTGCCGGCCGGCGAACGTGAAGCCGAGTTGATCGGGCAGGAGAGCGCGAACAGCGACCGCGAGCAGAAAGCCTCCGGCCCAGACAAACGCGATGCGGAACGCGAGTTGCACAGTCTGCGCAATCATTTGGGATCCTCTTTCGCCCCGGCAATAACGGATTTACGCTCGACCGGCTTCGGCTTCAGCAGTCGAACCTAAACTTTACCGAAAAGGTGCACAACGGTACAATCACTGAGGAGCACGCCGACGTAGCTCAGTTGGTAGAGCAGCTGATTCGTAATCAGCAGGTCATCGGTTCAAGTCCGATCGTCGGCTCCATTCTCTTAGACACCGCTGTCACATTTCCCGCCGAAATTCCGCACCGATTCTCCACAGACAAAGCGATTCGAAGTGCCAGATGTACCAAATCCGGCATTAGTTATCCACGCACTTTTTGTTGCCAGCTTAATTGCGGGCTGCTTATCCACGTCTATTCTTGGGATAATCGCAGCAAGAGAGCGGTTCACTGGTCAGCGTTTCCAGCGCATTGTCAGTTGAAGGCGCAAGGACGCGAGCCGGGATACGCGATGACAACCCGAGGCAGAGCCGGATCAACCACGGGAGCCAAGAGTGAACAGCTATAGCCGCCAGGATGTGTTGCGGATCCTCCAGATAAGTTCCCGCCAGTTGCAAGGGTGGGAGAGAGCGGGCCTGATCCCGTCGCAGCAGAGCTACTCCTTCCAGGACCTGGGACAGTTGAGGACCTTGCGATCTCTGCGCGAGGACGACGTTTCCGCTGCGTCCATTCGCCATTCAATCGTTGCCATGAGAGCGGTGGCAGGGATGGAGAATCCTCTCGTGGAGGCGACGGTGGTGCGCACGGGTACGCGGATCGCGTTCCGTCACCTGGGCGCAATGTTCGATCCGATTCGCAGGCAACTGATGTTCGATTTCGAGCGGGCCGGGCAGAAAAGCGCGGTTGCGGAAGCGCTGCGGCCGTTGGCGCTACCACCTGCCGGCCTGCAGCGCGTGCAGCAGGACCAGTTTGTGGCCGCGGTACAAGCGGAGGAAGCAGGCGACAAGCAGCGAGCCATCCAGATTTACGGCGAGATCCTCAAGGCTGACGAACGCTATGCCGCGGCTTACATCAACCTGGGGACTATCTACTTTCATCTTAGGCAGTATGGGAAGGCCGAAGAGATGTACCGCAGAGCCACTGAGGCCGACCCGGAGTATGTGCTGGCTTTCTTCGACCTGGGGAATGTTTTGGATGAGTTGGAGCGGCTGGATGAGTCGATTGAAGCTTACCGGCACGCGACGGTGCTGGCCCCGCGCTATGCCGACGCCCATTACAACCTGGCGCTGGCCTATGAGCGGAAGGGCGAGCGTCGGCAAGCGCTCCGCCATTGGCACGCGTACGTGAAGATTGACCGGAGCGGTCCGTGGGCCGACCATGCCCGAGGCCAGATCCGCAAGCTGATAAGCCGGGAAAAGCTGTCCATTGCCTGGCGGACGGATCGATTCCTGGCGCCTGCGCGGGAGCGGCCGGAGCTGATGGTGGTAGAAGCGCCGTGTGACGAAATCGCCACTTAAACCCTGCCGAAACTTCGCCTTGTGAAAAAACCTCGGAGTCACTTTTCTTGAAAAGGCGCCCCCTGTCACAACTTTGTTCAGAGTCCGGAGTCTATTTAAGAGCGGGAACCCCCACCGCTCGCCTCAGGGGTAACTTGGTAAAAATAGGAATTATGGGGTAGTCCTGGCGTTCTCAGTTTTGCTCTTTCCGCCCTGGCGTCCCGGCGTAAAATCCGCGCCGAAGCACCGAACTGCAACTCACCGTCCTCCGAATCCGGGGACTCCCATTTCTATAGTCACAAGGGAAAATAACCATGAAGACCATGATTGCAACGTTCCTGCATAAGCGGCTTCGGATATGTGGCATGTTGGCTGCCTTCGCCGCGACAACGGGATTGCTGAGCGCTCAGTCGCTCGTGGCCCGCATTGCTTCTGAGGTCAACGGCTCGGAACTGACAGTGATCAAGGGTTCGCAGCACCCGCTGGCGAATCCCGCATATGACGCAGGCCGGATGCCCGCCTCCGCCCCGTTGAATGGCATCACCATCCACTTCAGCCGTTCCGCGGCGCAGGAAGCCGATTTGGATGCGCTTTTGGCGGCTCAGCAGGATCCGCATTCGTCCCAGTACCACCAGTGGCTCACCTCTGACCAGTTCGCGACGCGTTTCGGGATGGCGCAGGCCGACTTGGACAAGGTATCGAGCTGGCTTGAGCAGCAGGGATTCACGATCGGTTCGGTGAACCGGAGCCGCAACGCTATTCGTTTCTCGGGCAGTGTGGGACAGGTGGAATCCGCGTTCCAGACGCAAATGCACTATTACACAGTCGCGGGAGAGAGGCATTTCGCACCGTCAACTGCGCTCTCGATTCCATCAGCGTTTGCGCCGGTTGTGATGGCCGTCCGGAATATGAACGACTTCCGGCCACGAGCTCAGCACATCAAGCCGCAGCCTGGCTTTACATCGGGAGTTTCCGGAAGCGTCTTCTTCGCACCGCCAGACATTGTCACGGCATATGACGTTGCGCCGCTTACCAGCGGAGGCGTGAATGGCACTGGCCAGACGATTGCGATTATGGGCCAGTCGTATGTGAATGTAAGCGATATCGAGGCTTTCCAGAGCGCAGCGGGACTCACCAAGAAAGATCCGACGCTGGTGCTTGTGCCGGGCACGGGAAGCGACCAGACCGTTTCCCTCGGTGACGAGGGTGAATCCGATCTCGATCTCGAGTGGTCCGGTTCGATCGCGACGGGAGCAAACGTTGTCCTTGTCTACACGGGCAGCAGCGCCAACTACGGTGTGTATGACTCGGCCCAATACGCTGTGGATGAGATGGTCGGCACTATCATCAGCATGAGTTATTCGACCTGTGAGCCCGAGTTGGGAGCAACGGAAGCGACTGCGCTCGAGTCGATTTTCAAGCAGGCGACGACGCAAGGCCAGACGGTCATGGCGGCCTCAGGTGATGCGGGATCGACGGCGTGCTTTATCAGCAACCCAATCAATTCTGGCGACCCTCCGCTAACCACGCAGGAGCTGGTTGCGGTGAATTACCCGGCGAGCAGCGCCTATGTGACAGGCGTGGGCGGCACCGAGATGACGTCGAGCGATATTTTCGGCGGCTCAAGTTATTCGACTTACTGGAACTCGAGCGGTACCGCCGGGGCCGCCGACGACTTGACCAACTCGCTCAAGTCGTACGTTCCCGAAGTGGTCTGGAACGACGATGCCTCCGGTTGCGGACTGCCCAGCTGTTTGAGCGCGACCGGCGGCGGAGCCAGCACGCTGGTGACGCGCCCAGGCTGGCAGACCGGAGTGCCGGGAATCCCTTCGGGAACCTTCCGGCTTGTTCCCGACATCGCTTTCTATTCCTCACCTGGTTTACCGGGCTACCTGTATTGCACGAGTGATACGAGTTCATGGAACACAGGTCAGACGGCCAGTTGCGGAAGCGGATTCCGGGCGAGCGCAACGGACACCAGCCTGACGGTGGCGGGCGGCACCAGCTTTGCCACACCGATTTTCGCCGGCATGGTGGCGCTCCTGAACCAGAAGCTGAATTACACAAAGGGGCAGGGCCTGATCAACCCCACTCTTTACACGCTCGCCGCCAACGGCGCAACGTACGCGGCGGCATTCCACGACGTCACCTCCGGGAACAATGACTGCACCGCAGGGTCGACCTATTGCGCTCAGACCACGGGCTTTTCAGCCGGACCCGGTTATGACGAGGTTACCGGGCTCGGTTCGCTCGATGTTGCTAAGGTCGCCGCAGCCTGGCCAACAAACTCTGGCGGCTCGGCGTCCCTGATCAGTACATTGACATCGGTCGCACCTACGAATGCCGCACCCAACGTGAATACCAGCGTGACGTTCACCATCACTGTGGCCTCAGCGAGCGGATCGACGACGCCGACCGGAAATGTGACCTTGCAGATCGACGGAGGCACTTCCTGCGGTGGAGTCGCCGCGACCTGTGGCGGAAATACGGTGGCCGCGCAGGCGCTGGCGTCCAACGGGACGCTAACCTACGCGACATCGTTCGCGACCGCCGGCACGCACCAGGTGCTGGCTCAATACGCGGGCGATGCCACCCACGCGCCATCGGTCGGCGTGGGGGAAGTCATCATAGCGGGGACCAGTTCTGGCAAGGGGACTATTGCGCTTGCTGCCACCAACGTCACGGAGAGCCAGGGAACCACGGGCACCTCAACCATTACCGTCACTCCGAGCGGGGGCTACACCGGCACCGTCGATCTGACCTTGTCCACCACCAGCACTGCCCTGGCGAACCTCTGCGTTGGCTTCGCCACCGCTACTAACAGCGGTGGATCGGTAACGGTCTCGGGCACGGCGGCTGTTACGACGCAACTGGGTCTCGACTCCAACGCGTCCGATTGTGCGGCGCTGGTCAAGGGATCCGGTAACCACAAGCTCAGACTGCTGCGCACTCCCGGCAGTGGCTCGCGAGCAGATGGTCCGAAACCCGGAACCCGCGGACTGCCGGCGGGCATTGCTTTCGCGGGACTGCTTCTCGCCGGCTGTCTGGCGCGCGCCTCGCGTAAGCTGCGCAGCCTGGCCTGCGTGATCGCGCTGGGCGCGGTGGGGATGGCGCTGACGGCATGCGGAAGCGGCAGCAGTTCGAGCACAACGGTGCCTGATCCACCCAAGGGCACGTACACAATTACTGTTACCGGGACAGACTCGGCGACTTCGACGATCACATCGAGTACGACCATCACTCTTACCATCAACTAAGCTGAACACGGGGAAGAAGGGCAGGCGCTCGAAGTGCCTGCCCTTTTCGTTTTTTGCTGCTGCGCTGGAGTAATGCTCGACAACGCGCTGCTTTGGTACACTCCGAAGCCGGAGGCCGATTCTTTTGACCCATTCTCATCCCTCTCCTCTTACCCAGCTTTCTGAGGAAGAGAGTCTTTTCTTTTTGACCGTGCAGCGGTTCGCCGAAGAAACCATTGCACCGGTGGTGCGCTCCATGGACGACGAGCAGCAATTCGCTTCGGGATTGGTGCGAAAGCTATTTGAGCTGGGGTTGATGGGGATTGAAATTCCTGAGGATTTTGGAGGGGCGGCGGGGACATTTTTCGACGCGGCTCTCGCCATCGAGGCGCTCTCCATGGTCGATCCGGCGGTGGCGGTTCTGGTGGACGTGCACAACACGCTGGTGGTGAATGCGCTGCGCCGATGGGCTACGGACGCACAGAAACAGGCGTGGCTGCCACGGCTTGCAACGGACACGGTGGGAGCCTATGCGCTGAGCGAATCGGGATCGGGTTCCGATGCATTCGCACTGCAGACCCGCGCCGAGGCGGGGGACCGAGGCTATCGCCTGAACGGGCGCAAGCTCTGGATCAGTAACGCGCGAGAGGCGGGGCTGTTCATTGTGTTTGCGACGCTCGATCCGGGCGCGGGTTATCGCGGGATCACGGCATTCCTGGTGGAGAAGGGTATGCCCGGATTCACTGTGGGACGTAAAGAAGACAAACTCGGCATTCGGGCCAGCAGCACCTGCGAGCTGATCTTCGACAACTGCCAGGTTTCGCGGGAGTGTGTGCTGGGCCAGCCCGGTAAGGGATACAAGGTTGCCATCGAGACTCTGAACGAAGGTCGTATCGGAATCGGCGCCCAAATGCTGGGACTTGCTGAAGGAGCATGGGGACACGCGGCGCGCTACGCGCAGGAGCGAAGACAATTCGGCAAAGCTATCGCGGAGTTCCAGGCGGTGCAATTTGTGCTGGCGGAGATGGCGACGGAGATCGAAGCTGCGAAGTTGATGGTCTATAACGCCGCCCGGTTGAAGGATGCGGGGCACTCATACGTTCGCGAAGGGGCCATGACAAAACTGTTCGCTTCCCAGGTGGCGGAGCGCGTCGCGAGCCAGTGCGTGGAGGTGTTCGGAGGCAACGGGTTTGTGCGCGATTACCCGGCAGAGAAGTATTTCCGCGACGCGAAAGTGGGAAAGATCTATGAGGGCACTTCGAATATGCAATTGATGACGATTGCGAAGCAGGTTTTAAAGGGCTGCTGAGCTGGCTACGCCGAGCATCTGCGATTAAGCGGCGGGTCAAAGGGTCGGATCATAAGACGGTTCCAGGTTTTCAATCTCCTCAACAACTCCATAGACGGCGATGATTTGACCGGAGTCTGAGAGCCGCGGAGCGCCGCGGGAACGCATCCACCTCCACCCGCCGTGGGGGTTGCGGACTCGGTACCGGACGTCGATCGGCCCTCCTGTCGTTAACGAAGTGTGATGCGCTTCCATTATCCGCGGCACATCCTCAGGATGGAGCATTTCAAGCCAGCCATTGCCCAGTGCTTCTTCGAGAGGTT
>Ga0206998_1058_pt1 | contig 30536 bp, 29 predicted proteins | sample Alteio_BWMinCont_FD_153309 | JGI IMG/M metagenome (GOLD analysis project Ga0206998, IMG submission 153309) | Enriched cells from forest soil in Barre Woods Harvard Forest LTER site, Petersham, Massachusetts, United States -... | ecosystem: Environmental > Terrestrial > Soil > Temperate forest >... | reverse complement strand
TCTCCTCAGCCATTCGTAAGCCCCGGCTCTCTTAATTGACGTCTCGAGGCTTACGAACGCTGCGCGTGGAGGCCGCCCGGTTCGGAGATTGTCCTCATGCGAACATCTCAAGAGTGAGAAGTGTTCCGGCTTCAATATTATGGAGAGCACGGCGTCCCACCAAATCCGGCCGCATTGCAGGTGGAAGTCCTGTACCAGGCCGCAGAATATCCAGCAGATCCACGGTCAATACCGCACCTGCCGGGATGAACTTCGCAGCAACCAGCGATCGGCGAGCCACGGCGGCTGTATTTAATTCCTCCGCGGCTGGCTGCTTAATCCCATCTCCCAGCGCAGACTCGACCTTCCGAATGCCCTTGACCAGCCTCACTAGATCCTGGGGCTCCAGTGAGGCGCAATGGTCCGGTCCCGGGAGTTCCTGGCTTAGCGTGAAATGCTTCTCGATGACGCATGCACCCATGGCGACCGCTGCAAGCGCAATCTCCGTCCCGACAGTATGGTCTGAGAGGCCGACACCCACTCCAAAGGCGCATTCCAGCGCGTGCATGGCACGCAAATTCATGCTGGAAGGCTCTGCCGGATAATTGCTAACACACTGCAAGAGGACCATTTGCTGGTTTCCGGTTGCGCGGATTGTTTTGACGGCAATGGCGACCTCTTCAAGCGTGGCCATCCCGGTCGAAACAATCAACGGCCGGCCTTTTAGAGCGATGTGTTCTAGAAAGAAAAGATTGGTAATCTCTCCGGACGGAATCTTGAACGCGGGAACAGGTAATTGGGCGAGAAAGTCGGCGCTTTCGTAGTCGAAAGGAGTGGACAGGAAGATGATGCTCTTGTCGATACAATAGTCGTGGAGATCCTGGAAAGCCTCAAACGGTAGTTCCAGTTTTTTCCCCATTTCCAGTTGAGACTCGTCTGCAGAAGTTGTCTGCAGTTGATAGTTGGCTTTAGGAGCGAAAGGTGAACAAACCATTTCGGGCTTAAATGTCTGAAACTTTACCGCATCACAGCCTGCATCGACGGCGACGTCTACCAACTGACGCGCTAATTCGAACCTCCCATTGTGGTTGACTCCAGCTTCAGCAATGATGAAACATGATTCTCCCTTGCCCACTCTGCGATTCCCAATGGCAATCATTTCAGTCTGTGTGCCAAGAGCCACGGTTGCCCTCCTTTGAGACCTAAACTGCACCGAACTGCTCTAGGTTTTCGGTGTTTTGGCGCAGTGGCCGTCGCCAAAAAGGTAACGCCATATCGTACACAATTCAGAACTCAGAGGCTAAACTACGCTGGTGATCCTGGCGGTTTCGAATGTCCAACAATTCACCGCGGTAATCTGGATGTGCATGGCACGAGGCATGAATGAGCAATACTGTTGACGTCGGAACATGGAACCCGATATGGGATGATATCTTCCGCAGCAAAGGTTGGGGCAGATATCCACCAGAACATATAGTGCGCTTTATAGCGCGAACATTTTCTAGTCCGAAGAATCGAAGCGTAATTCGATTGCTTGAGATCGGGTGTGGGCCCGGGGCCAATATCTGGTTCATGGCTCGGGAAGGTTTCTCCGTTTGTGGAATCGACGGATCAGCCACGGCCATTCATCGCGCAAAGCAACGGCTGACAGAGGAGGGGTTGACTGCGGATCTCCGCATAGGAGATTATGCGCAGCTTCCCTGGCCGGATTCGACCTTCGATGGAGCCATCGAGAATGTTAGTCTGTATTGCAATCCGTCAGCAGCCATCGACCGGGCTCTCAACGAAGTGCATCGAGTTCTTCGGCCGGGGGCGTCCTTTCTTTCCTCATTCTTCAGCGATCGAACATGGGGATACGGCGAAGGGAATTTGATCGAACGCGACGGATTCGTGGACCTACGTGAGGGACCGCTCGCGGGGGCTGGGTTTTGCTTCTTTCTGAAGCGAGGGAGAGTACCTGAATTGTTTCACGCATTTGCGGATGTTGCAGTGGAGCGAGTCTCCTGGACTCTTGACAATGAGCGGCATCTCGTCGAACAGTTCGTCATCACCTGCCGCAAAGAGGCGGGTTTAGCCATCCCGGAGCAGCCAAGAGATGCAGGAGATTGAACCGGAAACGCTTTGGGCCGAAGATATCGCGGACGCGAAGCGCTGGTCCACACTGGTTGAAAGCTCTCCCATCCCTGACGTGTATTATCTTCCCGAGTATGTACGAGCGAGCGCAGAGATTGAGTTGGCCGAACCGCTGGCCGTGATTGCAGGTGCAGCATCAGCCAGGATGTTGGCTCCGCTCCTGCTTCGTCGTATGTCTGCAACGATCGATGGTTCCGTTGCAGAGTGGCTGGATGCCAGCACCCCCTATGGCTACGGAGGACTGCTGAGCCTCTCAGCTTCGGATCTTATCCATCCAGAACACATTCACGTTTTCGTAGATCAACTGAGTACCTGGTGTGCCGATCGCAATGTGGTCTGTTGTGTTATCCGGCTTCATCCTCTGATTGGACAGCAGGGTTGGTTTCAACCGACGGATTACTGGCGAGACCGGCTACAACTTCACTCTAGGGGTGCCACCAGCTCCGTTGAGTTATCTCACTGGGATGAAAAACTGGATCAGCCTGCGAGCCTGCGGAGGGACAGGCGCGCCGACATGCGGCTTGCAGGCCGCACCTTACATGTAACTTGGAGCACAGGAAACGATAACGATGCAGACAAAAAGCTCGGCATCTTTTCAACTCTTTACGATGAGTTGCTTCGTCGCACCGCCGCGGAGAGCTTTTACTGTTTTCCGCAAAGCTACTTTACAAAGCTCAGAACATTGGGGGCACGAATGGGTCTGGCGCTTGCGTGGTATAGAGATGAGCCGGTGGGCGGGAATCTGTTTCTCAGCGGGGCACGCTATGCTCATGGGCACTTAGCTGCGACAAACGATATCGGTCGTAAGTATGGAGCTTCAACCTTTCTCATCATAGAAGGAGCCCGACGGGCACGCCGTCATGGCTGCGAGTTCCTGCATCTCGGAGGGGGAATCAGGCCCGGAGATTCGTTGGAAGAGTTTAAGCATAGCTTCAGCAGCTCGTCGCATGTCTATCACTCTCTGACACTCATTACAGATCGCAAGCGATTCGATCAGATATGCAGCCTCCCCACTCTGTCATGGCCATACAACCTCCGCGGCTCGACCATCCATCAGGGTAAGAAGGCAACGACATGAGCGTATATCCTGTGCTCGCGGTCATTCCGGCGCGCGGCGGTTCACGCGGGCTACCTAACAAGAATATTGCTATCTTGGCGGGGCTGCCCTTAATCGCACACTCCATTCGTCTGTCAAAACTTTGCACGGAAATCACCAGCTGCATCGTTTCGACCGATAGCAACGAGATAGCCGCCGTCGCGCGCGATTACGGCGCTGAGGTTCCATTTCTACGTCCCGCGGTGCTAGCCCAGGACGATACTCCCATGTGGCCCGTAATTCGGCACGCCCTGGTAGAGATGGAAAAGCGCGAACGCTTGCAATACGGGAGCGTCTTGTTGCTCGCTCCTACCAGCCCAGGGCGCCTTCCTGAAGACGTCTCGAGTGCAATACATCTGCTCGAGGAGGACACCAGTGCGGTTGGAGTTGTCGCCGCCTCGAGGCCGTCGTTTAATCCGCGATGGGTTTGCATTGACCTTGCGGCCGATGGGTACATGCGCCAGAGTTTTCCAGATGGGAACGATTATGTTAGGCGACAAGACGTTCCTACCGTCTACCGCATTAACGGTGCTTTATATCTGTGGCGCCGAGATCATGTGGCAGCTTCCGAGATGCCGTGTTATTTCACGACTCCACACAGGATGCTGGAGATTCCGGAGAGCCGCGCTGTGGACATTGACAGCCAACAAGACCTGAAGCTCGGGGAATTTATGCTGCGTGATGGAATGATCCATTTTCCATGGCTTTGAGCGATGCATCGGCCTTCAGCTTCGCCAGGATTCGAATAGCTTCCACCAAAGCAGCTTCTCCCATTCATAAACGCATATTTTCGCCCATTCGCGATTCTCCCACCATCGTGTATCAAAGATCTCTGTGTCGTCCACTGCCGCCACGGACCACTTGTATTGTGGAAGGCGGGAGCGGAGGATGGATAGAGCGCGCCGCGTGTGATAGTTGTTGGTGACCAATAAGACTGATGTCGGCGGCTGCATCTGTGCCAAGCAGCGGCGAATATCCGATGCCTCCTGAACGGTAGAATCTTTCGTGACCGCGCATATGGTGATCTGGTCGCTGCTCTCCCCGGCCGACTGTCTTACAAAATCAGTGGCATATTCCGCATAACTGCGCCCGTAGAGGCGATCAGCTGGAGCATCCACCAACATCCGGCGGCCATAGTGTTCGCGAAGCAACTGTAGTCCGCGCCAATATCTCAGGTCATTATGATCTCCGGCGAGCACAACGATGACGTCAGACCGCTCGGGATCGTTCACCACGAGGCAATTGCCGGAACGCAACGCAATAATTGCCGCAACCAAAATGAAGATTGCCGTGACGACAACGGCCTTCCAAGCATTGTGCTTCAAGATGAACTGAGACCTCACTCTTCCGGCAGCGCAGTGCCCTGACCAATCTGGCGAAGGAAGTCTATAAGACGGGTTGAATTTCGAGCGCCAGTCCGCCCGAGACACAATCTGTTTCCGGTTAACAGCCGCCATCTCGCGGCGGATGCTATCGTTCGTCGCAAATGCACTCTCTATAGCTTCAGCAAATCTTCCCGGCTGCCCTGCAGGTACGAGCCACCAACTCTTCAGAGTCAACCATTTCCCACTTATCTAGAGCGTCCTGCTCGACTTCCGGTATTTCACCCGGCGGAGAAACACAGCGGGGCTCTGCGCAAATCGATGCCGCTGCTGAAAAGCACATACGATCAGCATTCCTCCAGCTTTTTCTGCTTGATGTGCGCATTGATGGATCGGATTTGTGGATTTCTATTGATAATTGACAAGGTGTCACGCCAGTTAAGACATGCCTCTTCACATCCGGCCGCGGCATACAGATGCTGGACGAACTCCAGATCCTCTGGCGTGTCGACTGTCCAACGATGGTCGCGGTAGTCACCGGAAAGCCCCAATGACTTAAGCGCAAATTTATCTGGATTCTGATAGAAGTAGGGTGTAACGTGCACGCGTTCGTATTCGAGGGTGGCATTTTGCCATGCGCGTTTCAGCCCCTGAAACCAGAAGACTTCCACGCTTTCCCCCAAGGGCAACGTCGGCTGAACGCCATCGCTCACATAGTCAGCCCCCGACTCCCGGTGGACATCAATGGCTCGATCAATGAGACCTGGGTCTATCAAGGGACAATCTGAGGTTATGCGAACAACGCGATCAGCTCGTCCAGCGAAGGCGGCTTGATAATAGCGATCCAAAACGTCGCACCGGCTTCCGCGGTAGAAAGGATAACCATGTTTTGCCGCCCATGCGCAGACCGTCTCATCTTCTGAAAGACACGTGGTCGCGATCAACACCGAGTCTACCAAGTGGGCCTTGCTGACGCGCTCTAGGACACGTTGCAACATTGGCTTTCCAGCAATGTCCGCCATCACTTTGCCTGGAAGCCGCGTAGATCCCATGCGTGCCTGTACGACCACCAGGGCGTGCGCACCGTCTGTCATGATCTCTCGAGCCCCTCACTTTAAATCGGATTATAACTAATGACCAAGCGCCCTAGATGAATAGCTCCCAGCTAACGGGAGTACCAGCCTTGACGGCGCGATTGACGCGGCGTCCGAGCAGCAAATCGTAGAACTTAGGCGGTAGCCCGAAGCCGGGTCGAATAGTGCGGAGATTGTCGGTGCTGAGCATGCAACCTGCTTCAATGTCCTTCGTGACGTAGAGTGATCGACGAAAAGAAAGAGACCTTTTTTCTTGCTCAGTCGCCCCGTATTGGACATGACCGAGCGATTTCCAAGCGCGCGCTGTTTCGAGAACCAACGAGGCGAACTCCTCGGGCTCTAAGGAAAAGGCAGAGTCCACTCCACCGTCGCCGCGGCTTAACGTAAAGTGTTTCTCGATCACGGTTGCGCCAAGTGCTACTGCGGCCACTGCCGCTCCTATCCCCATGGTATGATCCGAAAGTCCCACTTCACATTCAAATAGCTCGCGCATATGTGGAATTGTCCGGGTATTCGTATTCTCAGGAGACGCAGGATAGGTACTGGTGCACTTCAGCAGCGCGATGTCGTGACAGCCAGCTTGCCGAGCCGCACTTACCGTCTCGTCTAGTTCGCCAGCGGTGGCCATGCCGGTGGAAATGATCATAGGCTTGCCGGTGGCGGCTACCTTACGAATCAATGGGAGATCTGTGTTCTCGAAGGATGCGATCTTGTAGCAGTGAACATCGAGGGTCTCGAGGAAGTCGACAGCTGTTTCGTCAAATGGCGTGCTAAATGGGATCATTCCATGATTGCGGCAGCGGTCAAAGATGGGTCGGTGCCATTCCCAAGGGGTGTGCGCTTCACCATAGAGCTTGTAAAGAGACTTACCATTCCAGAGGCTACCCTCATCGTCGATGACAAAATCACCCAGTTCAAGATCGATCGTCATGGTGTCAGGCGTATAGGTCTGGATTTTTAACGCGTGTGCACCAGCTTGTGCGGCGGCATCCACGATTTCCAGAGCACGCTCCAAGGACTGATTGTGATTTCCCGACATCTCGGCGATCACAAACGGAGGAGCCTCGATCCCAACCGCGCGAGTTTCGATGATCATCTTGCTCCTTTAGCCGCTAAATGGCGAGAATGCGTGGTTTTATCTTCTTAGCGATCAGGGGCCACTGTTTCTCGAGTAGCCCAAAAATTAGGACATCACAATACATTTGTCCCCGCGCTTGATGCGAACGCAATGTACCCTCAAGTACAAAGCCGAGCTTTTTATGGATGGCAATACTGGAGGGGTTCGAAGAAAGTACCTCACCGACGACCTTATGGAGCCGCAACGACTCGAATCCATAGCAGAGCCCCAGATAACACATGATCGAACCGAGGCCTTCTCCAGTAGGAGCTGTCGGTGACAAATAAAATCCCCATTTTGCTACCCGACTTCCTTTCGCAAGCCCGAGAAAAGATACCAATCCGCTTGGCATCCCGTCGCATTCAAAAACCAGGTAACGCGCATCCTCCGAATCTCTCGCAGATGAGAACCAAGACCGATGCTCCTCAGGAGTGATGAGTTCGCTGTGGAACATACAAAGCCGTATGGAATCTGAGTTTCTCCAGCCGAGTATGCGGTCAGCATCCTCATCGCAAAGTTCACGCAGAGCGAACCGCTCACTCTCCGTTGGAGCCGCTCTGCTATCCATAACCCGCTCGAAGCATAACATCGGCGACGCGAAAAACTCCCTTTCCGTCCACAAGACCAAAAGCACAACGGGAACGCTCCTCGATTTCTTCAGGATGAGCAAATAATCTCTGAACCAACGGGCCAATTCGCGCGCTCGTGACCGGATTGGCCTTGCCGACATACCATCCCGCTCTCCCGCATTCGATCGCCTCTGCCACCGCAGTCTGGTTGTCAGCTATCGTGATGATAATGCTGGGCAGTCCCAGACAACAACGCTCCCATGCTGTAGTTCCGGCAGCGCCAATCGCAAGATCACATTTTGAAATCAACTCAGCCATCCGTAGCGTTTGACGATGTAGGGTTGCTGACGGCAATTGCTCGCAGGCCTTTTGAATTTGCTGCAAATTAGGGTTCGACGAACCGATGACAACATCCACGGCGATTGGCAGTCGTAGATCTCTCAATGCCTCCAGGGTCATGGTTGTGGCGTCCGCCGGATCACTTCCACCAAAAGAAACCAAAATTCGAGCGACCTTATATCGAATTGAGGATAAGACCCGCCAATGGCGAAACTCAGGCCTCAACAGGACATACTCGGTCCCTAATAAGACGCGCGCATCCGCAGGCACCAATCGTTGATAAATCTTCTTGTTTGGGCCGGAATAGTTCTGATCTAACAGCAGATCACAATCGTGAATGCGCTCGGGCAAATCGTCGATCACCAGGATTTTTCCCACGTGGGATCGCAAGCTTTGTTCCCAATCACACCCTATTTCATAGTGATCTACCACTAACCAGTCGGGAGCTTGATTGGCGGCTCTTAACGCTTCCACCGTCTGCTTTGCGTCTTTCGATTCGATGTACTCGGAGTCATGAAGATTTGCGACTTGAAATCTGCTATTTTGTATGATCCCAATAATATCGCCGGGTAGCACGCGGCTAAGAAAGAACACCTCGCAATCACGCTCGCGCAACTCATCCGCCAATGCGAGACAACGCATCACATGGCCAGTTCCCACCCTAGAGGAGGAGTCAGCTCGAATCGCGATTTTCATGAGAATGCCTCAGCGGGCAGCCCTGTTCGATTTAAAGTAACCTTCGGAATGACCATCCGTTTGGCGTTTCTGAGCTGGAGTCGATTGCCAATCGTCGGGCACTCACTTCTCCAGAAGCCACCAGTGAGTTCGGTCAAATCCGTCGTCGACTCCCCAATAGCCGCTACGCAATAGTTTGAGCTCAGGAAACTGAATTTGGTAGTGTTTCAAAAAATTGCGCTTCCATAGCAGGTCAGTGTTGTTGCGATATTCAATGGCCTGCTCCTCTTCGGAGAAGTACTCCACGGCGAGGATATAGCGCCGGCTCACCCTTTCAATTTCCTTCAGAGCAGCCGGGAGTTGAATCGGTGATATATGAATCAGCACACCAACGGTGAAGACAAGATCGCAATATCCATCCTTGAACGGAAGATCGAACACATTTCCCGGAATGGGAAAGGTGCGCTCCGCACTCGTTCGCGCCATTCCCAAGGCGTAGCGGTTGGGTTCTACACCGAACACCTCTGCCTCACTGCCGAGTACCTCTGAAGCACATTGGAGGTTGTGGCCGCGATTGCAACCTACTTCGAGAGCACGTCTGAGGCTAAGCCCCTTCAACATCTGTGAAAAGGCAGGCGTCCGAATGTGCCAATCGATCAAATTCCGCTCTGTGTAGGCGTTCCCAAATTCTCCCCGCCAAGTTTCCAACTGGTCTGTTGTCTTAGTCATTCCGCGTTTGCCCGCAGGCCCTCCGTGACTTTACCGACCGCTTCAATTACATCCGATACATCCTCGTCGCTCATTCCATGAAACATGGGAAGACTGACCAATTGACTGTATGCTTTTTCCGCGATTGGAAACTCCCCGCCCACATAGCAGAATCGCTCACGGTAGTAGGGATGCAAATGAACCGGGATGTAATGAACATTTACGCCGAGGTTCTCGGCGCGTAACGCACGGAAGAAATCGCCTCGATCGATGCCTTCGCCAACTCGAATTGGGTACAGGTGCCAGGCGGGGTTGACCTCCGCCCTCACCAAAGGAGAGTGTATTGCGTCCAATTTCGAAAAAGCCTCTGTGTAACGACCCGCAATCTCCCGTCGCCGAGCAAGGTTCGTCCCGAGTCTTTTCAACTGCGATATACCGAGGGCGCAATTGATATCAGAGATTCGATAGTTGTAACCCAGAGCGATCATTTCGTAATACCATTGACCCGACTCACTTCTTTCTCGAGCGTCGCTATTGATACCGTGCGTTCGAAACAGGCGAAGTCGCCGCGCGAGTCCTTCATCGTTTGTTACTACCATGCCGCCCTCGCCTGTGGTGATGTGCTTGACGGGATGAAAACTAAAAACGGTCATGTGGGAAATCGAACCGATTGGACGTCCGTGATATTCCGCGCCAAGAGCGTGGCAAGCGTCCTCGATGACGCAAAGGCCATGCTCGGATGCCAGTTCCATCATTACATTCAGGTCAGCTGGATGTCCGGAGTAGTCGACGGGAAGAATAGCCTTGGTCCGGGGCGTAATGTGTCGAATCACTCGTTCAGGATCGAGATTAAGCGTATCTGCGCAAACATCCGCGAATACCGGTGTGGCTTCCTGGTAGAGCAGACAGTTTGCAGTCGCTGCAAAGGTCAAGGGTGTCGTGATCGCCTCGTCGCCCACCTTTAGACCTGCTGCAAAAACTGCAGCGTGGAGGCCGGCTGTTCCTGAGTTGAATGCAACTGCAAATCTTGCGCCAACACGGAAGGCAATCGCCTCTTCGAACTCTTCAACTTTTGGTCCGGTTGTCACCCAATCTGAACGAAGGACTTCTACTACAGCCGCGATATCTTCTTCTGCAATCTTCTGTCGGCCGTAGGGCAACAACCGATCTCGCACGGGTAAACCGCCCTCAATCGCCAACCGCCGAAAGCTGCGTTTTGCTGTGCCCATCCAGCAGACTCCCAAATTGTTCCGTCGTTAACCACGCACTATTGTTATCACTCGTATATGAAAAACCGTCGACGAGAGGCCTAGCCCCTTGCCACGCCGCAGCATCCCACCAGGGAAAGGCGGGCTGAATGACAAACATTGATTCTGTCTCGACTGCGTGGCGCGCTTCGTCCTCCGAGACAAGGATTTCGTGAAGCTTTTCCCCCGGGCGAATCCCGATGATCTTTGCATCGCATTCTGGCGCCACAGCCTTTGCCAGTTCTATCAGGCGCATGCTGGGGATTTTCGGGACAAAGATTTCACCGCCTTGCATGTGTTCGATGCACTTAACCACGAAGGAAACGCCCTGCTCGAGCGTTATCCAAAATCGCGTCATTCGCTCATCCGTGATCGTAATCACGCCCGACTTGCGCTGATCGAGAAAAACCGGGATAACACTTCCGCGGCTGCCGATGACATTACCGTATCTCGAACAGCTGAAGAGGCAGCTGCCGCGTGCCGCATACGAATTGGCCTGAACAAATATCTTTTCCGCGCAGAGCTTTGTAGCGCCATAAAGATTGACGGGATTCACAGCTTTGTCCGTGCTGATTGCCAGCACTTTGCGGACTCCTGTGTCAATCGCTGCATCGATGACATTTTTGGCTCCGAGAATGTTCGTCTGCACTGCCTCGAATGGGTTGTATTCGCAGGCCGGCACCTGCTTTAGTGCAGCAGCATGAATGACAATGTCTACTCCTGAGAACGCTCGATACAGTCGCTCTCGGTCGCGCACATCCCCGATGAAGTAGCGGAGAGGAGAATCAGGCGAGTCCGGATATGTCTGCCGCATCTCGTGCTGCTTGAGCTCGTCTCGGCTAAATACAATCAGTTTGCGTGGACTGTGGCGCTTCAACATGTATTCGACAAACTTTCTGCCGAATGACCCGGTCCCGCCGGTAACCAAAATGACTTTATCCTCAAAGCACATGAGGTGTTTATCCTCGGGCCTATCGTTTTGCTATCGCCTGCCTGTTAAAGCTTGCTTCTTGATTTTGTCAGTGGCCGGCAGCGCGGGCACGACCGCCCTGACTCCAGCTATCGATATTCATCGAGAACCTTCTGACCTGTCAACACTCATGGGCATCTTCCCGTAATCCTGCACCCTTGTCCCGATTCGCTACTTTGGCCAAGGCGGCTGCGCGGAAACGATAATAGCTCATCGATTATGACCTGGTACTCGTTCCGGACATGTCTTGGCTAACTAATTATCGGGCGGTTGGAGGTGCTGATTCCTTTTAGAACACTGTCATACTGCATATCTGTCCGAGTGATCTGCCAATGGATTCTTCCTCAGCCATTCAATAGTCTGGCGCAATCCTTCTTCCAAGGCCGTCTTCGGCTTCCAGGCGAATAGCTCAGCAGCTTTCGCCGCGTTGGCGCAGAGCCGGTTCACTTCACTCTTCTGTGGGCGGATGCGCTGGCTGTCCGTTTCCAAAATCAACTGCTTGCCCAGCAACTTCCCAATTGCGATGGCCAGATCGCGAATCGATATTTCAATTCCGGATCCAAGATTGATGACTTCACCCATTGCCTTTTCCTCGGACGCGATAGCGATAAATCCCTCTACGGTGTCAGATACGAAGGTAAAATCCCGCGTGGTCTGCACGGTTCCGAGTCGGATTCTCTCGTCGATAAGAGCCTGAGCGATGATGGTCGGGATCACGGCCCGGAGAGATTGACGTGGGCCATAGGTGTTAAAGGGCCTCACGATCGTGACGGGAACTCCGAAGGAACGGTAATAGGCCTCCGTCATCTTATCCGCGGCGATCTTACTTGCGGAGTAGGGAGACTGTCCTTGGAGGGGATGATCCTCATCGATCGGGAGATACCGCGCGCTTCCGTACACTTCGCTGGTCGAGGTACAGAGAACGCGTTTGGTTCCGAGCCGTCGCGCGGCTTCCAGAACATTCAACGTTCCATCGGCGTTGGTCTTCATGTACGAGTGAGGAGCGAGGTAGGAATAGGGTATGCCAATGAGAGCGGCTAGATGGAAGACCACTTCCACTCCCTCAAGGGCGTTGTAGACGCGCCAAGGGTCGCACACATCACCGGCGATGATCTCCATATCGGACTGAAGCCGCGAATGATCCAACCAGCCACGAGAGCCGTTGGAGCTGTAGCGAATCAGGGAACGAGTGCGAGCTCCGAGCTTTACCAGACGCTCCGCCAGGTGGCTTCCGATAAAACCGCCTGCTCCCGTTACTAGCACCCTGCGGTCCTTCCAGTCAGACATCGTCAAATGATTCCCCTGGATACGTCCACTTCGGCCTTCCGATAGTGTTCGGGACGGCCGATGTCAAGCCAATATTCACGGACGGGGAAGCTGATGACCCTGTCTCCAGACTCGATGACAGCCTCGATGAGGTCGGTCATATCGAATCTCCGGTCTGCCGGCACGAGGTTGCAGACTGCAGGGTCGACCAGGTAGATGCCAGCATTGATAAGGTATCGATAGGTAGGCTTCTCAGTAATGCTTTTGACACACACACCTTCTGTTTCCATTACGCCAAAAGGAATCTGGATGCGGTACTGTTGAACCCCAACGGTGAGCTTTGCATCGTTTTCGCGATGAAAGTCGAGCATTGCCCGGAAGTCCACACCGGTGAGGATGTCGCCGTTCAGAACAAGCAGCGGGACGGTTTCAGTGGACATTTTTCGAAGCGACCCCGCCGTACCGAGGGGCGCCGTTTCTTCGATGTAACTTAAGTTAACCCCAAATTCGGAGCCATCTTTGAAGTGCTGAATAATGTTTTCGCTAAGATAATGCGTAGCAATGCTTACCGAGCGGATTCCCGCCTGGCGGAGTTTCGAGAGCATGTGCTCCAATAGCGGACGGCCGTTGATAGGTAGCATGGGTTTCGGGACATCTTCCGTCAAAGGCCTAAGCCTTGTGCCGAACCCGCCAGCCATGATTACACCTGTCACCGGCATTTCGAACTGACGCAGAAGATCCTGCTGCACCGCCAGGTCACAGACGCGGCCATCCCGGTCAAGCACCGGTATCTGGCGAATGCTGTGATCATGCATCAAAGACAGAAGCACGGATTCAGAGGTCCCGATCTGCGCGGTTATTGGAGGACTTACGTTTGGATTCGGGTACCACGGCATCAGACGAACGACAGGCTGGTCCACGTCGATGCCGGCTAGAAGCGCCCGACGAATGTCGCCGTCGGTAATGGTAGCCAGGAGGCGCCGCTCTTCATCAACTACGACCGCTATGCCTTTGGCATGGGAGTCGATGACCGACATGGTGTCGCGCAGGGATGTCTCCAAAGTGATGAGGGGCAGATTCGGCAACGGCATCGGTTTCAACAGGGACAGTCTCCTGCTCTCATCGCGCGAGCTCAACGTATAACTAATAGGAAAAGCAGTCGTCCAAAAACCTCTTCAAAAGAATCCGCAATCGGAAACTTTGCTTAAGGAACAGTAAATCCCCAACTCACCTAAGCACAAGCCACGGTCAGCCAGCTCTATTCGTCAATCGCAGAAGAGTACAAGCGGCCAACTACTGGGCTTGCCGAACTCTGATCGAAAGATAGAAAGGCATGACCGCACGCTGTCGGGTTTATATTACGCTCGGGGGTAAATTCCCTCCGGGCTGACGTTGGGCCGGTGTAATCGGATCGCGATGTTCAAATCGTTGGCGAAGCAACTACCCCATCCGCTACTGTGCCGTTTATACCATCACGTGCACTTGCGAGAACAGGCGACACGGGCGGCCGAGGCCGCATTGCGCGCGGGTTTGCCTCTCATGGAATCCCTCGATTTCCAGCGATTGAAAACAAGCGAAACCATTTTCGTGCTCGGCAGCGCCTGGTCTATTAACGACATTTCTGAGGAAAGGTGGCGGGTTATAGGCCGGCACGATACCTTCGGCATGAATTTCTGGCCTGCGCATCCCTTTATTCCCGGGTTGCTTTCCTTTGAAATCATGGCGTACCGCGACCACCCAGTTGCATATGACGCCTTTCTACAGCTCCTCGAACAGAGATACGAGGCTTACGCCAACACCGTGAAGATCGTCACCGAGGTGCGGCCGCTCGGTTCGCGGCAAATGCTCTTCGAGCTTCCTGAAGGCATAAAGAAAAACCTTTATGTTGGCTTTTCGATGCCGGTCGTTGCTCGCAATGAAGAGGAACTCCGAGCTGGAATCAGGTACATGCGTTCCATTGGCGCCTTTAGACCATGCACCAACGCACCGTGGTTGTTTAAGTACGGTGGCTCAGTTATCGCTATGATGACGCTCGCTGTCCGTATGGGCTATAAGCGTATCGTCCTTTGCGGGGTTGATCTGAATAAGCAGGACTATTTCTACCAACATCGAGAGCGTTATCCGGAGTGTGCTGATTGGGAATTCGTGTCCCGAAAAGCAGTTCACCTGACGACTCGCCGTCTCCCTTGGCTGGTTCCTGCCCAGTCCGCCATATACATCTTTAAGGAGCTGATTCTTGATCCGGAAGGTATTGAACTCTTTGTGGAAAGCCGACAGTCGACGCTCTATCCACGAGTTCCGCTAGCTCCTCCGTCACTTTTCGAAGAAGCTTCCATCTAATGCGACTCAGTGGCGTGACTTTGTACAAGGAGGGTAGCTAAAAGTCAGCCGTTCACCGCTCACTCGTTGACTTTTGCCGAGATCTTCATCCAAAGAAAAACAAGCAACACGATAAACACAACCTGGATTGCAATGAACATCACGCTTCTCAACACTCTTCGAAAGTTGCGCGAACTAAACCGCCGTCTGGAGCGTCTCCTCCTCCTCCCGGAAACAACGCCTGCCTCAGGGGCAATGTAAGGCGGACTCGCGTGCGTCCTCGAATATTCTATGCTTAAGGGTGCGACATTTCGCCGTCTTCTCTTGCGACGGACAGTGATAGAGGGACGAGCCTCGGTCTGGCCGGAGTCATATCTCATTGCGGAGACATCGCTCACAGCCTCAATCGGGCTTTCGTTGGAAATTTCGGGATCTTCAGAATTTGACCCGGATGTCATCACAGCCTGTTAAGTTCAACTGACTCTTGCCACATTATGGAGCGACGTATGGCGTCCTTCAAGTGGACAGCTGTATGATATACTCGCAGCGCGGTTGAGGGTGAGCACAAATTTGCGCTCAGTTATCATGTCCGGGCCTCGTGCCTCCACTATGTCTTCCAAGCCGCTAAGACCCTGTTTGGAAACGATCTTCGGCTTAATCACCATACTGCTTCTCACTCTTCAAGCCACTGCTCAGACCACCGTCAACAACCAGCCGGCTTCAACGAGTGATATGTCCACGTTTCCGCCCTCACCATCTTCGACGACACCGCAGAATCCCGCAGCCACGCCCCCCACCAGCATGGCATTGCCAGCCGCCGATCAGTCGCATTACATCATTTCCCCAGGGGACGTTCTCGATGTCTCCGTCTTCGGCGCGCCAGACCTTTCCCAGAAGGCCGTAGTGAATAGCGGCGGTAATATTTATATGCCTCTTATCAATTATGTCCATGTCGCCGATCTTCATGTAGAAGACGCACAACTCGTCGTTGAAAAGGCCTACTTCACAAATGGCGTCCTGAAGTTCCCGCACGTGACCATTGTTATTTCCAGCTACGCGAGTGGGGTTGTCTTGATGGGTGAAGTCGTAAGACCCGGGATTTATCCGATTGTTGGGACGGGAAAGCTGTTTGACATCCTGGCGGAAGCGGGTGGTACGGCTGCGAGTGCTGGACAGGTCGTTACGATCACTCACAAGGGCGTTGCCGAACCGCAAATAGTGACGCTTACAAGTGATCCCATAAAATCGAATTCAGCTAACGTTCCCGTGCAACAGGGGGACACAATTGTTGTTTCAAAGGCAGGTGTGGTCTATATCGTGGGAGAGGTGTACAGCCCAAGTGGGTTCCTAATGGATGAAAAAGGCCAGTACACGGTAATGAAAGTCGTTGCCATGGCCCACGGAACCACCAAGTTCGCGAAGACCTCCAAGGCACGGATTGTGCGCAGGACAAGCGATGGCAACAAGGAAATTCCGGTACCCCTTGATAAGATTCTCGTCTCGAAAGCGCCGGACATACCGCTTCAGTCGAACGATATTTTGTTTGTTCCTACAAACAAAGGAAAACAGGCCGCTGCCCGAGGTGCCGAAGCAGCGATATCCATAGCCACCAGTCTAGCCATTGTTGCCACATATCGGTGATGCGCTAGACCTTACCCGGTAGGCAAGAGTGAGGTCGCCAAATTGTAGAATTTCTTTCGAATCAGCCGGTCCCCCAACTGAACGGTCTTTAAGACCGACACAATATCTGAAGCTGCAGATTCTTTAGGGTTCGCATAGGGATTGACGAGTGACGTGAGTGATGCCCGAAAATCCTCTCTGATTGCCCTTCCAATCCCCGCGAGGATATCTTCGCGCCGGTAGCCCACATCGATCACGTTTTGTGCGCGAACGCGCCTTTCCTGGCGAGTGCCAATATTCACTGTTGGCACTTGAAAGCTGGGTGACTCAATTATCCCACTTGAGGAATTCCCTACCATCGCTGCCGCGTAGGAGATCAAACTGCGATATGCATGGGTGCCGAAGTTTTCCACGAAAACGCCACCATTCACCCGAACCCATTGACGCATTTTGGCAGCGATGATTCTGCTGGCAGTGTCCGCGTTCGGCATTGTAAATACAACGGACAAATTTGCCGCTTGCAATGCTGCGAGAAGCTCGTCTACTTGCCACTCTGCCTGCTCGTACTCCAGGGTGACTGGATGAAAGGTTACCACCAGGAAAGGCCGCTTCACATCCACGCCAAATTGTTCTTCCAATACTGTTGGGCTGACATTGGCGCTATTCTGGGCGTCGTCAAGGGCTGGCTCTCCCGTCACAAACACACGAGATGGATCTTCTCCCAGCTGAATCACTCTGCGGGCGTATTCCTCAGTGGCGGTAAAGTGTAGATGGCTTAACTTTGTGATGCAATGCCGCAAAGAATCGTCGATCGCTCCCTCAGTTAGGTCGCCTCCGCCCAGATGCGCGACCGCTATCTTGAATGGCAATGCGGCGAGTGCAACTGCCAGCATCTCATACCGGTCCCCGGTTACTACAAGAAGGTCAGGCGCCGAGCGGCTAAAGGCCTGGCCAAATCCGGCAAGTCCTAATCCCATCGATTTTGCTATGCCAGCGGGGGTGTCCGAAGACAGAAGCATTTCCACTCGTTCCTCAATAGGAAACCCGTCTTGATCGATCATCTGGACCGTTAATCCAAACTCCGGTGAAAGATGAGCGCCCGAGACGTAGAGCTTTACATATAGGTCCGGATCTGCCTGGATAGCCCTGAGGATCGGGAGGATTGCACCATAGTCGGCCCGTGATGTCGTAGCAATGCCGATCGATCTCAAGCAAGAATCTCCGTAAACGTACAGTAGAAGGGTGAAGGAGGTCTTTGGAAGGTCAGAAGATCAGAATGTTCTAAGCGTCCGAATCTGAGCGTCCGAATCTGAGCGTCCGAATCACCCAGCCATCTCTATCATGGCGACCATTACGACCTTTTCCACCGCGTCAGCCGTGTCTCGCATGTCTTCTCCGGTGAGCGTTGGATGAACCAGAAACATCAATGATGTCTCACCCAGACCCTTTGCAACTGGCAAGCGATGCGCGGGCCGCATTGGCTCCAGAAAAGCCTTTTCCAGATAGATCTCGCTGCAGCTACCAACAAAACATGGCACACCCTCTGCATTGATTGCCTCAAGCAAGCGATCGCGGTTCCAGTCGTTCCGCCAACATTCGCTCCGCAGGAAAACGTAGTATTTGTAGTAGGAATGGACCACATTTTCCGGGGGCCTGGTTACACGCAACGCTGGGACTTCAGAGAAGCGCTCGGTTAAGATGCTGGCAAGATTTCGTCGCATCGCAATGGACTGAGGAAGTTTTCGCAGTAGTACGCGGCCCATGGCGCTCTGCATCTCGGTGAGTCGCCAGTTTGTGCCAAAACTTTCGTGCAGCCATCGGTATCCCGGAGGATGCTGCCGTCGATAGACGGCTTCATAACTCTTTCCGTGATCCTTGAAAGCCCAGGCGCGAGACCAGAGGTCAGTGTGATTCGTGGTCAGCATTCCACCTTCGCCCCCAGTGGTCAGAATCTTGTCCTGGCAAAAAGAAAACACATTTATATCGCCCATCGATCCAACCGCGTGCCCTTTGTAAACGGCTCCAAGCGCCTGCGCGCAATCTTCAACCACTTTCAATCCATGTTCGCGCGCAACCTCGAGGATCGGGTCCATATCGCATGGCCAGCCCGCGAGATGCACCGCGATGATGGCGCGTGTACGCGAGCTGAGAACAGCCCGGATCGTCTCCGCGGTGATGTTTTGTGAATTCCGGTCAACATCGGCCATGACGGGAGTGGCGCCTCGCATGACTGCACAACTCGCAGACGCTATGAATGTGCGACTGGCGACGACTACCTCGTCCCCCGGGCCGATTCCAAGCGCTTCCAGCGCAAGCTCCAAGGCGACGGTTCCATTGGCGACGGCGACTGCATGCTTGCAACCGACGAACGCGGCAAACTCTGCTTCAAACTGTCGCCCCTCATCCCCCGTCCAGTAGTTAACTCTTCCGGACTCAAGGACTCGTGTGACCGCGTCTATTTCATCCTGCGAAAAAGACGGCCACGGCGCGAATGGACGTTTACACACGACGGGTCCACCTTCGATCGCCAACGGAGCATTAATGGAAGCAGCATATTTCATGAAATTCCTCATAAAGCCCAAACGTTCAGCAGCCCTAGATCGCGTCCTGGACATTATACGAGTCACTATCTCATGAAGGGGAATATACTGGCGCTGTTGCTCACTCTCAGGGTAAGTATCTGAGCCGGTGTGCTTCAGTTCATAACCCTTGGTGACCGGTCTGGACGAAATCGCCTATAATGCCGCCACTCGGTCGGAGAGCAAAACATCTCGGCATTTGAAGCGTAAAGGAACTTTCAGTGTAAAAGCGGCGTGAGGTGTATCCATGGCGGGAACATCAATGTCTTCGGCGGCGCGGGATCAATACGAGGTTGGCTCATTGAACGTCGGAAGAGAGGTGTCAACACCGGGTGCCTTTGACATTAATTTACAGTTCATCGGCGTCTTCTGGGTCACGTTGTTTCTGTCGTCGCATGGCAATGCTCAAATAACCCAGATTGGAAATATCGGGCCCGCGTCAAGTTGGGCGGCACAGGTAGTAAACAGTAGCTGCTCCCCACCACCAAGCCTTTTTTCCTTTATCAAATCCATTACAGTTTCGTCCTCAATGGCCACAATGGTGACCTACCAGCAGCTCAGTGGTGAACCGCCGTGTGACGACGAGGCATCTGGCAATAGCGTAACGATAAGTAATACTTTCACCTGTTTTGACGCTACTTGGACAGTGCTGACAGGAACATCCAAGCCGCCGTGGACTTATACATTCTCGACAAGCTGTCCAGCCTCATTCGCGATCAGGAATGACTATATGATAGGCCCGCAGCCCGTGGTCGATAACGCGGGCGGTATTTGGGTATTTTTTAACTATCAGGAGGTGCCGGTTCCCAATGGCGATGAGGGAAAAGTGGTTGCGGTGAGAAAGTCAACCGATGGTGGCGCCTCATGGAACAATCCGGCTGTGGTGCTACAGGACACTTCTGGATCATGCAGCGATGGAAACAACTGCGCCATGAATGGAACGGGTGTAGGGATTGCTCCAAATGGAAACATTGTGCTTCTGAGCGGGGAGTACGATTACAGTTCGGGGAGCTATGTAGCACTCCTGACGACCCATTATGATGGCTCACGTTGGTCGACACCCAGGGCCATTAGCGCTGTTCCACCAGGACAAACGACATGGTCCTGGTGTTATGCAGAGCAGACTATCTTCAGGTTGCCGGGAGGGGCTCTGGGAGCCGAAGCGGTAGGTACCCCCGGGCCATATCCAGCAATGTGTGGAAACAATGTTTACTTGTTGATTTCTTGCGACAACGGGCGAACATGGGGATCGGGTAAAGGATGCCGTGGACGGATGCACGAGTATGCAGACAGCACGATGCGGCCCATTGGTACGCCTGCGGATTTTCCTACCGAGGAGTCGACTCTCAATTGGATCGGAGGTAGGACGCTCCTCGGATTCATTCGAAATCTCACCTGGAGGAGTGGTTGTCCTTCTCCCTGCGGGCCTCTCGTGGAGATGTATAGCAAGGATCTCGGATTCAGTTGGACCTTTGCCGATACCAACATCGAAGGTCAGGCTGTCGATGCGCCAACGGAGTCTTACGAGGAGGTAGATCCCTGGTTGTATTACACCGGCTTTGGGCGGCGCTGGACTCTATTTTATGGAGATCGGGAGTCAACTGGGACATATGCGCAAATGGTCAGACAAATCACGTTTGATCCAGAGAGCGCGATAAGAAATCCATCTGACCTGACACCGGGACAGATTTTGTATGGTCAGCCAGGTCCGGACGCCCTGGGAAGCTATGCGCATGCAATTCCTACCTCCAGATGGAATCTCCTGATCTGGTTTGATATGTATCCGGTGGAACTAATAGGCGCCAGAGAAGTGCTTCAGATACCGGCGAGTTATCTGCCTGCACAAAGGCGGCATGATCGTCCTTAGCAGCCAGTCTTCGATAGACAGAGAGGTTTGAACAGCAGATGAGTGTTTCGTGAGATCATTTCCTCCAAGAGCAGAGTCTAGCAGATCCTGAATTGATCACCTTCGACGAATATCATTTTGTTACGACTTGGTTGGTTGGCGACTGCGGGCTGCTTCCCATGAACTCCGTAGTCGTAACATGTCCTTCAAGTGAAATCCCCTGTCGTCGGGCCACAGAGGCGACAGTTCGAAACAAAATCTTGAGATCCAGCGTCAAGCTCCAGTGGTCTACATACCAAACGTCAAGTTCAAACTTTCGTCCCCACGTAAGGTCGTTACGTCCGTTCACCTGCGCCCAGCCGGTAATCCCTGGCAGGACTTCATGTCGCCGAGCTTGCTCCTGAGTATATCGATTTACATATTGAACCAATAGAGGACGCGGGCCAACTAAGCTCATATCACCGCGGAGAACGTTCCATAGCTCTGGGAGTTCATCAAGACTAAAGGAGCGCAGAAACCGGCCTAACGGCGTAATCCGGTCTGCATCGCTGATCAACTCTTCTTGGGGGCTAGCGGCCCGTTTCATGGTGCGGAATTTCACGATTGTGAACGGTTTCGCAGTACGTCCTGGCCGCGTTTGGCGATAAAAGATGGGACGGCCCAGGTGGAACCACACGAGACAAGCAACAATGAGCAACACCGGGCTCAACACTACGAGGAGAAATGCCGCTACCAGCCGGTCAAGTATTACCTTGATGAGCAGTGGCCATCCACTCTGCTGCGCGGTTATTCTACGCTCCATTCCTATACCTTTCGCAGCACAAACGCCTGTATCTGACTGTAGTTTCCCATGGGCGGCAGGAATGAGAAAAATTTTGCAACCTCAGAATTGCGAACCACTTCGACGCCATGCAGCAAGGATGGATACAAAACTCGAGCTGTGAAGTAGTAAGAACTCAGGAAGTTGGAGCGCAATGCGACATCGTCGCCGAACTCTCGCACGTCCACCACGTGGAAAATATTGCGAATCGCATTGAATAAACTGTCCTTATCGAAATATTTGTTGTGGTGTGCTTCAGGAATTGGAGGTAATCCGCAGTCAGCACGTGCTTTGTTGTTATTCGCCAATCCATCGGTGAAACACTCAATCATGAGGTAATCACCACCGCTTTTGAGCACGCGGGCTATCTCTCGTATGGCCGCAATCTGTTCTTGTGGTTCCATAATGTTTATAAGGCATCTTTCGGTATATGCGTAATCGAATGCCTCATCGTCGAATTGAAGCTGTCTCACATCCCCTCTGACTAATGTGCAGTCGGGCAAATCTCGTGCGCGAGCTATATCGAGCAATTCTTCGCTGAAATCTAAACCGGTGAGGCGATCGGAGTTAGCATTGGCACATATCTTTTCGAGTGTGTAACCGTTGCCACAGCCAATGTCCAGAATGTGCAAAGGGCGCTCGTGTCGACGGCTTAACAGATCACGGTATGTGAGGATCCATTCCACTTCCTTCTCGCGGACAAAATCGTCTTCCATCGTCGAGCGCGGTGAAGCTCCAAACGTTTGCGCAATCTCGCGATAGTGAGCCAGTATCACTTCATCTTTCGACGTTGTCATTTGTCTCCTTCAGAGTGTTTTCTAATTCACTATGCGTCTGTTCGGAACATACCGGGCGGACACGCTCGGCAGGCATAGACAGATGAGCCCTTTTTGCCAGACATTTATACTCATCCGCCAGCGCGCTCCACACTCGCTCCTGAGTGAACTCCCGTAACACGCGACAGCGGCCCGCTCGGCCGAGTTGTATCGCCAGGGATCGATTGGCAAGTAGACGTTTGAGAGCTTCCGCAAGCGCTACGCTATCGCCCACCGGCACAAGCAAGCCGGTGGTGCCATCTACAATCGAGTCAATGGCACCAGTGGCACGGGTTGTGACCACCGGGCGTTCCGCCGCCTGTGCCTCCAACACTGTATTTGGAAAACCTTCTCGATGCGTTGGAAGAACAAATACGTCCATCACAAGGTAATACAGATCAACGTTTGGCGTAAATTCAACCGTCACCACGTGCGGATCCGATTCAATGGCTGCACGCGCTTCAGGAGGTACTGGATCTCCCGGTTCGTAGCTTCCGACAAGGAGCAGAACGGCATCGGGCACCTTTTCGCGCACGATCTGAAAGGCAGTGAGTAGTTCGGGAACCCCCTTATCCCGAGTGAAGCGGCCTGTAAAGCCGACAACAGGTTGGCCAGCCCCAATGCCCAATTTCCGCCGAATTTGTTTTGCCTTTTCCAACCTTTCGGGCGTTGGCCCAAAGCGTGACGAATTTACTCCGTTACTGCTGCCAGAGGCTAGTACGATAGCCTTCCTCGCCGGAACCAAGCCCAACTCTATTGCGCGCTGGCGCAGGCTCGGGCTGACAGAAATCACACGATGCGCGCACGCACATGCAATGCGCTCAGTGAAAACCAAAACGCTCCTCTTCAACCCTGTCGCTGTCTCGAGGCGCAGGCCGCGCAGCGTATATACGCGACAAGGAATGCGGTTCAACCATGCCGCCAAACCAACTAATAGACCTGCCTTGGGAGTACCTGCGTTGCAAATCGCAGGACGTAACTCTCGTAGAAGCCACCAAAGACGTATTAATGATATGAGGTCGCGAAACGGAGAAATCTCTCGCTCCATGCTCACAGTAATAATCGGAGTCGACTCTTCTGTACGCGCAGCGGCCACTTCCGAACCCGTACTGCAGAGGGCCGCCGGATGAAACCCGACTTTTTGCAAGTAACTCAATTGGCCCTTGAGAAGAACCAGGCTTAGAGAAGCCGTAACTGCATGCACAACATCAATGCGATCCCTATTCACAACAGGAACTCCCTCCCTAGGATGCGCCTACGCCAGTCTTAAATATAGTATTTCCAAGGGGTGACGGCTTTCATCAAAGCCACACCCTGAATATCAACGCCACACAGAAACAGAAAACGAACACACGCGACGGTCCGCAATGGAGTTCGACTCTCCAGACCGACTATCATTTGTACCGATAGAGCCTTAACGCGGGATATCGGCGGGTAGATGAATAACTGCATTGAGATCACTTACTCGCGGTATGCAAAGAATGATACCGATGACTTCTCCAGCAAGTAAACCTGATGACGTAATTCGGAACGCATTTAGCATTTGAACAGCACCTCGCAATATCCACCGGTCAGTAAGCTTTTCATGCAAGGCGTGCTGAGTCCTGAAATTCACACTTCCGACGAGACATGGTGGCGCCGTGGTTCTGAGGACCAGCGCCACCGATTATGCCGTAATTTTTGGCGAGAACGCCCACTCGCAACCTTTTGCTTGGCACATATCAGCATCAAAGCAACCGGCACCATCATTATCCGCTGTCGCATCAAGATTCCGAAGTTGCTGACCGACGCAGCAAATACAACGGAGAAAACGGCCACATACGTTAAACTGAAACCCACGTAAGGATCTCGCCAATGCCGCAACGCGGACCAGACTTGTCGGCGTCGAACCCAGAAGAGTAGCAGCCAACCAGTTGACTCAGCCGAAGCTGCCAGACCCATCGCATTGCCCGCCTCCCATGGAAAAGGCCGAAACATCAGGAAAGGCGATTCAGCAATGCGAACCGGTAAAGAGCTTCCTGTATTGAACGCCGATCCGCCGATCTGGCTATTCTTGGTAACAGTATCAGCCTCTTGTATGCCACTAATCGCATTCTCCCCCGATACGTGCAAGAAGCTTCCTGCCTGTCTTACGACGAAATAGGTGCCACCCAAAAGCAGAGGAATGAGAAAAAATCTCATAACTCTATTTGCTCCCCTGCGTCCTGACTCACCGACGACATAGGGGAACGTCATGCCGATGGCAAGCATCGGTGCAACGTGGGCACGTACGAGGAGAACCCCGCCAAGCCCAACTGCGCAAAGAACAACACCTATGACGCCGGATCTTTGATTCAACTTCGCAAAGCCGTAACAAGTCAGGCCAATGAAAAATTGGCCCAGAGCATCTTTTCCCGCAGAGCTGGACCAGAACAAGATTGAGGGCGAAAGGATCAGGAGAAGACCGAAAAGCCACCGGTCACCGTCCGGGAATGCAATCGTAAAAGCGCGATAGAAGAAGTATGCTCCCCACAGGGCTGCAAATGCGAAGATAACAAACAGCGTTGGTAGCGCATCGCCGATCAACAATGACATAACTCCGCATATGTTGTTGATCAAATTTGAGCTCCAGTAGGGGGGATGAAATGCGCTCCAACCGACCACCTGGAAGTCGTCCGCTAGCTGCAAGCCAACAGTCCAGTAGTGAAAGGCGTCTGCCGCTCCGGAGAAAATATAAAATGCGACCCACAAGAAAATGCCGGAGGCGGCCACATGCGCAATCAGGCCCGTCAAAAGGAGCTGTCGAAGATAGGGGTCGCTCTGAGTAACGTGCCCTACCGCAGCAGCGCAGGCGATTGCCACCAGTGGGACGCAGATTAGAGACGAAGTGTACGAATAATCTCTTGGACTTGAAAAAAAGAGCATGCCCAGCCAGAACGGACACGTGAGGATCGAGAGGAGGGCAAAAAGCTTGACAACTTGCGCGTAGCGTCCGATATTGCGCAACTGGGAAATCTTAATCGGGTCATGGATGGTTCTCAACGCAGGAATGCCCATTCGTCCTCGATGAAGATCGATGAAGCAGCCGAACCGGTATCAAGTCTAGCATGTGCGTAATCGATGATGTATTTTGGATAAGCTCGATAACATTGAGGCACTTGACGCCGATCTCAAGTCGGGAGACCCATGCGAGTCCTGCAAATCATTGACTCTCTGCATCGTGGTGGGGCTGAAGTCATGTTGACGGGTATGGCCCCACGATTTCGGGAGCGGGGTCTTACGTGCGATGTCGTTGCACTTCTGCGAACTCCTAGCCCGCTTGAGCATTTGCTCGAGAGGGAAAATGTTACTTTGCGTTATACGGGGGTGCAAAGGTTATATTCACCACGCCAGATTTCCCCCCTGGCGAAACTCCTTCGCGGCTATGACATTGCCCATGTGCACCTCTTTCCGGCACAGTTGTGGGCTGTGGTGGCGGCTGCCCGATTAAAACCTTCCATCCCTTTGGTTACCACCGAGCACGGCACATGGAATGCTCGCCGTCGCTGGTGGTTCCGACCCCTGGACATATGGATGTATCCGCATTACAAACACATTGCCTGCATCAGTGAGGCAACTGCAGAAGAACTGATCCAATGGTGCCCCGCCGTTGCAGAAAAAATCAGCGTCATCCCCAACGGTATTCCTCTCGACGCATTCGAAACCGCCCGGCCGGCTGCGCTGCCTCTTTTGCCGTCCGGCGTTGCCAAACTGGTTTTTGTCGGACGTTTCTATATCCCGAAGGATCACGCGACTCTCCTCCGAGCTCTAACGGCCGTGCCAAATGCCCATCTTCTCCTCGTCGGAGATGGACCACTGCGAGGTCAGCTTCAGCAGATGGCTCAATCCCTCGGTATAGCAGAACGTGTGACCTTTCTCGGCTGGCGAAGCGATGTTGCATCTGTCTTGAAGGCGTCTGATATCTATGTTCATTCCACAGATGCCGAGGGCTTTGGGATCGCTGCCTGCGAGGCGATGGCGGCAGGGTTGCCCGTTGTGGCGAGCGATGTTCCGGGCCTTGCGCAGATCGTTAAGGGCGCTGGTATTCTTTTTCCTCCCGGAGACGACAAGCTGCTGGCTCGCCAACTGACGGCTTTGATTGAATCGCCCGAGCTTCAACGCGAGATGAGCCAGGCAAGCGTTCGCCGGGCGAGACAATTCAGCATTGAACAGACCGTAGATGGTTGTATACGTATGTACGAGTCAGTGTTACAAGTCCATAACCGACCGGGGGTGGAAGTAGGATGAGCAACGTTGATCAAAACGTGGTGGAGGCATTTGGCGAGCAATGGAGCAAATTCGACCACGCCAACCTAGACAATCCCGATCTGCAGACGCTGTTCCATTCTTATTTTTCGATTTTTCCCTGGCATGAACTGCCGCCGGACGCCGAAGGCTTCGACCTTGGATGCGGTACAGGTCGTTGGGCGCATTTCGTGGCACAACGGGTTGGGTGTCTTCACTGCATTGACCCAAGCGCAGCTGCTTTAGATGTAGCGCGTCAAAACCTTCAGATGCACTCCAATTGCAGCTTCCACTGCGCCTCTGTGGAAAAGATCCCTCTTGCGGACAGTTCCGCGGACTTTGGCTATTCCCTCGGTGTTCTTCATTACATACCAAACACCCAACTAGGAATAACGGAATGTGCGCGTAAGTTAAAGCCAGGTGCACCACTTCTGATCTATCTGTATTACGCCTTCGACAATCGTCCTACATGGTTTCGAATCATCTGGCGGGTCTCAGATCTGGTCCGCCGATGCATCAGCATCTCTCCATTCGCAATCAGGTCCCCGTTTTGCGACCTCATTGCTGCATTCATTTATTGGCCACTGGCGCGCACATCAAAATGTCTCGAAAAACTGGGAGTGGACGTCGTTTCGTTTCCCCTGTCATCGTACCGAAACCGGAGTTTCTATTCGATGCGTACTGACGCCTTGGATCGTTTTGGCACACCGCTGGAGAAGCGCTTTACGCGCAAGCAAATAGCCGAAATGATGGAAAATGCAGGTTTAGAGCGAATTGTCTTTAACGATTCACCTTGTTGGTGCGCGATTGGCTATCGCAGACAAAAGCCACTCTGAAGGCTATTCGCCTACCAACTACTCAATGCTGCGCGCCGCCAGACGTTGCGCTCGGTACAGACATAATAGTAGGTCGGATCGGCTGCCCATTGCCCGACATTGCATGGCGCGGTTGCCGATTTGGGCACTGGAACCCTTTCCCCAAACACGCTCTCCTTCGATGAACCAATTCCACCAAACGGTAGGGGCGTATCAGCGGTGGCACAGATCCAGCCCATATAGCCACCGGAGGCCGGAGAAGCTTGGTAGAAGATATCTCCGGCGTTACAAGACTTTGGTGCCTCGGTTGCGTCATAACGAACCTGTCTCAGTCCTGAGGTGCTCGTCACCGCGTCTTGCACGCCGCTTCCTTTCACCCAGAACCCGCCTGCCGGGAGCATGGGGAGATGTGTTCGTGACGGGTTCCCGTTCGCGGATACCCTGGTCTGCGCATCTGGCAAACACATACTGCTCGCCGCCAGAGTCGTTCCGTCCAGACGGGGGTTGTCACTAAAGCAATTCCATCCGCTGGCAGACGCTCCTGTGACATTGGAATGACGGAAACTTAATGTGGATTCCAAACCGCCGCGGTCGTTCGTCACTTCGGTGTTCCAGAAGCCTTCGTAGCTTGGATCGCGTGCAATGCTGCCTGTGCCAAAGGCACGGCCCGCCTGAAAAACACTGTAGCCGTAGCTTCCACGTCCGTTGCGCCGCGCAAATTTCAGCGGCGAGGCATAACCGCCTGCAACGATGACGCTGTCTAGTTCAGGATTTGCACCGATTGCCCATGCCGTGCCCACGGCGAGAGTTCCCGTCAATTGCGAGAGGCCCTCCTGATTTCCTTCCGTGTACGACTGCACGAACGTAGAGTTTCCCGCGCTGAACGGCCCGCCATTTGTTACGATACGCGCTCTGACTCCCTGCACATTCCTGTTTGCTGCATCCGCTAAAATCGCCGTATTGTCGAAAATCAGTTTCACGGTCGAACAGAATTCCTTACCCGTCTGGCCCGCCTGATCAATACAAACCAATGTGCCATAGTCGCTCGGTGTCCAGTGAGCAGAGGGGGATGTTAAGTATCTTCCGTCCTTGATCACCGCGTCGTTGACCATGCGGCCAGACGCCCAGACCCGCGCACCGGTTTGAAAGCCATAGGTCGCGGAAGATGTATCGCAGTACACCCCCTCAGGATAATTCGTCGAAAACTGCAGCGTCTTGGGGTCTGGCACAGAAATAATCGCCCACTTGCTGTGGAATTTTGGACACCCTTGAATAACCCCCCAATCTCCCACGATTGTCTGGTGCGGGGTCCTGGTAGTTGCCGTGGCGACTCCGTCCTTAACAGTGATTTGGGCAATTTCAACGGTGTCTCGCGGGCTTGTTGGGTCATTGTGGTTCCCGTCAGTCAAGGGTGCCACGTAGGTATTTCCAGTCAAGGCGTGGTCAAAAACCCCCCAGCCCTGATTCAATCTTGAGACACACATCATGCAGAGGCCAGCGTTTGCGTCCATGCCGATGAAGTGAAAACCATCACCGCGATTGAACTCGGAGCGCACGTCTTCGAATATCCAAATATCAGCCTGTCCCCCTCGGGTCGAATCGACATCTACTCCATGTCCAGAAAAGGCGGTGATGAATACGTCGCGTACCGACGCTTGGCCACCATGAACATAGAGGCCATCTGACTTGCCGCGCGTATACGTTTTTGGGTTAGACGGGTTAAAAGCTGAGTTCCCACGTAGGTTTAGATTGCGAATTGTTTGACCGCCTCCCGTCATCTCAATACCAGTCACGTCGGTGCTCCAACACAGTGTCGTGTTATTGTTCAGGGTGCCTCCTACTCCCACCAACGCGGTGCTCCAGCCGCTGAAGAAAAGCGTCTGGCCTAGTCTGTAGTCACAGGCCCCTGCGCTCCTGCTCTTTGGAAGAAGAATTGTCTTACCGGGGTGTGCTGCGATGCATTTCTGGAGCGCAGGGCCGTCGTCCGTTACCCCGTCTCCGCGGGTGCCGCAATCGGTGAGAACATTAATCTCTGCCTCGCTACGTTCGTCGGCTGGTGTCTGTACATGCTGCTGCACTTGACCCACAGCCAAGGAGCAACCCAAGATAAGTAGAAAGACCGGGAATGACAAGCGAATTTTGCCGCAAACTGTCAACTGGACCTCCTTGGCCGCTACGGTAGATTGTCCCAACGAAGAAGAATAGTATAGGGCGGCCGATCAAATGATTCATGCCTCCTGCGGATCACGATAGTACTGCTAACGCAAGGCCGCCCGCTGCACCGGAATCAGCCCCGCAGCACGTCGCTGGCTCAGCTAGTGAGCTTGCTGCACCCACTCAGCCAGTGCGCGACGCATCCCGGATCTCAGAGCTTTTTTGCGACGATCTCGAGCGGGATGTGACGATCCAGCTAAAGGGTCAGGACCAGCCGCTTCAGCTTGTTGTTCCTCTCGCGCAGTTGCCGCAGTTCCCGCGACGCTGTGTTTTTAGGCACTCGTCGGACGAAGAACGGGGTCAGGTCACGGTCAAGCCGAGATGACAACTAATTGCACGCGGCGTTACACTCCTCTTCCGCAGGAGAATTTTGTCTTTTAGGAGCAGAGTCTGGCTCTGGTGGAAGCCAAACCGAGATTGACTGAGGCTTACCCGCTCACCCGATCTGCGCAAGCCGGGGTGGTTGGCCGGATCCTCCACGTAATTCTGGCGATGGGAATCTTTGCGATTCTTGGCTTCGGACCATTGGCGTTTGGAGCAGTCCAACCCTGGAGCATCTGTGTGTTGGAAATGGGAACTTCCTTACTGATTGTCGTCTGGGCTGCGCGAGAAGTCGCCAGCGGCGGTTTTCAATTCGTTCCAAATCAGCTCTACATTCCAATGGCCCTCTTTGCGATGGTCGTGCTGATTCAGATCTCATTTCACCTGACCGCATACTGGTACGCAACTT
>Ga0206998_1057_pt1 | contig 30548 bp, 23 predicted proteins | sample Alteio_BWMinCont_FD_153309 | JGI IMG/M metagenome (GOLD analysis project Ga0206998, IMG submission 153309) | Enriched cells from forest soil in Barre Woods Harvard Forest LTER site, Petersham, Massachusetts, United States -... | ecosystem: Environmental > Terrestrial > Soil > Temperate forest >... | reverse complement strand
TTTCCAAGCTGGCGGCATGGGTCTGGGTCGGTATGTTGTTGACTATTTTCATCTTCTTCGCGATCAAGGGCGACGATCTCAACCCTCCGGCTCCAGCCTGGGATAAGTGGCTCTATCTGATCAACGCGGTCACCGGCCTGGCCCTGCTTTCAAGCTTGTTCGCCGTGATTTCGGGCGTCCGCGTCTGGAGCCGCAGCGGTTTGAGAACCATCACCAGGATCAAGTTTTCGCTGGTGGCGCTGGCCTGCCTCATCCTGAGCTGGTTTGCGATTCACTGGAACATAATCGGGCCGGTAACGCGTATCTAGTCGCATATCCGGGCGATGCCCATCTAAGCGGGACAGATCGGTCCCTCACGAGTGGAAGCGGTCACCTTTGATGCCACTGAAAATATCAGGGTGGCTATGGCGTTTCCCGCCTAGGAGTGGGATGATAGTGCCCACAAACCGTTCGCCCGGTTCCGTGAAGGAGGCGCGTATGCGAACGAATCTTATCAAGTCGGCGGCCACGCCGCGCAGCTGGTTCTTTACTCTGATCGCGGTGTGTACATGTGTTCCCGGAGTAAGTGGTCAAGGCCCCAATGACCACGGCAATGCAGGCGACAGCGCATTCTACGGTCCGGGTTCGCGCATGTCTTACAGCGAGTTCGATCTCGCTCAGGACGCTCCCAACAAAAACGGAACCGCCCCGCCGGCACAGATGGTGAGCTCGATCACGCCGCCGGCGGATTTCGGCAGCATGGCCAGCCTGGCTCCTGAGACGCAGGGCGACCTCATGATGATCCACCAGCGCTACCTGGCCGCGATCTCGGCGTATCAGCGGGGTCCGCACGATTCGCCCGTGCTTTGGAACAAGCTGGGAATTGCATACCAGCACATGTATGCGCTGGATTTCGCGAAGCTGCAGTACGAGAAGGCTCTCTCCATCAACCCCAAGTATCCGGAAGCGTTGAACAATCTGGGCACGGTCTACTACGGCGAGAAGGACTATCACAAGGCGGAGGGCTACTACAAAAAGGCTCTAAGGCTGAAGCCCGACTGCGCTTCGTTCTACAGCAATCTCGGCACGGCGTATTTCGCGGAGCGCAAGTACAAGCAGGGGCTAATGGCGTACCAGCGCGCCTTCGCTCTCGATCCCGAGGTCTTCATCCGCGAAACGCAGGAGCGCATTGCGGAGATGGGTCCAGTGGAGGAGCAGGCCCGGCTGAACTATGAGCTCGCCCGGATTTATGCGCACGCGGGTAACTTCGATGCCGCAATCCAGTATCTGCGGAACGCCTTCATCGATGGCTTCGACGACCGCAAGAAGCTGATGGCGGATAAGGAGTTTGCCGTTCTGCGCACGAAGCCCGAGTTCAACCTGCTGATGGCCGAGGAGCATCTGAACTGAATGCAGTTCAGCTCAGGCGGACGGCAATCCCCGTCTGCGCCTGTATCTGCTTGAGCAGATCGGGCTGTTCCGCGCCCGGCAGATCCATGTCGACATATTGCTCGTTGCCGCTGCCATTCTTGTAGATGATGCGCAGGATGTGGTTCGCCATGTAAAACTCAAGCGCCGAGATATTCCCGTAAGGGATTGTCTTCTTCACGCTTTCGTTCACGACAAAGAGAACGTTCTTTGAGTCGGCGTCGAGGTTAAGTGTGCCTTCGATCTTGTCTGACTTCGCCGCCGTGGCCTTATCGGCGGTGGCGCAAAGCTTTACCTTCTTGTAAGTGGTGACGGTGTTTTGGGCAGCGGCAGGAATTGCCAACGCCCCACCAAGGCTAAGGATAACTGCAAGAGAAGCAAATGATTTTTTCATAATGATGCCAACGTAGCATCGCTCCGGCAGCGGCAAAAGTGTCATTTGATATACGCGAACTCGGGGAGAATCAGTGCGATTCAACCAGTGGCGATGCGCCTTCGGCACGCTTCGCCTGAATCTCGATGTAGACGTTTATAAGTGAAAGAGCCGCAGGCGTGACGCCGGGGATGCGGCTTGCCTGTCCAATCGTAGAGGGGCGCACGCGCGTGAGCGTCTCCTTCATCTCGCGGGAGAGTCCGCTCACAGTGGCGTAGTCGAACCAGCCGGGAATGACGCGGCCTTCGGCCTTCTTCAGCTTTTCGATCGACTTCTTCTGCTGGTCGAGATAGCCGGAGTACTTGATTTCTGTCTCCACCGACTTGAGTTCGTTCCGCTGCGCGGAACGAACAGGACTCAGAGCACGGGGCTCAGAGCTCAGCCACCTGGCAAAGAGTGTCTGGTCTTCGAGCACAGCCAGTTCCTCGCGCAGCAGCGGATACAGCGCTTCAATGGTGACCTCGGGACGCTTGAGGATCTGCGCATATGTCTGTCCTGTCAGGTTGCCCAGAGCCGCCTCCGGAAAGATCTCAGCCACACGTTCGGGATTCGCCTTGCGCGTCGCCAGCAGCTTCTCAAGAGCGACAGCGCGCGCCTGCTTGGCCTCGTACTCGCTCCACGCTTCGTCGCCGATCAATCCCAGGCGGCGACCGTGCGGAGTGAGGCGGCGATCGGCGTTGTCGATGCGCAGGTGCAGACGGAACTCCGCGCGGGAGGTAAACATGCGATACGGCTCGTTGGTCCCCTTGCTGATCAGGTCGTCGATCAGGATCCCTGTGTAAGCCTCAGTCCGGTCGAGCGTGAAAGTGCTGGCTGCACGGCGTACGGCTTCAGCATTCCCGGTGAAGGCAGCATTTGTGGACTCGCGTGCGAAGAGTGCGGCGTTGATGCCCGCCATGATGCCCTGGCAGGCGGCCTCCTCGTATCCCGAGGTGCCGTTGATCTGTCCGGCAAGATACAGGCCGGTGAACTTTTTGACGCGCAGTGAGCGGTCGAGCTCGGTCGGGTCGATGGCGTCGTACTCGATCGCGTAACCGGGGCGTAGCATCTCGGCGTTTTCCAACCCGGGAATCGAATGCACGATCTCCGCCTGCACTTCCATGGGCAGCGAGGTGGACATGCCGTTGACGTAGACCTCGTGCGTGTTCAGTCCCTCGGGCTCGAGGAAGAACTGGTGCTGCGACTTGTCGGGAAACTTGACGACCTTGTCTTCGATCGATGGGCAATAACGCGGACCGATGGCCTGAATCTGCCCCGTGTACATCGGCGAACGGGAGACATTCTCGCGAATGATGCGCAGCGTCTCCGGCGTGGTGTACGCGATGTGGCACGAAACCTGGCGCTGCGGGAGCTCGCGGGTGCGAAAACTGAACGGAGTGGGATCGGCATCACCGGGCTGCGCTTCGAAACGGCTCCAGTCGATGGTGCGGCCATCGAGGCGAGGCGGCGTTCCGGTCTTGAGCCGGCATCCGCGCAGACCGAGACGCTTCAGAGCCTCACCAAGCAGAACGGCGGGCGGCTCGCCGCTCCGTCCGGCGGGATAGCGCTCCTCTCCGCAGTGAATCAGTCCGTTGAGAAACGTTCCGGTAGTAATTACGGTCGCGCGCGCAACGATGGTTCGACCATCGCGAAGACGAATGCCTGTGACCGAAGTATCGTCGAGGACTATATCGACCACTTCGGCCTGCTTGATGAAGAGATTCGCCTGCGACTCGAGCACTTCGCGCATCTTGATGCGGTACTGCTGCTTGTCGCACTGCGCGCGTGGAGACCACACGGCCGGCCCGCGCGATGTGTTGAGCAGGCGGAACTGAATACCGACCGCGTCGGCCACTTCACCCATGATGCCGCCGAGCGCGTCAACCTCGCGAACAAGATGTCCCTTGGCGATGCCGCCGATGGCCGGATTGCAGGACATCTGCGCAATCAGGTCGAGGTTCAGCGTGAATAGCGCTGTGCGCAGGCCCATGCGCGCGGAGGCCATGGCGGCCTCGCAGCCGGCATGTCCGGCTCCGACCACCACCACGTCGTATTGTTCGGTAAAGGCCATGAACGTCCAGCTTTTATTTTAGCTGGTTGCTCAAAAGAAAACGCGGCAGCCGAAGCCGCCGCGCTGATTACTGCCCCAGTTGCGCCTTAGAACTGCAGGCGAACCGCGAGCTGAATTTGCCGCGGACTGTAGGCATAGTTGCTGTTGACGTTGGTCACTGTTCCGAATGACGGATTGTACGTCAGCGGAGTGGTGTAGGTTTGCGGGCCAGTGTAGCCCTTGGCCGAGTCGCCGAGGGTCGAGCTGCCGAAGGTGTAACCGGTGGTGTTCACGCTGGTCACGTTTTCGTGGTTGAAGACGTTGAAGCACTCGCCGATGAGCTGCAGGTCGTATTTTTCCTTGAAGGTGAGCACCTTCTCGGCGCGAACATCGAACACTGCGGCGCGTCGGAAGGTGAACGTGTTTCTTCCCAGCACAGGAAGGTATGCGGGGCTGCCACCGGCTCCGTTCCAGCCGGAGCTCGGCGAGGTGGAATTGGGAAAGCTGCTTGTTGCGGCGCTATATGGAAGTCCGTTCTGCAGCTGAACAAGCGGATTGAGCCTCCAGCCGTCGAGCAGATAGGTCTTCCAGCCGGTGTACTGATTGGGATATTTGATGAAGGCGTAACCGACGAAACGGTTCGGCACATTGAAGTTTGAGTTGCCGTATTGAGAGCGCAGACTGGCATTCGGATCAAGCGGCTGGTTCGCCGATGCCTGCGTCGATTGGTTCTGGTTGAAGTCCAGCGAATGCGACCAGGTATAACTCGCGTCGAAGGTCACATAGCGCGACGACTGGTTGTTAATCTCGGCAACCATCGCGTTATAGGTGGCGTTGATATTGCTCACCACGTCGGTGATGGCAGCGAAATTCGGATTCGCGTAGCCGTTGTAGACCTTCGCGGAGTAGGTGCTGCCGCATTTCAGAGGTCCGCAGTTGCTACCAGAGCCCTGAATCAGGTAGTTGACCGTGGTGTAGCCGCAATCGCTGCCGCTGACGCAGTTATTGGTGTTGTTATTAAGAGCAGGTGTGTTGATCAGATTCACATCGATAAAGTTCGGCAGCTCGCGGCTCAGCGCAGCCAGATAGCTGAGCGAGAAGACGGTCTGCGAGCCTAACTGCTGCTGCAGCGTCATGTCGTATTCCATCGCCTGGGGATTCTGCAGATGCTTGTCCAGATATTCGACACTGGCTGCGGCAAGTTTCGTCGGCGTGTAGTTGGTGGGAAGAATCTGCGGAAATAGCGGGCCACCCTGATAGTTCCGGAAGCTCGATGAAAACTGCGAAGCCGGCGAACCGGTCTGTGAATACGCAGTGAGGATAGTGTCGTTCACGATGCGGCCGTAGTACATGCCGAAGCCGCCACGCAGCACGGTCTTGCCCTTGCCATAAACGTCCCAGGCAAAGCCCGCCCGCGGTCCGAAGTTATTCTTGTCGTCCGGATGCTGAAGCATCTGTGGAAGCGGGGTATAAGATCCGATCGGCTGTTGCAGGTTGAGATACGGCCCGGGGATGCTCTCGTAGTCCCAGCGCAAGCCGAGATTGAGCGTCAGCCGCGGCATAACTTTCCAGTCGTCCTGCCCGAAGAAGCCGTAGTCCAGCGTGTTCAGGGTAAAGGTGGACTGTCCGAAGTTCTGGCCGTACGTCGAATAGCAAGGAAGCGTCCCGACGTTGTACTCGCTGGCACTCGATCCGCACGTGCCGCCTGGTTTGGCAAGGTCCGCGAAGTAGTTGCCGAGATAGGTGTAAGTGAAACTGCCGTTGGGAGTGCTCGCGGCCAGGCCAAGAGTATTGATGAAATCGTAGTTGTGAACCAAGTCAAGACCAAACTTCAAGGTGTGCTGACCATGCACCCAGCTCACGGTGTCGGCTACCTGCCACTTTCGCTCGTCAGGGAACGCTGGACGAAACGCATAATATTGAACACCGCTGCTGAAGCCGTTTGAACTTTGCAGCGAGATCGTCGGCGGCAGCCCCTCGAATGAAGTTGAATTTACAAATTGCGCGTCATACGCGCTCAGCGCCTGCGAGTTCTCGTAATCGATCTCACGACCGTACTGGTAGCGGACCTCGTTGGCAATGCTTGAAGTGATGATCGTGTCCAGCTTGGCAAGGCCGTAGTCCAGCTTCACGTAATCGTTGCCGAAACCGTCGACGGCATATGTGTTCGTGGCCTGCGTCTGCACGCCCCCGGGCGAAGCCCACCGCAGACGGTTGTAGATGAAACTAACGTGATTCTTCTGGTTAATCTGCCAGTCAAGCTTGGGCATGTTGATCGTCTGGTTGCCTGTGCGATGCACCGGACCCAGGTTGGTCGTGATCGCCGAAAGGTCGGTGTTGTAGAGATTCACAGCATCGGTATAACTTGCCAATCCAAGACGCGCCTGCAGTACGCAGGCCTGGGCGTCCACGGGGTTCGACGGTGCCGTCTTGCCTTGCGTCGAAATGATCGTTGCGCACGAGTAGCCGGCTGGAATCGCCGCATCGGGCGCCTGGAAGAACGCGCCGGGGTTCGACGCTACAGCAGTACCCGGGAAGTTGCGGCTGTATCCGTCGTACGTGTAGAACCAGAACAACTTGTCCTTGATCAGGGGTCCGCCGACGCCAAATCCCCACTGCTTGCGCCAGTCCACGGGCTTGTACTGAATGGTATTCGTGGTGCCCGTTGAGGGGTTAAAGGTCGTCAGCTTCGTGAAGGGATTCTTCGCGCCCCAGTCGTTATCACGATCGTAGAAGTAAAGCTGACCGTGCAGCTGATTTGTGCCGCTCTTGGTCACCGAATTGATGACGCCGCCCATCGCCCGGCCATACTCAGCCGAATACACACCCGTATTTACCTGAAACTCCTGCACGGCGACCTGCGGGGTGGAGTAGCCTTCACGCGTGCGGCCACGCTCCTCGGAAAAGAACGCCTGGTTGTCATCGGCGCCGTCGATCTGCACGTTGTTGAGCAGCGGGCTGATGCCGCGCACGCTGAGAAGACCGAAGCCGTTCGAGTCCGACACAACACCCGGTGTCAGCAGCGTCAGATCCGACCAGCGCCGCCCATTGATGGGCAGGTTGTTAATGGTCTGCAGCGAGAGATTGGCAGCGAAGTCCGGAGTCGTGGTGTTGATGAGCGGTGCAGCACCTGATACGACAACCGTCTGGCCCACGGAGCCGACCGTAAGGATGGGATTGAGATTCGTCGCCTCACCTACAGCAACACTGACTGAGTTTGCCTTGAACTGCCCGAAACCGCTGGCACTGACGGTGACGGTATACAGACCGGGCTGCAACTGGCTCGCGTTGTAGAAGCCGCTACCGTCGGCAGTTACGCTGATCTCCGAATTTGTTCCTTCATTTCGAATCAAAACCGTCGCGTTGCCAACCGCGGCTCCGCTCCCATCCTGAACCGTTCCGCTGATCGCACCTGTCGTGGTGGACTGAGCATGAGAGAAAGTTGTCAGGAATGAAAGGACCGCAAGCAGAATCGGCAACAAACAGAAACGAAAACGCTGCGACATTGGTATCTCCTAAAAAAATGCAAAAAAGATTGTTGTGAATGGCCAGTCGACGAACGCTGGACTCTTAGTGAAGACAGAAAATTACCGTTGATCTCGCCTGAAGAAGCCCTCTAAACGACCAACCTTGCGGGCAGCACTGAATGACCCGGAGGGCAAGCGAAAGGCTTTCCAGCATCGATATTGGCACAGATGCTTTGCGTTGGGATGAATTTTCTTTCATCTTGAGGGAGGAATTCGTTTAGATCCTCAGATCTTTTCAGAAAAAGCGCGGTTTTCCACAGGAGTTTTCGGCGCTGACAAAGGGCAAGTTTTCAGCTACTCAAAAAACGAACTTGCAACCTGCCTGAATCTGCCTCTGCCGATAGAGCGAAGTGCTATTGGAGTTGGTGACGCTCCCGAAAGAGGCGGAACTGTTGCCGCCTCCGAGATAGGTGAGGTGGGCGGCACGCGCATAAGAGCTGTCGTTGTCGATGAGGTAACCGATCGTCTCAATCGAAGTTACATTCTGATGGTTGAGTACGTTGAAGGCTTCGCCCTGCAGTTCGAAGCTGACGCGGTCAGTAATAGGAGTGCGCTTCGATAGCCTTACATCCATGTTGACGACGCCCGGGTAGCGAAAGCTGTTGCGCCCGATCTGCGGCAGGATATCGTTCCCGCCATATCCGTTAAGGCTTGCGCCCAAGCCGCTAATGCGCGCGCCGGAATTCGCTCCGCCCAGAATCACGCCGGAGCCGTTGATGCCCACGCACGCCGCTCCATACTCCAGATACTCCTGGTAGGAGCATGACGGCGCTGGAATCGCTCCGGTCGTACGCATGGAGTAAGGGAGGCCAGTGCGCCACTCGCCCGATGTGCCCAGCGAGTAGCCGTTGAAAAGCGCGCCGGCGAACCCGTGGAAACGCCAGGTTGTCTGCGCGACGATGCTGCCTGAAGCACGCTGACGTACGTCGAAATTCGACGTGCCGTGCTCGAGTTTCAGGTCCGTGGGGTCGTAGACGTCGTTGTTATCCGCAAAGGTCGATTCGTTCTGATTGTCGTCGATGGCATGCGAGTATGTGTAACCGGCATTGATGCTTAATCCACCGGAGAGGCGATGCACGAAGCGGATCAATGCGGCCTGGTAACTGGCGTTGGTCTCGCTGGTGATGTCGGTGATCGCGCGGTAGTTCGGAGTGAGCCGCTGATAAAAAAAGCGGCTGGCAAAGCCGCTCTGGATGGGGCCGAGGTGATTCGCGTCCTCGATTGTGTAGTTGACCACACCGGGCGCGCTGGAATCGACATTGGTGTCGATGAAGTTGGGCAGCTCACGAGCATAGGAGCCCATGTAGGTGAGAGTCACAGTCGTTCGATGGCTCAGTTCCTGCTGCAGAGACAGCTCCGTCTGATCGATCTGCGGATTCTGGAAGCGCTTGTCGAAATAGATTGCGTTGGGCTGAATTACAAGATAAGCGCCGCTCGAGAAGACGTAGGGAAACGGCGGCGCACCGGCATCTAGCGGGCGGAAGTAATAACTGCGTTGCGCCTGCGCAGATCCAGTGGTAGTCAACGCGCTGTAGATGGTCGCGTTCGAGACGCGTCCGTAGTAGATGCCATAACCACCGTGCAGAATCGTGCGGCCGGTACCGAAGAGATCCCACGCAAAACCTACCCGCGGGCCGAAGTTGTTGCGGTCGCGAGGCATGATGCCGGTTTGGGGAATGTCCGGATTGACAAGAAGCTTGTTCTGACGGGGAAGATCCTCATACTCGTAGCGCACACCCGCCGAAATCGTGAAGCGCCGGCCAAGCTTCCAATCGTCGGCGACAAATGCCGCATAGTCGGCGGTTTCAAAGGTCCAGGAGGGCTCTCCAATGGCCTGTTGGTAATACGAATAGCAGGGATCGAGTCCGGCGCCGGTGGTGCTTCCATCGCAGTGGTTGGGCGCAAGCAGGTCAGAAACGAAGTTGAGCACACTCGAGTAGGAGTAATCTCCTACCTGGTTATTCAGTCCGCTCACCAGGTCAGTGACGTAGTTGTAGTCGTATCCGAACTTGACGGCATGCTTGTGATGAATCCAGGTGACGGCGTCCACGAACTGCTGGCGGGTCTCGTCAGGGTAGGCCGCTTTATCGAGAGATGATCGCGTGCCGAAGGTAAAGCCTGCGCTGCGGTCGACGGCTATCTGCGGCGGCAGCCCGAAGGTATTCGCGGCGAATTGCTGCTCGAACGGCGTCATCGCACCTGCCAGTTGCGAGATCAGAATGCGGCTGTACTGGTAGCGGGCATTGTTCAGCAGATTGGGCGTGTAGAAATATTCCCATCCGGCAATTGCAGCGTCGGAGCTGGTATGACTGGTGCCGAAGCTTCCAATGCCGTAGGTGTCCGAAGTCTGCGTAGCCACCGTGTTCAGACCAGTGCGGCGCATGTAGCTGTACTGAAAGACAAACTGCTTCCGGTTGTTGGGCCGCCAATTCAACTTGGGAAACAGGATGAGCTGACGCGCGCTTCGCGGCACGTTGCCGAGAAGTCCGTTCAGCTCGGTCAGGGTGCTGTTCCAGGAGGCAAGGGCCTCAGCCGGAGTCTTACCGATCCGGGCTGCGAGCGTCTGAATTGTCTGCGCCGAGGGCGCGGCGAAAAAAGCTTCGGGCTGATTGGCTCGAGCCACACCGGGAAAGTCGCGCTGGTGCTGGTCGTAGGCGAAGAACCAGAAGAGCTTGTTCTGGCGAATCGGACCTCCGGCCGACGCGCCCCACTGCCTGCGGACGTCTGCCGGTTTGTAAGGGACACTCACGTATTCGCCCTGCGAGTTCCGTTCTGTGAGAGTGGTAAAGGCATTCGCCGCACCCCACGCGGCGTTCCGATCGTAGAAGGATGCGTCGCCGTGCAGACGATTGCTCCCGCTTCGAGTGACGGTGTTGATGACACCGCCGGCGGCATGGCCGTATTCCGCCGAGAAGTTTGAGGTGTTGACCTGGAATTCGTGGATGGCCGACTCCGTCGTGGAGTATCCATAGCCGCCGCCCCCGCGCTGGCGGCCCGAGAATGCAAGGTTATGATCCGTGCCGTCGATGGTGATGCTGTTCATCAGCGGGCTGAGTCCGCGAAAGCTGAGCGCATCGTCACCGCTTGGACCCGGTGCAGTTCCTGCAGAGAGCCCCGCAAGCCCCGACCATTGGCTGGTGCTGCTTGGCAGGCTGTCGAGGGCCTGCTGATCGACATTGCTGCTGACGGCGGGCGAAAGGTCGGCTTGCAGCCCGTGGTCCTTCACGGGCGCGGTCTGATCGTCGTAGGCAAGGGTCAGCTTAGGCGAAAGCAGGGTCACGCGGCCGACCTCAACTACCACCCGTTCCATCTTCCACGCCGCCAAGCCCGGTGCGCTCACGCGAATCGCGTAGGTCCCGGGAGCAAGCTCTGCAAAACGGAAGTTGCCATTGCGGTCGCACAGCATCTGGCTCACGCTGCCGGTGGCTGTGTTGCGCAACGTGACCAGCGCGGGAAAGAGGCGGCCGCCGGTGTCACCGACTTGCCCGGCAATAGAGCCACCGGTGCCTGACTGAGGAGAAGCGATGTGAAAGGCGAGTGCGAGCAGCAGAAGCAGTATTGGAATCCAGGAATGGCGGAACGCGCCCTGGCGGTTGCTCATGGGAATTCTCCCTGCGACTTCAAGCGCCTGAATCTCAACTCTTCCCGAAAGAACGTCGTCTCGGGATAAAAGCGGCCTCACCGTCAGATACTGAGGGAGACCGCCGAGATGAACCGCAGCAGTGTTACTACAAGTCTCCCGTTGACGCGGATGAGTGCGTAGAGCCGCGACACGGGAATTGCACAGGCGCTACTTCGGCGACTGCGCGCTTCCGCAGGTCTTCCGAGCACAACGCACTGCGGAACGTGGGGCCGTCCCGAAGCAGCCGTGCTCATTCAATCCTTAGGAATTAGTGAGAGCAGAGTAATCGATTCGTTAAAATAGAAAAGACAAATGTTCATCGATGAGGCAAAAATTCGCGTCAAGGCCGGTGACGGAGGTAATGGTTGCATGGCCTTCCGCAGGGAAAAGTTCGTTCCCAGAGGCGGCCCCTCCGGCGGAGACGGCGGACATGGCGGCGACGTCATCATGGAATCGACCCAGCGACACAACACGCTGATGTACTTCCGCTATAACCCCGAGCACAAGGCGGAGCGCGGCGAACACGGCATGGGATCGAATTGCACGGGACGCGAAGGCCACGATGTAGTGCTCAAGGTCCCCGTTGGAACCGAGCTCTATGACGCCGAGACCGGCGAGCTGGTCCACGACTTCTCCCATCCAGACGAACGCATTGTGATCGCCAAGGGCGGCCGGGGCGGACGCGGCAACCAGCACTTTGCCACCCCGACCCACCAGGCTCCGCGCGAGCATGAACTGGGCAGGCCGGGCGAAGAGCGCGCCTACCGCCTGGAGCTGAAGGTGCTGGCCGATGTCGGCCTGGTTGGCTTTCCCAACGTTGGCAAGTCAACGCTGATCTCGCGCATCTCGGCTGCCAAGCCTAAGATCGCGGACTACCCTTTCACTACGCTCGAGCCCAACCTGGGCGTCGTCTCAATCGGCGAGGCGCCGCACGAAGAGAGCTATGTTGTCGCCGACATCCCTGGCTTGATTGAGGGGGCGCATCTCGGCGCCGGACTCGGCGTGCAGTTCCTGCGCCACATCGAGCGCACGCGACTGCTGGTACATCTGGTCGATGTCTCGGATGCGAGCGGGCGGCCCGATCCGGTCGAGGACTTCAAGGTGATCATGGGCGAGCTGAGGAGCTTCGCACACGGCCTAGATGAGAAGCCGATGATCGTCGTCGCTTCGAAGGCGGATGTCGCCAATCCCGACAAGCTCAAGAAGCTGCAGGCGATGGCGAAACGGAAGAAGCTGCCCTTCTACGAGATCTCGGCCGTGACTGGCGCGGGGATCGACAAGCTGAAGTACGCGATCGGCAAGCGTGTCGACGAGCTGCGCAAGGAATCGGCAGCGGAAGAGGCCTTGGCCAAGACCTCCTGAGACAAACCTAGGGATCGGGCCGCGATTTCCGTCTAGATCTCGGGAAAGAAGTCGAAGAAGGCGTCGATGCTCTGCCTGAGCTGAACCTCGATCTGCTCGCGCGAGCCTTCGAGCAGGTGCAGGGTCACCCGCGCGGTGTTGCCGTTTTTGAGTTCGATGGAGCCCTCTCCTACTGCGGCTATCTCTTCCGCCGGAAGCAGACGCAAACCATAAACAAGAGCCAAATTCGCCATACGGAACATCTTATTCCTACGCCCGCCGTGCGGCGGTTTTGAGCGCGGCAGGTACAATCGAAAGGGCATTCCCCCGTCTCTCTATGACAGACACCGTACGCGACACCGTCATCCTCGGCACCGGCTGCGCCGGTCTTACCGCCGCCATCTACGCGGCGCGCGCCAACCTCAAGCCTCTGGTCATCGAGGGACACGAGCCGGGCGGGCAGCTCTCCATCACCACGCTGGTCGAGAACTTTCCCGGCTGGCCGGAGGGCATCCAGGGACCGCAGCTTATCGAGAACATGAAGCAGCAGTCGGCGAGGTTCGGAGCCGAGTTCCGCATGGGGCACCTGTCGTCGGCCGACCTGTCGAAGCATCCGATCGAGCTCAAGGTAGGCAGCGACACGATCCACACACGCACGCTGATCATCGCCAGCGGGGCCTCGGCGCGCTGGCTGGGCCTGCCGTCGGAGCAGGCACTGATCGGACACGGCGTGAGCTCCTGCGCGACGTGCGACGGCTTCTTCTTCTCCGGCAAGGAGATTGCCGTGGTCGGTGGCGGTGACTCAGCGATGGAGGAGGCGCTTTTCCTCACGCGCTTCGCGACCAAAGTGACGCTGCTGCACCGCCGCGAGCAGTTCCGCGCCTCGAAAATCATGCTGGAACGGGCGATGGGTCATCCGAGCATCCAGTTCCGCACCAACACCGCGGTCGAGGAGGTTCTCGGCGTAGAGCAGAAGGAGGTGGTCGGCGTGAAGCTGCGCGACACCATCACCGCGACCGAGTCCGTCCTGCCGGTCAGCGGGTTGTTTCTCGGTATCGGCCACATCCCCAACGCCAGCATGTTCAAGGGACAGATCGACCTCGACCAGGACGGGTACATCAAAACGCATGATTACGTATTTACCCGCGTCCCCGGGGTCTTCGCTTGCGGAGACGTCCAGGACCGGCGGTACCGCCAGGCGATCACCGCGGCGGGTTCGGGCTGCATGGCGGCCCTCGAGGTGGAGAAGTTCCTCGAAGAGCACGGACGGTGATTCTGCGTTTCCCAATTTGGGAACGCTGTGGAGGGTACCCCTCCCCCTCAGAATCCGTACCTCATTGATTCCTTGAGGATTATCGTTGGGGCTGCGTCCAGTTCATACATAATATGGGACTTACGCCCACTTCATAGATAACAAGGGACTTAGGCGAGCCTACTCGGGACTTTCCTTTCCCGAATGAAAACTGCTCAAAAAGACAACGACCCGAGCCGCCATCGCGGATCGGGTCTTCTCCTATTTCAAGTATAGCGAATTTGGGATAATTCTCGGCCAAGTTTGCTTCTGGATCCGTCAGATCATGCGTCGGTTCTGTCCAGCTATGGTACTGCCCCACTACAGCCAACAGACACCGGTTTGAGCAGGCCAGTCCGGCAGTAGATTTAATGTGATTTTTGGGTTCGGCGCTATAGAATTCAGCACGATCTCAAGCTGGGTGATTCTAAATGAAACTGTTCTTCTCGCTCTCTGAGAAAGCAAGCCTCTCTGCCTGCATTTTGTGCGTCGCAATTATCATTATTTCTCCCGAGATTTCATGGGCGCAAGGTCAAGCACCGCTCTTCCCGGTTACACCCGAGATCGGTCAGCCTGCGACCTCCAGCGTGCTGGCGGATTTCAACGGAGACGGCAAACTGGACGTTGCGTTTTTGCCGCTGCTGCCAGGCGCAACCGGCTTAAGTGTGACCCTTGATTTGGCAGGCAGTTCGCCGACTACGATCAACACGTCGGTGTGCTCCAGCACGGGAACCGGGCCGATTGCTGTCGGCGATGTGAACAACGACAAGAAGCCGGACGTTGTAATGAGTTGCTCCGGGTACATAGCCGTGCTGCTTGGAAAAGGCGACGGCACTTTCCAGGCTCCTGTTTATTACGCAAACCAGGGAGGGGGAAATCTCGCGGCACCGGCTCTCGTCGACCTGAATGGTGACGGCTACCTCGACGTGGCGATTTTCACAGCCGTGGCGAACACTTCCTCCTTGACCGTCTACCTAAATGGGGGCAGTGTCGCACCGGGTACATACGGTGCACCGAAGAATTACTCTCTCGGTTCCGTGTCGGGGGCCTTTTACGGACCCCTGAGCGGCGACTTCAACGGCGACGGCAAACAGGACCTGCTTTTGCTTACCGGCACTAACCTGATCGTCCTGTATGGGAACGGTGATGGTACTCTGCAGGCTCAGCAGACACAGGCTTTGCCCGCGAGTTCGTTTTCTCCAAGCGCAGCAATCGGCGATTTCAATCACGATGGCGCTACAGACGTTGCCTACAATGCGGCAGGCGAATGTTGCACACCAGGCGAACAGGCCAGCATTCAGATTCTTCTGGGCAACTCCAATGGAGTTTTCGCCAAGGGGTCAGCGCTGCCAATCGCACCAGAGAACGGGTTGCTTGCTTCAGCCCAGCTCACTAACGACGGCAATCTTGACCTCGTTGTCACCGGAGCTTCACCACTGTGTTTCGCGGGGATGGAAAGGGCGGGTTTACAGAGGGGGCATCTTACGCCGCATCCGGAATGCCGCTTGTCGGCGACCTGAACGGCGACGGGAAGCTCGACCTGCTGCTGGCTAACGGGCAAACCCCGACCGGCGCAGGGTTCTTCTTTCTTGACGGAAATGGGGATGGCACGTTCGAGGGTGTGCCTACCGTACCGATAAATACCAATGGAAGTGTAGTGTATGCAGACTTGAACGGTGATGGCATAGCTGACGCGGTGTATCAAAGCTCTCCGCTCAATAACAATTTAGATAGCTCGATAGTCTCCGCCCTGGGCCGCGGCGATGGTACGTTCACTACCTTGAATCAGAGCATTTCTTTAGTGGGTGCTCTAAATACTAGCTCGGCCCTCGTGATCGGTGATTTCAACGGAGATGGAAAGCCTGATCTGGCAGTTGCTGCAGGGGTCGATTCATGCCCGGCGCCATCGGGTAATAACGGCACGATTTCTATCTTTCCGGGAAATGGAAACGGCTCATTCGGGAGCGCAATTTCTACTGCTGGTCTGCCTTCAGACTTAGGCCCTATTGCGCCCGTCGTCGGTGATTTTAATGGTGACGGCAAACTCGATCTCGTCGTCCCCTACGGAACCTATTCCTGCCTCGATGAATCTGATACTCCTCCAACCGGCCTTATCTTTCTGCCCGGAAAAGGAGATGGAACGTTTGGTACGCCTGCAGACATTTCCGCGGGCGTGTTCGGACGCAACTTGTTCGTAGGCGATCTGAACAAGGACGGAAAGCTTGATCTGCTCTGGCAAGGCATAGACCCAGCTTCCGGAAATTCTCAGGGCGGCACAATTTATCTCGGCAATGGAGACGGAACGTTTAAGCAACAACCGCTTTCCGGCGCTGCCTCAGGTAAGTTCTTAGCTCTAACCGATCTCAACGGAGACGGCATCCCGGATTTGGCATTGCTGTCTGGAGGTTTAGGAAATACTGTGGTCATATTCGCCGGGAACGGCGACGGCACGTTTCAGGCCACGCCTTTCTATACTGTGCCCTTGCCGCAGCAGACTCAGGTCGAGACGCTCTCGGCAGGTGATGTCAATGGTGATGGCCACCCAGACATCGTCGTCATGTATTCAGGCCTGCAGGCAGCTACCGGTGCTTAAATTTCAGTCTTCCTCGGAGACGGCAAAGGTGACTTTACGGCAGACGCCAACACATATTTTGCCGGGTTCCCGAACAATGGCCTCCTATCCCCTCTCCTCAACGGTGCGACCACCATGGCTCTTGTTCGCCTGAACAATCAGGCTCCGTCACTGACGAGCGACACTACGCTTGATATCCTGGCGAACACGAGTCTTGGCTTGACATCTCTTCTGAATCAGAAGAACCCTGCTCCCACCACGCCGTCGCTATTCTCCAGTACAACAACGCTCCAGGCTTCAACCACAAGCGGAAACTCGAACATGCAAATTACATTGACGGCCACGGTTTCCGGCGTCAATCCAACCGGGTCAGTCACTTTTGCTGCCGGCTCAACCACATTGGGAACAGCCACGCTTGCGAATGGGGTGGCGATGCTGCAGACGTCCTTCGCAGCCGCAGGCAGCTATTCCGTAATCGCCAACTATTCGGGAGACGCCAACAACGCCCAAAGTGCATCTGGCACGGTGATGATTACGATTATCGCGCCGGATTTCACCATTGCCGCCAGCCCACAAAATCTGACGATTCAGGCAGGTCAGTCTGGCACAGTTACATTGACGCTTACGCCAGTCGGCGGCTATACGGGAACCGTCAACCTTTCCTGCACAGGTTTGCCGAGTGAGGCGACCTGCACATTCTTGCCGAGCACGCTGGCGTCGACGGGCAGTTCACCGATCACCGGCAAGCTAACTATCTCGACGACCGCCGCCGTTGCCAAGCTCGGCAGCGATGGCGACCATCCAGCGGGCGTGCCATGGATTCCAGTCGGTAGCCTGGCATTAGCGGGGCTGGTGGGGCTTGCCCTCTCTCCAGCCAAGACGAGGCGATGGAGTTCGCGTTTTCGTGCGACATGCCTGTTACTTATTCTTGCGGCTGGCTGGTTGTCGTTGCAAGGATGCGGTGGTGGCGGCAGCGGAAGTATGAAGAATCCCGGTACGCCGCCCGGATCATATGCGATTAATGTGATGGTTGCGGATAGCAACTCGGGGCCGCAACACTCGGTTGCTTTGAGCGTGACCGTGCAATAGAGACCGCCCGGATACCTATCAGTGCCAGGCGACGACCCCTCGCTCGAGCCGGGTTCCCCACTCAAGTCTTATGTTGGCTTGAGTGGTGCGGTTCGAGGCGCCAAGCTAACTACGCGCCCCGCGGACTCAAGGGTTCCATCAATCCGGACAAACTCATCGCGTCACGTTTTGCTGCCATCATCGCTGCTCGCTGGTGGCATTGCGCGGAGCGTTCTGCAGTGGCTCCTGCCCTGACTATCTTCGGCGTGAGGCTAAGATGCTTATACGATGACCTTAGTGCTTCGCATGATCGCGGCCGTCTCGTGTTTTCTGCTGTCCGTTGGCGTCATGGCACAGGAGTCCAAAACTGACTCCCTGCCGGATGCGCCCTCGCAAACCCAGCAGCCGACGCAAACCGAACAATCCTCGCAACCGCAACAGCCGGCGACAACGCCACCGACGGCCAATCCGATTCAGGGCAGCGTCGAGGTTTTTAAACTGTTGCAACGGAAATCCCTGGTGTTTCCCGACCTCGCCACCACCGAGGGGCCGTTGAGCAGCTGGCAGAAATTCAAGCTGGCTGCCAATAACAGCGTTGCGTTTTCCACAGTCGGCGGCGTATTGATCGGCGCGGGATTCAGTCAGGCGATCAATAGTCCCTCCGGATATCACCAGGGCTGGGAAGGATATGGGAAGCGCGTTGGAGCCGACATGGCCCGTGCTGCGTCGGGCAACATCTTCGGGACCTTTGTATTGGCGTCTGCCTTGCACCAGGATCCGCGCTTCTATGTGAAAAAGAATTTGTCGTTCAAGCAATCTGTGGAGTATTCCGCCGTCAGGGTGTTCATCACTCGCAGCGACTCCGGAGAGAGGGTAGTCAACTATTCCGGTCTGATAGGCCCATTGATGGGTGAAGGGCTCGCCAATGTCTACTACCCCGACGAAAATCGCACGGTCGGCAGCACCTTTACCCGCTACGCGTCCGATCTGGGGTGGAGGTTTGCCGGGAATCTACTGCGCCAGTACTGGCCGAGCATTAATAGAAAGCTGAGCCTCGCACCGGAGACTACGTCGACGAATCCCTGACTTGGCTCAGGAATAGAAGATGATCCGCACTGCGCAGCCGACGATGAGGACGATGAGCCCCGCTCTGACCCAGGGCGCAGCCCATTCTGGCAGCGCTTCGAAGGGATTGTGAGACCAGTAGCCTCTCAGCCCAAACTTCCTGATGGCTAAATAGAGGACGGGGCCGATGAGCATCAGCGTCGCAGTGCCCATAAGAATCAGAGCGATCGATGCTGGTCTCATATAGGACGCCTCAGAGTTCACCTGAAGTATACCCGGTCGTTCTCCGGAGCCAACTCGCAAGAACGGCGCGCTCAAGCCAGCAGGAGGATTGAGTGGCCGCGACCTGGTCGAGAAATTCCGGACAGAAATTCCGCGTACAAATTCTGCAAACATGGATCACGCTTTTCCGGCAGTGGAACCTCTTAGTTCAGACGCGGCATGATATTGCCGATTGCGTTGTCCGGGTCAAGGCTCGGCTGGACCGCGCGCGGCCGGAAGCCTTCATCGTCTCCAGTCGTCCCGTGGAAATTGCCTCCGTGCGAAGCGGGTGACGACGGCGCTCGTGTCCTGACAGATGGCTTGAAGTTCATCCCCGCTCTTATCGATCACGAAGGAGAAGTGAGCAGTAAATCCATCGCTAGTCTCCATGAAAGTGCCCGTGCAATCGTCATTCACCGTGTATGTGCCGGTTGCGGTCCCGAGGCCTACGGCGCCGTTCTGGCTCGCATTGAAAGTGAAGGTAACACTGCCTTTCCCGTCGAAAGTTTGTGTACCAACCTCGGCATACGGACCCCCATAGGGCGCGGCAGCAACAATGAATCCGGTGGATGTATAAGCGAAGACGCCCTTCAGGGTGGCCTCAGAGCATCCTCTGTCGTCAGCTTTCGCCCGGGGCGCAATACCTAGGGCGAACGCGGTGACTGCGGCGATGGTGAGAGTCTTTGCGATGGTGCTGGGTTTCATGATGATCTCCTTTGCGTTCACAAAATTGCTTAGCAAATCCAGTTGAAGGTCGGGGCTTCCCCTTCATCCAGCGGAATAGTGCGCAATGCACGTGTGAAATGTCCCAAAGCCGGGGCTAAAATCTTCCAAATTGTTCTCAAAGGCTCGTATGGGCAATGAAACGGAACAGTTATACGAGTTCGGCCCCTACCGTCTTGACCCCGGCAGAAAGTTGCTCCTGCGCAACGGAGAGCTGGTGGCGCTCACTTCCAAAGCTCTTGAGATCCTTCTGGTGCTGGTTGAGCGCAGCGAACACGTAGTTACAAAAGACGAACTGATGAAAGAGGTGTGGCCAAACAGCTTCGTCGAAGAGGCGAACCTTACCCAGCACATTTCCATGGTGCGCAAAGCCCTCGGCGAGACTCCGCAGGACCATCGCTATATCGTGACTTTTGCTGGTCAGGGGTACCGATTCGCAGGAGGAGTGCGTGTTGTCTCCCGGAACGGGACCGATCGGGTGCTGGAAAGCGGTCCCTCACCACGGGTGGGGATCGGGCAAATGGATCAGCTCCCCGGACGATCAACCCCTGAGCCACTGGTGGCGGGTGATGGGCGGGGAACAGAGCGCGACAACGATATTCATCTCGCGCCGGCGAGAAGCCGCACTTTCTGGTGGGTTGCGGTCTTGGTGGTGTTCACGCTATCCATTGCTGGCGGCACATTCTGGTTTGTCTCGCACCGCCCAACAGCTCTCACGGCAAAAGACACGGTCGTACTTGCCGATTTTGCGAACTCGACCGGCGATCCAGTATTTGACGGCACGCTGCGGCAAGGGCTTTCCATACAACTGGAGCAGTCGCCTTTCCTGAGCATTACTTCCGACCAACGAATCCAACAGATGCTGAAGATGATGGGCCAGCCTGCCGATGCGAAGCTTACGCCGGCGATCGCCAGGGAACTCTGCCAGAGAACAGGCAGCGCGGCCGTGCTTGACGGCTCAATTGCCCAAATCGGCACGGGGTATCTGCTGACCCTGAGGGCGGTCAACTGCTCAAGCGTAGAATCGCTGGCGAGTACGGAAGCTCAGGCCAGTGACAAGAACCATGTGCTCGATGCTTTGGGAAAGACAGCTTCGGACATGCGGAACAAACTGGGCGAGTCGCTGAGCACCGTGCAGAGATTTGATACTCCTCTTGAACAAGCGACTACGCCGTCGCTTGAAGCCCTTAAGGCTTACAGCCTGGGCCGGAAGGCGTCGGCTGGGAGCGAGTACGCTGCCGCCGTCCCGTTCCTCCAGCGAGCCATCCGCCTTGATCCAAATTTCGCTATAGCCTATGCGAGGCTCGGGAATTCCTATGCGATGTTAGGCGAGCCGAACCTGGCGGCGGAGAACACTCGGAAGGCCTACGAACTGCGCGAACGCGTGAGCGAGTTGGAGAATTTCTACATCGAGTCTCATTATTATCAGACCACTGGAGAGTTGGAAAAGGCGCGCCAGGTCTACGAACTTTGGGCACAGAGCTATCCGCGAGATTGGGGACGGGCAGCCGCCGAGACTGCTATCTCCGCAATGTCGGGGCAATATGAACAGGGCCTTGCCGAATCCCGCGAGGAAGTCCGCCTCAACTCCAACGGCGATGGTTATTTTGACCTCCTCTATTTCTATCTGCGTCTGAATCGTCTGGAAGAGGCCCAGTCCACGGTGGAAGAGGCGCAAGCGAAAAAGTTCGATTCCCCTTTCCTACGCGCCCTTCTGTACGAGCTTCGCTTCTTGCAGAATGATGCGGCGGGAACGTCTCAGCAGGTTGTCTGGGCTGCGGGCAGGTCGGGAGCAGAAGATGCATTGCTCGGCCTGGAGGCCGAAACCGCCGCCTATTCCGGGAGGCTGCGGCAGGCCCGGGATCTTTCCCGTCAGGCGGTGGTTGCAGCCAAACGGGCCGAAGAGCCAGAGGTAGCAGCGAGATACGAAGCTGATGCCGCACTTTGGGAAGCTCTGTTTGGAAATCCAGCCGAAGCCCGTGAGCGAGCCGGGGATGCGCTCGAGCTTTCAGACAGCTGGTTTGCCCAGTCTCTGGCGGCTCTGGCGCTGGCCATCGCAGGCGATGCGGCACGAGCCGAGACGCTCGCCAATGATTTAGACAACCGCTTTCCAGAACATACGATTGTTCAGTCCTATTACCTGCCAACCCTTCGCGCCCAACTGGCGCTGGCCCGCGACGATCCCTCAAGGGCCATTGAAGTCCTTCAGGCTGCTGCGCCCTACGAACTGAGTTCATCGGGCGCGCTCTATCCCGTGTATGTGCGTGGGGAAGCGTATCTTGCTGCACACCAAGGTGCAGATGCGGCAGCCCAATTCCAGAAGATTCTGGATCACCGTGGAATCGTCGTGAACTATCCCATTGGCGCGCTTGCAATTGGGCCGCGCCTACGCTGTGTCCGGGGACAGCGCGAAGGCGAAGACTGCATATCAGGATTTCCTTACGCTCTGGAAGGATGCCGACCCCGACATTCCCATCCTGAAGCAGGCCAAGGCCGAATATGTGAAGTTGAACTAAGGCATTCGTCCGGTTCATCAGGCCGCGCTTCGTGGTGAAACTCCGCCCACAAATTCTGCACACAATTTCCGGACCCATGGATCAGGCTTCTCCGGCAGTGGAACTTCTTGGTTCAGAGGCCCAGAGTGGACCACGCCGGCCATGAATGACTGCGAGCCAGAATGGGAACAAATTGTTACTTTGCAAGGTCTTGCATGCTCAATTTCTTTTGGCCGGAAGCCCGCGCCGGGAATACGCTCTTAAGAGCGCACCTCTGTGCCCCAGGAGAATTCAATGAAAAACCTCGCTCGTGCCGTTATCCTCGCTTCCCTTATTTCGATGTCCGCATCGGCCTTTGCTGGCGTTTCCGGCACAAACCCACGTCCGCCCGCGGGATCGATGCGCATGAGCGACGTAGTCAGCGTTGTACTGACCGCCCTCGGATACTGAGAGCGTGGATAATAGCCGCAGGGCGGCATGAATCTATCGACTCTCGACAACGCACTGTGGGCGGCGGGCTTTGCTGCTAACGTCGCCCTAGTCCTTGTTCTCGCGGGGAAGAAACGCTGGCGGGAGTTCCCGGTCTTCACCACCTGGATGACCTTCGATGTGCTGCTGACCATCGCGCTCTTCGGGATCTACCGGCTAGGTTCATCGCATCTGTACAAGGATGTCTACTGGCTTTCTGCCATCGTCGACTTCCTACTGCAGATCGGCGTGGTACTCGAAATGGCGCGTATCGTCCTTCGCCCTACGGGCAGCTGGCTACGCGATGCGCGCACACGGTTCGTGATCTTCGGATCGCTGGGCGCCCTGGTGGCCGCAGCCGTCGCCTTTCTGATCCACCCAGCCGCTCCAACACCCCTCGATGCCTGGGAGCTGCGCGGAAACCTGTTTGCCAGCATCATCGTTTGCGAGCTGTTCCTGGCTATGATGATGTCGGCCAATCGGCTCGGCCTGCGATGGGGAAACCACGTGATGGGCCTGGGCCGGGGATTGACGGCCTGGGCGATGGTTACTTTCTCGGTGGATGCACTGCATGGTCTGCTCGACAGCGAGCGGATTCTGAGCACGCTGGATCACGTACAGAGCATCGTGTGGATCGGTGCTGTTGTTTACTGGTCGGTCATCTTCTGGCTTCCGGAGCCTGAGCGGTTGCCCCTGTCGCCGGAAATGCGGAAATATCTCATTGATCTCCACCATCGCGTCCAGTACGATCTTGAGAAGGTTCGGTCCTCGCCCAACCCCTGAGTGAAGCCAATGCTCGCTGTTCTCTTACTGTGCGCGGTTGCTCTGGTTCTGCTCGGCGGACTGTCCTATCAACATCTCGTCACCAACAAACTGCATCGTTGCGACTGGAACGATCTGCTCACGCGTCTTCAGGCCGTGCCCCGCGCGCCTGTTTCCGAAGTCGCTACCGATTACCTGAATCCCCAGCCCAACCAACTCATCCTGGAGCCGATGGATGTATGGGCGGCAGTGGGCGGAATCGAAGGCGTGCGCCGGATGCGCCACAATGCGGATGTACTCATCGCGCTGGCAGCCTACGCGGAGCGCTGGAATTTTGAAGAGGGCGTAATTGTCGCCGAGCGGATGCGGCGGGATGCTCTGCAGCTACGACGTGCCACGCGTCAGGTGAGGCTGCGAATGTCGCTGCACTCCGGCCGCATACACCTCCCCTTCTATCTGCACGAGGCAGCGGTGGCCTACCACCTGATGACTGAGCGGCTGCTGGCTCTTTATAAGAGCAGCCATGCCGGCCTCTATCCTCAGCTCGCCGAAGCTTTGAACTAAGGCGCTCGGACGCGGTCCGAGTCGAAGATTCCCTGATTTCGCGAGCCTCGCGAGTTCACAGGAACGGGAGTCGGCCTACCCTGAACATAATCGAAAGATCGGGAGTTGACGACGAAGGTTACTGCCTCCAACCCTTCCCGCAAAGGATGCGGGAAGGATGGTGCAGCCTCATCGAGGTGATTTCAGTCGGGGTGATTTCAGGTGGATGGTCGACTACTGGCGCTGCGGGAAAATCCCGTTCAGGCAAATGATGTAATTGAGACCGGTCTGCAGTGCGCCGGCATTCAGAGTGGGGAGCTTGAAGTTGCTCATTCCATCGCCGCCGTAGGTTGTTCCCAGCAGCGCAAACAGCGCCTGATTTTGATTGATGGGCAGAGTTTGACCGTTGCAAAACGCCCAACCCACGGGCGCGAAATTGAAGCCTACAAGCACGATCGTTCCGATGTATGCCTGGTCCATTGATCTTTCTCCTGTGTGTGGTTTATGCGAGGACTGCGGCTGCTTACGACCGGATAAGTGATCACCCTGTCCGGTACTCCCGTCTATGCACGCTGCATAAAAATGCAGGGCGGAGCCGGGCTGACGCATCTCGCGATCTGATGCCGGCCATGGATTCTTTGGCCCTTTCTTTCTGTGCGTCGCGCTTTTCTGGATAGAGCGCACGAATGTGCGCTAAAGGAGACGCCATGAATCTCGAATTGAATCAGGAGCCGCGGGGATTCTTTGTACGCGACAAAGAGGGGCACTTCTACTTCCTGCCGACCGATGAGGCAAAGCAATTTGCCGTGCACAGCGATGACGCATCCATGGTGCGCAAGCTCTGGGACTCAGAGGATTGCAGGGAAGGACCGCGTGAAGGCGCGACGGCTCGATATGTGAACGTGTCATGCGCGTATCTGAAGAACTACCTGGATACCAGGTTCATTGATAACCATTGGCGACAGGTGAGCCTGATCTGGGCAGAACAGTGCCTCTGATCTCCCACCTCTGATCTTCTGCTACATGTGCCGGGTGGCCTACTCACGCCTGATTTCGGCTCGAGTGGCCATTCCAGCGTCAGAAGATAACTTCCATCCGCGCGCCGAGGAGAGTTGTTGTGTAGGCCTTGGTCGCGTAGGTGGGATGAATCGAGACTTCGAGGTCCGGGCCGATCTTCACGCTCTGAGTGAGACGAAGGCGATAAAACGTCTCAAATACGCTTTCGTGACGCTTGCCGGGAACGTTCGGCTGGCTGTAATTGAATGCAGCACCGAACATGTCTCCGGTTCGTCCGAAGGGGCGAACGCGAGCCAGACCGAGCCCGTAGATATCTTTGATGGCCGTCCCCTTGCTGGTACCGAAGGCGAATCTTCCGAATGGCGTCCAGCCATTGGACAATTCATGATCGAATTCAAAGCCGCCGCCATATCCACTGCCGTTGTTCTTCGTATCGTCTCGCCAGAAGCCGCCACGGTAAAGCCGGTATTCTTCACCAAGCGTACCGGAGGACCAGCCCAGCTCAACGCCTTCCGCGTATTTTCGATCGGCGAGCGTTTCGATATTTCTCTGCTGTGCGCCCTCCGTGTCCACGGCGACAGCGTGTACAAAAAAATGCCGAGTGGCCTGGAATTCAACCGCCGCGCCACCGGCGTATGTCCCATCCGAGGCGACAGCATCGTTGCCATCGTTTGCGCCATTCAAGAATTGCGAGCGCTCGTCATTATTGAACATGCTGAGAGTTACATATTCGTTGGGATGGATCTTGCCCACATAAAACGAAAGCCGGTGGTAGAGGAAATCCTGCCGCCAGTAAAGGATGTTCAGAGTGATCGGTTCCTGCGGGCCACCGCCCTGCAGGCAATTCAGGTAGAGTCCTGAGCCGAGGCTGTCGCTCAGGTTGAACTTCTGACTTATACCGATGTTGGCTCCGGAACGAACCAGCAGACTGATGGATCCCGCAGTGCTGCCATGCTCATAGGCGGCCCAGGCGCCGGTGAAGTCGAGGCGTCCGCTGAACTGATTGTGGCGGACGCTGTCCGGTGTGATTGTCGCGTACTGATTGAGAAAGGTATAGGTCACACCAAACTTCAGTCGCAGCGATTGGGCACTCTTGTCGGCGAGTCTGTCGACGGGGCGCGTGATCGGAGCCAGCGGATCGGGTTGGATGAGCGGGTCGGCGGGTATCTTGGACAACGCGAGCGCGTCTACGTCAAGCTCCTGCTTGAGTTCGTCAGAGTGTTTCTTCGCGGGAGTCGGCTTGTTTTGATCTGACTGGATGGCCGGCAGAGCAGGGGAACCATCCTGATTTCTCTGCCCGAGGGCTGGCAGGCCCGGTGCCAGCAATAACAATAGCAAAAGCAAAAGGGCCTTCAACCTTGCTTCCCCTTATTCCCGGCGCAACGAAGTGGATCTTCGAGGCAGCGCCTGATTGCGAAGTACGACCTACTTTGCGCTCTTTTTCGATGCACCGAACGACGTCGACGGGACCCATAAATTTGCGGCCATGTTCCGTGACGCTATTTGGTCGCGATGAATCCATTGGCGCGAAGCCAGCCGTAAAAGAGGTCGGGCCAGGTGCTGACGTTTCCAGTGTTGGTTTTGCGTATGCCGAAACCGTGTCCTACTCCGGCGAAGATGTGCAGCTCGGCGGGCACGCCGGCGCTCTTCATCTGAAGGTAAAGCTGCGGCAGGCCTTCGGAGATGTCCTGGCGATCATTGGCGCCGCAGGCGAGAAAGGCCGGTGGCGTCTGTTTCGAGAAATGCAGGTCGTGAGGAATGGCCGGATAGAGCAGGCCCTGAAAGGCAGGTCTTGAGCTCTGGCGCTCGATAGGGTCAGCATGGGGATCGGCCGCCGCCTGATTGCCCGTGTCAGTTTCCGGACCAGTTCCCGCGACTGGGCGATCGCTGGCCAGTGTGGCCAGTTCTCCTCCGGCGGAAAAGCCGATGACGCCGATGCGGTCAGGGTTGACGCTCCACTCAGATGCGCGGCTGCGTATGAGACGGAGAGCGCGCTGAACATCCTGTAATTCGGTGCCCTCGATGGTGTAAGTGGAGCCGGGCTCGCGCGCAAGCCGATATTTGAGCACAAAGGCAGCGACTCCGTGGGTACACAGCCACTCGGCGACGGTGTAGCCTTCATGATCCATCCAGATCTCGCGGTGCCCGCCGCCGGGGATCACGAGGACCGCTGTTCCGGTGGCCGTAGCTGGCGGCGGAAGGTACACGGTGATGGAGGGTCGGTGAACACTGGAGACGACGTGATCTCCCTCGGGAGTGATTCTCACCGCTTCGGGCGGAGCGTTGACGGAAGAACTAGAAGAGTCATTGGGAGCGCCATCGGGCCACAGAACTATAACCGGATGCTGGGCTGCGGCCAATGCGCACGATGTGAGCAGAACAATTGCCAGGCATGCGATTTTGCGATGCATCCGCCACCTCGAAGTTTTCGTGGATTCATCAGAACACAGGCCTGGGCGCACTCCGAACTTGTTCGCGCAGCGATGGAGCGGGTGGCTGTGGGAGCCTTGCTTTCGGTAGAGAAGCGGCGGCGTGCAGCCTATCGGCCGGAATGGTCGTGCGATTCTGCGCCGGCGAGCGCCGATGACGGTTCCGGCGGGTGCTGGGCGAAGTGGTCGAGTACTCCCTGCATTTCGAGCAGAAGCGCGTCGGCCATGGCTCGCGTGAAGCCGTGGCGGATGAGGATGCGCTCGATGACGAGATCTTCGCGGTTGGGTGGCATGGAGTAGGCAGGAACAAGCCAGCCTCGCTCACGCAATCGATCGGCGAAGTCGTAGAGGGTGAAGCCTGCCGACGCGGGATCTTTCAGTTCCCAGCAGAGGCCGGGGATTCCGCCGTGGCCGTCGTAGATGATCTTGAACGGCCCAAACTCAGCGATCTTTTCGGCGAGATAGCGGCCCAGGGCATAGCACTCGTTCTGGATTTCGCGGTACCCCTCTTTGCCGAGGCGCAGGAAGTTGTAGTACTGGCATACGATTTCGCCGCCAGGCCGCGAGAAGTTGAGCGCGAAGGTGGGCATGTTGCCACCGAGGTAGTTCACATCGAAAATCAGTTCTTCGGGAAGGTCGTGCTTCTCGCGCCAGAGGGCCCAGCCGACGCCAAGCGGGGCGAGTCCAAATTTATGGCCGGAAGCGTTGATGGATTTTACGCGGGGCAGGCGAAAGTCCCAGAGAAGGTCCGGCTGGGTGAAGGGCGCGAGGAAGGCGCCGCTGGCTCCGTCGACGTGGATGGGGATGTCGAGGCGGGTCCCGGCCTGCAGCTTGTCGAGCGCCAGGCTGATCTCATGGACCGGCTCGAACTGGAGGGTGAAAGTGACACCGAGGGTAACGATGGCACCGATGGTGTTTTCATCGCAACGCTTGAGGACCTCTTCGGGAGTGAGCAGGAGGCGGCCGGCTTCCATGGGGACTTCGCGGATTTCAACGTCGAAGTAGCGGCAGAACTTGTGCCAGCAGACCTGAACCGGTCCCATGACGAGGTTCGGAGTATCGGTTGATTTGCCCTGGGCGCGCCGGCGTTTGCGCCAGTTCCATTTGAGGGCCAGCCCGCCGAGCATGGCTGCTTCGCTCGAGCCAGTAGTGGAGCAGCCGATGGTGCTGGCGGCTTCCGGCGAGTTCCAAAGATCGGCGAGCATGTGGACGCAACGCTCTTCAATGGCTGCGGTCTGCGGGTATTCATCCTTGTCAATCATGTTCTTGTCGGCGGACTCGTCCATGATCTGCTTGACTTCGGGCTCGATCCAGGTGGTGCAGAAAGTGGCGAGATTTTGCTGGGAGTTGCCGTCGAGGATGAGTTGATCGTGGATGGTCTGATAGACGGCTTGCGGGTCCTGCTTTGCTTCGGGGAACTCGTAGGTCTCCGTCCTCTCGTTCAGGATGTCTGACTCGATAGGGCTGGTGGGGGCGGCTTTGAGTTCTTCGGTGTTGTGCAGGGCCATTGGGTTTCTCCTGTTTGTCTGCGTTCGAAGTCTATTTGCTGACGGCTAAGGTGGGGAAGAAAAGATGGTGAATCGGCTTGTTCATGCTGCTGCAGGCTCAATTGAATTCAAGAGAGACGCAGCCATGCCGAATTTCCAGGCTTGCAAATATTCCCCAACCTGCGGGCACTCACCAACATCTCAAACGCGGAGGTTATTGTTCCCATGCGAGCTGATATTGTTCCTGGCGCAATTTTTCCCGACTACGGACTTACCGACCACACGGGGACGCGCCGCAAGCTCTCCGAGTTACAGGGTCAGCATCCGATGATTCTCGTGCTCAGCCGAGGGGGCTTCTGCCCCAAGGATCGCCGTCAGGCCGAGGGGCTGGTCCAGCTCCATCGCGAACTTGAGGTTTCCTACTGCCGGCTGGTGACGATCAGCACGGACAACATCACGCTCACCAATGAATACCGCACCGGCGTGGGCGCGCATTGGCCGTTCCTGTCCGATGCCGGGCGCGTGGTGCAAAAGGATCTGGATATTGCAGAATACACCGACGCGAAGAACAATCCGATGATTCCCCATGTCATCGTGCTCGAGCCGGGACTGGTGGTCTACAAAATCTACAACGGGTACTGGTTTCTAGGACGCCCCACGGTGGAAGAGCTTCGCCAGGACCTGCGCGCTGTGACGAAGAAGTGCCGCCCGGACTGGGACATCACGACTCCGGAGCTCAAAGCCGCATGGAAGGAGGACCGGAAAGACCTTTTCTATCCGTACGGCAAGACCTACGCGCAGACGCTCGGCGAGCAGGATTAAAAACGTCACGGCCCGCTGCTGGTCAGCAAAGCAGCATCGCGAGCTCGCATGCCCTTTACCGTTCGCATGACCTTTACTTGGACCAGGGCGGTACAACGCCAGTCATGCGCGCGTAGGCGACCAGCTGTCCCATGTGCTCGTTGTCGTGGACGAGAATGCGCAGGTAGATACCGTCCACGGTCGCATCGCGATCCTCGATGTGCACCTTACGCGCGAGGTCTTTCGGGGTCTCGGCGAGATGCGCTTTCTCGACGGCTTCGAGCGAGCGCTTCAGCCACTGGATGACCCCGGGCTTTGAGGTGACGGTCTTCTCCAGGTCATCTTTGAAGTCTGGAGGCAGCTTCGGTCCGGTGACGCTCAGCAGCCAGAAATTTGCGACGACTATGTGCATGTAGACTTCGCTGGTGGAGCGCACTCCCGGCGCAGGCCGCCACGCGAATTTGTCGGGCGGGGTGGCTTCGGCCAGCGCGATCAACTGCTGGGAGACGTGCTTCCACTCGCCGTCGTAACCCTGCCAGATTCCCTCGGGCATCGCCTGAGCAAACGATAGCCGCGCGCTGAGGCAGGCAAGTAACAATACAGTTGCCAGACGTATTTTCACAATCATCTCCTCCCGCGGTAGATTCCCGATCAAGAGTATGCCGGGAGTCGAGATTTGTGGTGAAAAATCCTGCCGCCCATGAGCGTGGAACCGCTCTCGCGGGCTGAGTATCGCTCGCGGCATGAGGGCTATAATCGCTTGGCAACGAACCAGTCAGCTTGCTGAGCGTCCAAGACTGCTCTCCTGACAAGGTCCGCACAGCGACTGCGCCCCGAGTGTTCAAGACAATGCTCAAGGAGGTATAGCCATCCGTGTTTCCTCGAGGCCTGACGATTGTATTTCTTAAGGATTTCGCTATCGGCCTTTGGCTTATGTTTCCCCTGGTATTCAGCTTGCTGGGGGCAATCATGGTGCTGGGCTATACGGTGGGACGGAGGCATGGCTGGTCCTTCCTAGACTCCGTTTATTGGTCCTTCATGACCGCGACAACGGTGGGTTACGGCGATCTCCGGCCGACCGACAGGAGGTCGAAGGTTGTCGCCATCGTGATCGCCTTCCTGGGATTGATTCTGACCGGGATCGTTATCGCGGTCGCGGTGCAGGCGACGACTCGCGCTCTGACGGAAATCCGGCATTAAGGCGACG
>Ga0206998_1056_pt1 | contig 30772 bp, 20 predicted proteins | sample Alteio_BWMinCont_FD_153309 | JGI IMG/M metagenome (GOLD analysis project Ga0206998, IMG submission 153309) | Enriched cells from forest soil in Barre Woods Harvard Forest LTER site, Petersham, Massachusetts, United States -... | ecosystem: Environmental > Terrestrial > Soil > Temperate forest >... | reverse complement strand
GACTGCCGCTGCACCGGTTGCGGCGGCAGGCTGGGCATCGACGAGCAGAACAACTTCTCCGCGGATGCGGTCGCGTCCGGCGAGCTCCTCGTCGTCGGCCACGTACGGCGGATTCGACACCATCATGTCGAATTGCTCGCCCGTGACCGCGGCCAGCAAATCTGACTCGAAGAACCGAATGCGATCGCTCACACCATGGTTTTTAGCGTTCTCTTGTGCAACCGCCAGCGCAGTCGCCGAGATGTCCAGCGCCGTGATCCGCGCCTGCGGCAACGCATGCGCCAGCGCCACGGCAATCGCGCCTGATCCCGTCCCGACGTCGGCAATGCGCAACGAAGCATCGCGGTCTGTTCGTGCCAGCGCGGCTTCGACGAGATGCTCCGTTTCCGGGCGCGGAATCAGCACATCGGGCGTCACCCGAAACTTCAGCCCGAAGAATTCCTGCTCTCCGACGATGTACTGGACCGGCTCGTGCCGCGCGCGGCGCGTAAGCCAGGCGTCATATACCGCGTATTGTTCGGCGGTCAGTTGCGTTTCCGGATGGGTCAGCAGATAAGTGCGATCGCAAGCGAGCACCTGCATCAGCAGCAATTCGGCATCGCGACGAGCCGTCGGCAATGCCCCAAGCTGCGCCGCACCATACACGAGCGCAGATCCGATCGTATCCGGCTTGGCCATGGGGGCCGTTCAGGCCGCCGCCGTCTCGGCCTCAGCCTTCATGCGTTCGGCGTTGTAGTGAGCGGTAAGCGCGTCAATCACCGGCTGCAGCCTGCCCTCCATCACCTCGGCAAGCTGATGAATCGTCAGCCCGATGCGGTGATCGGTAAGGCGGTTCTGGGGAAAGTTATACGTCCGAATCTTCTCGCTGCGGTCTCCCGACCCCACCTGCTGCTTGCGCTCCTTGGCCTGCGCCTCGTGCTGCTTTTCCATTTCCACTTCATACAGGCGCGCACGCAACACGCGCATCGCCTTCTCACGGTTCTTGATCTGCGATTTCTCGTCCTGGCAGCTCACCACCGTATTCGTCGGCAGGTGCGTGATGCGGATCGCCGAGTACGTCGTGTTCACCGACTGCCCGCCCGGCCCCGACGAGCAAAATGTATCGATGCGCAAGTCCTTGGCCTCGATCTTCACGTCGACCTCTTCGGCCTCGGGCAAAACCGCCACGGTGATTGCCGAAGTGTGCACCCGTCCCTGCGTCTCCGTTGCCGGCACGCGCTGCACGCGATGCACGCCGCTTTCGTACTTCATCTGCGAGTAAACCTTGTTCCCTTCGATGATGGCGATGATTTCCTTCATACCGCCCACCGACGACTCCGAACTCGACAGCACCTCCACCTTCCAGCGGTGCTGTTCGGCAAAACGCGAGTACATGCGGAAAACTTCGGCGACAAACAGCGATGCCTCATCTCCGCCCGTGCCCGCGCGGATCTCGATGATGATGTTCTTCTCATCGTTGGGGTCCTTGGGCAGCAGCAGCAGCTTGAGCGCCTCTTCAATTGCTGGCAACCGCTCTTCGAGCTGGATCAGCTCCTCCTCTGCCATGGCGCGCAGATCGGGATCGCTCTCCTGCATCATGGCCTTTGCATCGGCAATGCCCCGCGTCACCTGCTTATATTCGCGATACTTGTCGACAACGCCTTCCAGGTCGCGGTGCTGCTTTGCGATCTTCTGATACTTCTGCTGGTCGGAGATAAGCTCCGGGTCGGCCAGCTGCTCACCCAGCGATTCATACCGGGCTTCGATTTGTTCCAGACGTTCAAACATGGTCTTTTCTCACGCGATAGCGCTTGTTTTCAGACTTAAAAAGAAAAATTAGGCGAGAAACGGCAGTATGCGGCGGGAGCCGCTAAAGAAGTGCGCCGTTGGTGAGCGAGAGCCGCATCTGGATTAGTGTACCGCTATTTTGGATGCCGCAGTGCGCAGAAAAGGCGCAAGCCCGCGTCTATAGTGTGTTTTGGGAGTGTCACTTTGGGCTCCTTCTCTAATGTCGGGCTCCCTGCTCCAATTCGCCGAGGTCTGCGACGCGCTCGCCGCGACCACCAAAAAGCTCGAGAAGCGCGCCATCATCTCCAACTACATGCACGGCCTCAGCGTCGATGATGCCGCCCGCGCCGCACTCTACATTGCAGGCACACCCTTCTCCGAGACCGATCGGCGCGCCCTCAAAGCCGGTGGATCGCTCCTCAGCCGCGCGCTGACAGAAGTCGCAGAAGCCAATCGCGACGCCATGCACGCCGCCTACCGCCGCCACGGAGATCTCGGCGCCGCCGCACAAGACCTGCTCGAGGCCCGTGAAAGCGCATCCCCAACTCTGACCCTTAGGCAGCTCGACGATTCGCTCGCTGCCATCGCCGCGGCACGCGGTCCAGCAGCAAAAATGCCTCTGGTGCTGCAACTCCTTCGCAGCGCGACGCCCATCGAAGCCAAGTACATCCTCAAGCTCATCTCCGGCGACATGCGCATCGGCGTAAAACAGAGCCTCGTCGAAGAGGCCATTGCCGCAGCCTATGACGCCCAGCCCGTTGCCGTGCGTCATGCAGCCATGCTGACCGGCAGCCTGCCGGAAGTCGTCACCATGGCCGCAACTCAGACTCTCGCCGCCGCCCGCATGAAGCTCTTCCACCCGCTCGGCGTCATGCTCGCCAGCCCGGTCTCGACCGTAGAAGAAGCCATGAAGCGCTTCTCGGAAGAGATCGCCGTCGAGAACGATACCGATGAGCAGACCGCGAGGGCCCTGGTCCCCGGCCGCGTGTCCATCGAAGACAAGTACGACGGCATCCGCGCGCAGCTCCACTGCGGCGACCCCGGCCAAGCGGGGCGCGTCGAGCTGTTCTCCCGCAGCCGCGAAGACCTGGGAGAGTCTTTTCCTGAACTCATCCACGCCTTCGCCGCAATCCGCGAACCCGCCGTCCTCGACGGCGAAGTGCTTGCCTGGAACCCGCGAGAAGCGCGAGCGCTGCCCTTCACCGCGCTGCAGCAACGCCTGGGACGAAAGCGGGTCACGCAGGAGATGCAGGAGGAAGTCCCCGTCATCTTCATGGCCTTCGATCTGCTCTCCCTCAATGCAGACCTGTTAATCGAGCTGCCCCTTGCGCAGCGCCGGCGGCATCTCGAATCCTTCGTCGTTAAATATGCCGCGAGCACCCAAACCTTCGAGCAACCGGGCCAATCCCTGCTCTTCGCGCCGGCCGCCGATGCGCATACCGCCTTTTCGCGACTCATGCTCGCCGGCACCACCTATCTGCGCACCGCTGCTCAACTCGACCGCGCCTACAGCGACGCCCGCGCGCGTGGAAACGAGGGCGTGATGTTGAAGGCTCTCGACAGCATCTATCAGCCCGGCAAGCGCGGACTCGCATGGCTGAAGCTGAAGCGCGAGCTGGCCACCCTCGACGTTGTGGTCACCGGAGCGGAGTTCGGCCACGGCAAGCGTGCCGGCGTCCTCAGCGATTACACCTTCGCCGTCCGCGACGGAGAAGACCTGAAGAACGTCGGCAAAGCCTACTCCGGACTCACCGACGCCGAAATCGACGAGCTTACCCGCTTCTTCCACGAACACACCATCGAAGACTTCGGCGGCTTCCGAACCGTCGAGCCGCTCAAGGTTCTCGAAGTCGCCTTCAACAACGTCATGCGCTCCACTCGCCACGACAGCGGCTTCGCCCTGCGCTTCCCCCGCATTTTAAGGATTCGCGACGACAAGCCGGTCAGCGAAATCGACACCCTGGCGCGCGTCGAAGAGATCTACAACGCCCAGCCTGACAAGCCCGTCGAGTGATCAGTGAGTGTGGCTGTGTCCGTGATCGTGGCTGTGGCTGTGATGGCCATGCGCGCTGACCTCTTCAACCACCATCACGCAGCCGTGAGCGACCTCGCACTCCACGTGCTCGAACTGAATCGTGGTGTGGTGAATATGGAAATTCTCACGCAGCCGGCCGTTGATCTGCTCCAGAATACGCGCGCTCTCTGAGGGCGGAATATCGGCAATGGTCACATGGCTGGCCAGCGCATGGGTCTGCGATCCCAGGCTCCAGACATGTAGATCGTGCACGTCTTCCACGCCTTCAATCTCTTCGAGCGTCGAGCGTATCTGCATGAGCGACAATCCGCGCGGCGTGCCTTCAAGCAGGATATTAAGTGTCTCCCGCACAATCGCCACCGATGACCACAGAATCAGCGCCGCAATCCCCAGCGAAAGTACCGGATCGATCCACGTCATTCCGGTGAACAGAATTGCCGCGCCGCCTACAATCACCGCCGCAGTCGAGAGCGTGTCGCCCAGCATGTGGATGAAGACGCTGCGCAGATTCACGTCGCGGCTGCATCGCCAGAGCATGGCGGCGATCACGCCGTTCATCACCACGCCCGCCGCCGCAACCAGCATCATCAGGCTGGGCTGGGGATGCACCGGCTCGGACAGGCGATGAATGGCCTCTACGCCGATCCAAACGCTGATGACGATCAGCGTCATTGCATTAAGAAACGCAGCCAGCACACCGGCCCGCTGATAACCGAATGTCTTCCGATCGGTCGCCGGGCGCCCCTGAAAATGAACGGCTACAAAAGAAAGCAGCAGCGCCAGCGCGTCAGACGCGTTGTGGCCCGCCTCGGAGACCAGAGCCAATGAGTGTGCGCGCAGGCCGGCAACCAGGGTAAGCACCACGTAGGCCAGCGTGGCGATCAGGGAAAGGCGCAATACGCGCTGCATCTTCCCCGTCGGAGTGGCATGGACGTGCATGAGTTAAGTCTATCGGCCTCGTGCCGGGGCTTCAATTGCCGACGTAGGGCAACGCCGGGCGTGACTTGCGTGTGGCTGCTCGTACCGGAACGGAGTTTGCCGTGTCACGCAAACCACTCCAGTTCTCCGCCACCACAATGCTGTTGATCGGCCGATGCGGATCGTAACGTACCGAACACGGAAATCCCAGGCGACAGTCATAGATATTCACGTGATCTCGCAGGTTCGTCACATCCTGCGAGCATTCATAGCTCACACCGGCAACATCGTACTTGTAGATGATCAACTGCATTCCGCTGTGCCGTCCGCACTCATGCGGACCGACATCGGAAATATCCAGTATCGTTCCGTCGAGTATGCGACCCGATTGCACAAGCTGCTGGCGGCGAAGCAGTTCGAGTTCCTCTTCACTGGGCCGCTTGCGAAGCGCGCGGTATGCGACGATACCACCGATGCACAGAGCGATCGCTGCGATGGTCCCCAGTGCTTCGGGATCGCGCAGTGAGAAATCGCTCATCGGCCCCTCCATCGGACGGTATTACTTGAAGCATATCCCACCTCGCGCCGGCCACGCATTGCACACCCGGTGGATTTCGACCGGACGAATCAAGATCGTTGCAAAACGGAACCCAATCACCTTTCCAGCATCGCCCTATCCCACTTTGCAGCGTCCGCGGCCACATCGTAGGTGCTCTCCAGAAACTCCATCAGCGCGTCATCCGGCGACGGCTCGCGCCGAAGCTCTTCATACTTCAGAATGAATTCCCCCAGCGCCGTATCCCACTGAGCCGCATGAGGCTTCGCCTTCTTCTGCGCCAGGCCTGCCGGAACGGGTGCCGCATAGCAGTAGAACGCTGCTTCGCCATAGCCGCCGTTTCCCGGCCAGAAGCCGGCGCTGATCACCTCGTGTGAATAAGCTTCCCGTGTGATCGCATCCGCCCCCGGCTGCTCCGGAGCAGGCCGGCCGGAGAAGCGCGTAACCGCAAGATCGAAACTCCCCCAGAAAAAATGCACCGGGCTGACCTTGCCGACAAACCCAGAAGAAAAGCGCTGGAAGATCGCCGTCACACGCAAAAGGATGTGCCAGAACCGCCGAACATATTCGCTATCGTAGGCGGCATGCACCGTATCCTGGGCAAACGGAATCGGATCCTTGACCTCTACCGGAACCGGGTTGATCGTGACCGAGACGCCAAGCTGGGCGAGACAGCCGAGATATTCCCGGTAGAAGGCAGCTACTGATTGCGCCCGCAGCGGTATCTCGAGCCGCGCTCCCGAGCTCGTGCGGAACAGTAGCTGGTCACCGGCAAAATCAAATTCCACCTCCAGCACGCCATCAGGCACCGGCATCGCCGCGGTACTGAGCCCGCGCGCGGTCACATAGAGAGGCACATTCCACCATTGCGCCTGCAACGGACTGAGGGCCAGGCGCGTCTTGCCGACAATCTGCGTCCACATATGCAGCGTTGTCGCCGTCGCTTCCCACTCCCGCCAAGGAAGAGCCGGCCAGAGATCTTGGTGTGAGTTGTTTCCTGCCATAAAGTTCCTACCGCGAAGAGACCAATTATATGCGTTGCATTTCGACCGAGACCGGCCGTCACCAGCGACAAAATCCTTACATTTGCCTGACAACATGCCTTGCGCGGTTCCATATCTTGAGACTGCCCGGAACGTAATCGTTTTTCCCAACTCTTCGGCACTCGCGCCGTCGGGAACGGTTCCGGTTGAACCTGAGGCCAAATTCAGGAGGTATTTGCAGGTGAGAAGCCGCTCAAAAGCATTATTGATGGTGACAGCCGCTGGATGCGCTCTGGCGCTGGCTCCAATGCCCACATTCGCCCAGCACTATACGCAAACCAATCTGGTTTCCGATCTCAGCAACTTCAACGGACAGCCTGTTGCGGTCCAGGACCCAACCTTCAAAAATTCCTGGGGGCTAGCGCGCAGCGCCTCCAGCCCATGGTGGATCAATAACGCAGGAACCGGCACTTCTGCGCTATACACGGGTGCCGGCAAAGTCGTTTCGCCACCTTCGCCCGTTGTAGTCCCGAACGCTCCTGGCGCAAAAGGCAATTCATCTCCAACCGAGATCGTCTTCAACGGCACCACCGATTTCATGATCGCTAATGTGCCCGGAAAAACACCCGCGCCGGCTGCCTTCATTTTCGCCACCGAGAACGGCACGATCTCTGCGTGGAATCCCGCCGTCACTCCTCTTCAATTAGCGGTGAACCAGGTTATCGAAAAAGGAGCGGTTTTCACTGGACTCACTTTAATCGAGGAGGACGGAAGCCATTTCCTGCTGGCCGCCAATTTCTCCAAGAATCGAATCGAAGAATTTGACACTTACTTCAACCGCGTTCACTTGTCGGAAGAGCGATTCGACGACGATAGACTCCCACACGGATTCGCGCCCTACAACGTTCAAGTAGTTGGAGACAACGTAGTGGTGACCTACGCCCAACAGAACCCGCAAAAAACTGGTGCGGATGACGACAATTGCGGTGAGGAGTGCGGCTTCGTCGACGTATTCAACAGTCACGGCCGGCTCGTGCAACGTCTTCAACACGTGCCCGGAACGCTAACCGCTCCGTGGGGCGTCGCGCTTGCCCCTCAGGATTTCGGATTCTTCAGCCATGATCTGCTGATCGGCAACCGGTTCGGGGGAACTGTCGCCGCATTCAACCTGGCCGATGGGCGCTTCCTCGGAAACCTGCTCGATGCAAGCGGCAGTCCCATCTCCATTCCAGGACTGTGGGCTCTCGAATTCGATAACCGCGGCAGCAACCAGGCGGATCCTTCTCCTGGTCCCGCTCTGTTCTTCGCGGCCGGTGTCAACGGCTACGCAGACGGTCTATTCGGCACGCTAACGCCGGTTACCGCCGAATTAACCAGCGATCACCAGTGAGCGATTTGAAAGCTTCCTCCGCTTTGCTTGAGCGGGTGCCCCCGGAGTTGGCGAGGGTGGGGCACCCGTCCTTTTTCACTCGTTGCGCAGAGCGCGCATGGGATCGATCCGAGTTGCGCGCATCGCCGGGATATACGAAGCCACCAGCGCCACTGCCATCAGTAGGATCGTCACCGCCGCCATCGTCCACGGATCGTAAGCGCGCACTCCATAGATCAGCGACCAGTGCGCCAGCATCTGCGCCAATGCCAGTGCCGCAAGCAGCCCGACAGCCGCCCCGAGAATCGCCATCCGCCCGCCCTCGCCGATCACCCAGCGCAGAATATCTCTCCGGTCGGCACCCAGCGCCATTCGGATACCGATCTCCTGCGTGCGCTGCCCAACCAGGTAAGAAATCACGCCATACATACCCACCATCGCCAGGATCAATGCAAGTGCCGCAAACACCGCCAGCAGAATCATCGAGAAGCGCCGCGACGCCAGCGTCGTTGCGATGATCTCGTCCATCGAACGCATATCGTAGACGAGCTCGTCGCGGTTCATCTGCCGCATCGATTCCTGAATGCTCTTCAGCGGTGCCCAGGCATCACCCGAAGAACCGATAAGAACACCGACCCCGTCGGGAATGCGTGCAATCTGCATCGGCGGCAGTTGCGCAAATGCTTCATAAAGTTCTGCGCGCAGCGGATAGGTTGCGTCACTGTCCAATCCCCACTGGTTCACGTGTCCAACCACTCCCACAACGGTAGCCGCATCATCGAAATTCTCGAGATGAATCCGCTTTCCGATCGGGTCACTGCTTCCGAAGAACTTCCGCGCGAACAAGTCATCGACCACCACCACGCGAGGCGAGTGCTGATCGTCATTCTCATTGAAAAACCGTCCCCGGGTCAGCGAAATGCCCATTGCCTTGAGATAGCCCGGCTCGACGATGTACCGGATCGCCCAATGCATGTCATTCTGGCTAGCCGGCTTTGGTTCTCCCTCCAGCCAGAAAAGGTCCTCGTCGTCGTAGTTCATCGGGAATGCGCCCCACAGCAGCGACACGCCGCGCACACCCGGAGTCTGCTCGATCCTGCGGTCCACCTCCCGCGTATACGCGCGCACTGCATCCGCGGGCGCCCCCTTAAGCGACGGCGGTGCCGCCAGGCTCACAGTGAGAACACCATGCGGCTGAAATCCGGGGTCAACCTTCGACAACGCCACCATGCTGCGAATCATCAGCCCGGCGCCGCTCAGCAGCACCAGTGCAGTCGCCATTTCGAAAACGACCAGCGCACGCTGCGTCCCTTGGCGCGCTCCGGTCGGCCCGCGTCCGCCTTCCTTGAGCGTGTCCTGCAAATTTTCGCGGGAAATCCTCAGCGCCGGCAGCAAGCCGAATAGAATGCCGGCAGCCAGGGAAAGCAGCAGGGTAAATGCGAGCACCGGCAAGCTCAAATGGATCTCCGATGCACGTGGCAATCTGCTGGGAGCCAGCTTGAGCGCGGCGTGAGTGCCCCAGTTCGCCAGCACCAACCCGAGCGCTCCGCCGGCTAGCGCGAGCATCGTGCTCTCCGTCAGTAGCTGGCGGATCACACGCATACGCCCCGCACCGAGTGCGATGCGCACCGCGAACTCCTGCGCCCGCGCGTTCGATCGCGCCAGTAGCAGGTTCGCAACATTGACGCAGGCAATGAGCAGCACAAAGCCCACCGCCGCAAGCAGAGCAAGAAGAATCGGCTGCACCTCGCCGACCATGGACTGACGGAACGGGACCAGTTTGGCGCGAATGCCGTGATCTTCCTCAGGAAAAGCCGCCGCCAGACGATCAGACACATTATTCATGTCCGCCTGGGCCTGCTCCAGCGTGACGCCCGGCTTGAGCCTCGCGAGGCCGTGGATCCCCAGTCCCGCCGCCCGATCCTTCAGCGCCGTGTTTCCCCATTGCCCGATCGGCGCATAAATCTCACTGGCGCGGAAATTTCCCACCGTCAGGTTGAAGTCGCCGGGGAGCACGCCAATGATGGTGAAATCACGGCCATCGAGCGTTAGCGTCTTCCCCAGAACATCGGACTTCGACCCGAATTTGCGCTCCCAGAATCCGGCGCTGATCAACGCCACCGGACTGCGGCCGATCTCGTCCTCACCCGGAGCGAACAGTCGCCCCGATGCCGGCTTCACCCCCAGAATCGGGAAGAAATCCGAGGAGACGAACTGTGACGGTATGCTCTCCGCCTCACCCGCTCCGGTCAGAACGAAGCTGTAGATGCGAGAGATTGCAAGCGCGGAGAGCGACTGATTGTCCCTCTGCCAGTCGCGAAAGTTGGGATACGAAACTGAGCCGGTATCAAAATTCGGCTTGCTCGCATGCACCGTCACCAGTTCGTCCGGCCGGGGATAAGGCAGCGGATTCAGCAGCACTCCATTCACGATCGAAAACAATGCCGTATTCGCGCCGATGCCCAGAGTCAGCGTCAAAATCGCAATGACCGTGAATCCCGGATTCTTCCGCAGCACCCGCAGGCCGTAGACCACATCCTGCCCCAGCGTCTCAAGGAACCGCAGCCCTCGCCGCTCGCGATGCGCCATTTTCGCCTGCTCCACTCCTCCGAGCCGGATCAGCGCCTGCCGCCTCGCCTCGTCGTGGCTCAGGCCGGCGCGAACGCCGTCCTCGATGTCCATCGCGATATGGCCGTCCAGCTCCGCCGCAAAATCTCTATCCGCGCCTTGATTTCTGAACAACCCACGCAGCCGGAGTAAGAACGCCCGCAACTTCTTCATCTTGCCTCCTTACTCAGTTCGCAAAGCCCGCATGGGATCGATTGCCGCCGCACGCCGTGCCGGCAGATACGACGCGAAAACCGCCACAACCAGCAACAGCCCAACAGCCAGCGCAAAGATCAGCGGATTCATCGCGCTCACTTCGAACAGCAGGCTCGCCAGCAGCCTCGTTGACGCGAGCGCTCCCGCCAGGCCGATCGCGGCGCCCACCGCCGCCAAACGAAGACCCCGCAGCATCATCATCCGCAGTACCTGTTCCCGCTGTGCGCCAAGCGCCATACGCACGCCAATCTCCGGAATACGTTGCGTTACCGCGTAAGCCATCATTCCGTAAATCCCGATGCAGGCCAGCAACAGCGCCAGCGCGGCAAATCCCGATATGAGCAAAGAACTTGCCCGCCGCAGCGCCAATGTCTGGCTCGCCAGCATGTCCATGGGAATCGACCGAAATACCGGCAGCTCCGGATCCACACTCCAGAGTGCCTGCTCGGCGGCCTTCACCATCGCCGCAGGATCAGTCTCCGTCCGCAGCACGAACGCGACGATCGGAAACGGCTTTTGATCCAGGGGCCGATAGATGTCGGCATGTGTCGGCTGATCCTGGCCGAAGGACTTCACGTCGCCGGTCACCCCCACAATCCGCCACCAGTCCGGCTTATCCGCGCTGCCCAGATTCAGATCTTCCCCCACCGGATCTTTTCCCTTGAAGTACTCCTTCGCAAAGGTCTGGTTGATCATCGCCACCTGTGCGGAGCCCGCACGATCTGCATCCGTAAAACCGCGTCCACGCAACAGCGGAATACCCATCGTCCGCAGATAGCCCGGCGTCATCACGCGATTGTCGGCCTCCGGACCTTGTCCATCCCTCGGTGCTGCCTGTCCGCGCAGTAGAAAGTTACTGGTCCCCCAGAAGCCAGTGAGCGGCAGGAAATTTGTCGCCGCGGCGCTCTTCACGCCAGGGAGCGCATTCATTCTCCTTACAACTTCATCGACCAGCGCGCTCGTCTTCGCGGCATCCTCTCGGGGATACCGGTTCAGCGGCAAAAATATCTGCAGGGAGAGAAGGTGATCGGCCTCGAACCCGAGGTCTGCGTTGATGACCCGCTGAAAGCTCGCAACCACCAGACCCGCCGACGCCAGCAGGATCAATGACAGCGCCACTTCGACAACGACAATCGTGCTCCGCGAGCGGTTCGAATGCCTGCTCGCCGTGCTTCCCCGCGTCGCGTCCTTCATCGAATCGCCGGCGTCAACTTGCGTGGCCTTCAGTACCGGCGCAATTCCGAACAGCAGCGCCGTCAGCAGCGTGACTGCGGCCGCAAAAAGAAGCACCCCCTGATCGACCGGAATGTCCGTCACCTTCGGAATCTGCAGATTCGCAACGTCGTTGGGAAACAGCCTCACCAGGAGCCGCGTTCCTGCCAGCGCCAGCAGCACTCCGCCGATCCCGCCCATCACCGCCAGCAGCAGGCTCTCCGTCAGGAACTGCCGCAGCAGTCGCATGCGCGTTGCGCCCAGAGCTAGCCGCACAGCGATTTCTTTCTGGCGCTCCGCATCCCGCGCCAGCGCCAGCCCTGCCGTATTCGCGCACGCTATCAGCAGCACCAGGGCCACCGCACCCAGCAGAATCAGTAGCGGCCTGCGAATATCGCCCGCCAGTTGCTCCCGCAGCGGAACCAGCACCACCCGATTGCCGCCGTCGGTATCCGGATGCGCAGCATCCACCTGCGCCTCAAGCGCGTCCATCGCTTTCTGCGCAGCCGCCAGCGTCACGCCCGGCTTCAGCCGCGCAAGGATGCGTACATACGTATGCTTGAAGTCGTCGAAGTCCGACGGAGCCATCGCGGCCGGCGTCCATATCTCGACCGTCTGGGGATAGTCGAAGCCACGCGGCATCACGCCAACAACCGTGTACGGCTTTCCCTCCAGGGTGATTGCCCGGCCAACCACGCCGGGATCGGAATGGAACGTCGTCCGCCAGAGATGATCACTCAGCAGCGCAACATTCGGGGCCTTAGCCTTGTCCTCGTCATCCGTGTAGAGCCGCCCCAGTTGCGGCTGAACGCCGAGAATGCGGAGATAGTTCGCCGACACGCCGTAGCCAATCAGGAACTGCGGCGCGCCTTCGCCGGTCAGCGTCTTCTCATCGTCGTATGAGGGAGCCATGTCCTCGAAGACCCCGCTCTTCTGTTTCCAGGTCGCGAAGTCGCCGGGTGAGGAAGGCAATGGCTGCCCTCCACTTGCCTGATTCGCCGTCCACACCGCAACAATGCTTCCCGGATCCTTGTACGGCAGCTGGTTCAGCAAAACCGCCTTCACTACCGAAAAGATCGCCGTCGTCGCGCCGATTCCCAGCGCCAGCGTCACCACGCTCACGCACGCAAATCCCGGAGACTTCCCCAGCAGCCGCAAGCCATACCTCACGTCCTGCGCCAGCGTTTCCAGCAGCGGCAGCCCGCGGCGCTCGCGGAGCGCGATCTTTGCCTGCTCCAGCCCGCCCAGCCGGATCAGCGCCTGCCGCCGCGCTTCTTCGGGGCTCAACCCGGCACGCACACCGTCTTCGATGTGCATCGCCACATGGCCGTCGAGCTCATCGGCAAAATCCCGCTCGGCCCTGTCGGAGGAGAGCACCCCTCTCAGCCTTCGCCACAGCGCTTTCAATGTCCTCATGGAATCACTCCGCGCGCAGCGCCTGAATTGGATCCACTCGTGCCGCACGCCACGCAGGCACCAGGCAAGCTATCGTTGCGACCAGCAGTAAAGTCGCAATGACGGATACAAATACCACAGCATCAAGTGGTCGCGTCGCATACAGCACCGATCGAATCAGCTGCGTGGCGGCAACGCTGCCCGCAATCCCCAGCATCAGCCCGAGGAGAGCAGGCCTCAACCCGTCGAGTATCACCAGTTGCAGCAGTTGACCGCGGCGCGCACCAAGCGCGATACGAATGCCGATCTCCGTCGTGCGCTGTGTCACCAGGTAAGACAGCACTCCGTAAAGTCCAACCGCCGCCAGCAGCAGTGAGAGGCCTGCAAATGCCAGCACCAGCGTCGCGCTGAAGCTCGAATTCGCCGTCGACTCACCCACAATCTGCTCCATGGTGAGAACCCTCGACACCGGCAGATCAGGATCCATCTGCGCAATCAGCTTTTGAATTGGAAGAGCAAGCCCAGCCGGATCAGCATGAGCGTGCACAATCAGCATCACATCGACCGACTCCACCGGATTCCCGGACAGAATCGGAAACCACACCATCGACTTGACCGGCCGATTCAGCTCATACAGGGTGTCGCCGACCACGCCGATCACCTCATACGAATCACCCGGGTCGCTCTCCCACCTGACCTTCACGTGCTTTCCAATCGGCTCTTCGTTCGAAAAGAATTCACGCGCGAATTGCTGGTTGATGACGATGTACTTGTCGTTCGTGAGCCGCATATCCTCCGTGAAGACCCGTCCTTTGATGAGCGGAATCCCCATCGCAGCGAAGTATCCCGGATCGGCCGTCCGGTAGATCGCAAACTGGTGCACGCCGGGCGGCAGTGGAGGATGTTCCGGGAACTCGATTGGAGTGTCTCCGTAGTAGCCGTCGCCTGGAACAACGTTGGTCAGGCCGGCCGCCTCGACCCCCGGCAGTCCGCGCACCTTCTCGAGAAACTCTGTGTGAAAGGCGGCGATCCTCCCCGTCTTCTCATACTTGGGCCGGCGAAGGAAAAACTTCATCGTCAGCACGTTGTCGGTTCTGCATCCCAGCTCAACCGACCGCAGCCGCAGAAAGCTCTTGAAGAGCAGCCCGGCGCACACCAGCAGAACCACCGTCAGCGCAATCTCGGCTGTCAGCAGCGTCTTGCGCAGCGTCGCGCGCGCAAGGCTGCCGTCGATCGCCCGCGAAGCATCCTGCAGAGCCGACAGCACGCTGCTGCTCGTAGCGGAAATCGCCGGCAGCAGCCCGGAAAAAATGCCAGTGACCAGCGTGATTCCCACAGCAAACGCCACCACCACTCCATCAGGATGCACAGCCTCCGCACGCGGCATATCCACCCATCGCGTCGTCAGCCAGCGCGTGGCCCACACCGCCAGCACCAGACCCACCGCCCCACCCGCAACGCAGATCAGCAGACTCTCCGTCAGTTGCTCACGGCACAGACGCGCCCGGCTGCTTCCGAGCGCCGTGCGAATGGCAATCTCCTTGCGTCGCGCCGCCGCCCGCGCTACCAGCAGATTTGAGAGATTCAGGCAGGCAATCAGCAGCAGGCATCCCACCGCTCCCATCAGCACGTACAGCGGCTTCTTCACTTCGCCTACTACATCGTTCACCAGCGGTTGCGACGACACCGCCTTCACCACCGGCCCCGCATTGTTGTAGCGGAGAAAGAGCTGATGCTGTACTCCGCTCGCCTCCTCCGTGGCCTGCTCAATACTCACTCCCGGCCTAAGCCGCGCCACCACATGCCCCATGTGGTTGAAGTGGCTCTCAATGTTCTGCGGATTTTCTTCCAGCCGGTATGGAGTCCACAGCTGCACCTCCGCATCGGGATATGTAAACCCGCTGGGAAGCACTCCCACCACGGTGTACGTTTGCGAATTCAGCCGGATGGCCTTCCCTACAATCGTCGGATCAGAGTTGAATCGCCGCTTGAAGAGGCTCCAGTCCAGGATCACCGTCCGGTTGGCCCCCGAGCGGTCATCCTCCGCAGTAAACGACCTCCCGAGAATTGGCTGCACGCCGAGCGTCGTAAAGATATTCCACGAACCGTACGCAGCGCTCACCATCTCGGGTAGCTCGTTCTTTTCGCCCGAAAGGTTATAGCCCGACCATCGCCAGATGGCCATCTGCTCAAATCCCTGCGACGCCTTCTGCCACTCGTAAAAATCGCCCGCCGCCACCACGTTGCGCGAGTCAGGATCATCCGGATTATGCCCATACATCATGACAAGCCGGTCCGGATCAGCAAACGGCAGAGGCCTCAACAGCACCGAACGCACCACGGTAAAAAGCGCGGCATTCGCGCCGATCCCGATGGCGATAACCAGAATCGAAACAATGGCAAATCCGGGATTCTTCCTGAGCGTGCGCACGCCATACGCGACGTCACGGCCCAGCGCCTCCACTACGGGCAGGCCGCGCCGCTCCCGCTGCGCGATCTTCACCTGCTCCAGCCCTCCCAGGCGGATCAGGGCCTGCCGCCTCGCCTCTTCGCGGCTCAACCCGGCGCGCACGCCGTCCTCGATATCCATTGCCAGATGACTCTCCACCTCGGTCGCAAAGTCGCCTCCGACGCGGCCCGAGCCGAACATCCCGCGCACCCGCAGCCACAACGCCCGCAACGCCCTCGGCAGGTTCGGCATCACGCCTCCTCTGCGGGCGAAAGAAACCGCGCCAGGATGGCAGTCGTCTGCTCCCAGTCGGCCGCTTCCTTCTTGACCTGCGTCCGTCCGGCTTTGGTCAGCTCGTAATACTTCGCCCGGCGATTGTTCTCCGAAGCGCCCCAGCTTGATTTGATGTAGCCTTCCTGCTCCAGCTTGAGCAGTGCCGGGTAGAGCGTTCCGTAGTTGAGCGAGAGCAGGTCGCCGCTGGTCTGTTCAATGCGGCGCGCAATGCCATAGCCGTGCAGCGGCCCCATCGTCTCCAGCGTCTTCAGAACCATCAGGGCCAAAGTGCCCTGCCAGACGTCCGCCTTGTTGCCCACGGTTTCCCTCCTATTGCCATGCCATAGGAATATCGCACAATTCCTATGGGAATGCAATAGGTGCCGGTCGCACGGGCGAAGGTACTTCGCTCCGCGGAGTGGGCATTGAAACGCCTGGTTTTCTAGCTCAGAGCACGAGTCGCCAGGTTCACGGTCACCGTGTCATCCGGCGTCTTGGTCACGCCGCCATCAGCCTCCGGATGGAACTCGATGGTCAGCGTGGTTGCGGTAACCACCAAGCGCAGATAGCCGAAGTCCGTATCATCGTAGCTCTCCAGCGTAAGCGTGCTGTCGATCTTATAAGGCGTGCGGAAGGTATCCCGCATGGTCGAGAGCGGCGTGTGGCCTCCGCAGCCCGCGATGACGTATGGAATTTCGATATTGTTCACCGTGCGTGTGAAGCGCTCGTAGTTATGCACGTGGCCGGAGATGACCGCGTGCGGCCACACTCCGGCGGCCGTGCACGCACTGTCGATGTCGGCCAGCATCTGCGGGCTGCCTCCGTGCGTGGAATCACCGCTGAAGGGCGGATGATGAACTGCGATGATGACCGCGCCCGCGTACTTCTCGCTCTTGACCCGCTTGAGCGCAGCGGTAAGAAAGTCAATCTGCTTTGTATTGAGCACGCTGTTCGTCGCGCCCTGGTTCGAAATCACACCCGGGTCCTCCAGCACGTTGCTGTACAGGCCAAGGATGCGCACAAACGGCGCGTCAAAGGTGTAGTAGACACCGGGCTGAATCATGGCCGTGCGTACCAGCCCGCCGGCATCGGGACTTACCACTGGCTGCGCGGCGCAAAAGTTGGCCAGGTAGGCCGCCAGCGTAGGAGCCGGATCGCTCGCATAGACCACACCGTCGTGGTTGCCGGGGATGCCGAGAATCGGTGCCGGATAGGAGCGATAAGGCTCGTAGAACTGGTCGTAGTAATAGGACGCCTCGCCAAAGTAGTAGACGACGTCGCCCAGGTGATAGAAGAACGATGGCACATCGGCCGGCTTCGCCTCGGTGAAATCCGCCACCATCTTGTCCGCTACTAGCGACTGTGTCGTAGGACCTTCGACACTGCCGGTGTCACCGACCGCATGAAAAACAATTTGTCCGCTCTTCTGGATTGCCGCAGATTTCGCCGCGCCCCCGCTTCCGTAAATCTGCGCGAGCGTCAGAACCGGCTCGACAGCTCCGCCCACAGGCTGCGGCACTGGCTCGAGATTGGCAATCTCCTTATCACTCTGGTCGGTCACCGGCTGTTTGAAGCCGGTCGGGTCTGGAGATGGCGTGGGCTGCGCAAACACCGGCTGGGGCGTTGCCGCATCGCCACTCCCAGCCTTGCCGCTGCCGGATTTGCCGCTGCCCGGTTTGGGGTGATGCTTTTTGCTGGACTCGATGCGGGAAGGGGAAGATTTGGCCATTGACCCTCTCAGATTTCGCCGGCTGGCAAGAAGTTGGTAACGGACCAAGATAGCCCCGCAGGTACCGATGTGACATGAATTCCTGTTCATCTGCGGCAATTTCAATCATTTCCCGCCGGAACCATTCGCACTTGCTGCCCCTGAGTGCCAGGAAATTTCAGCGTGTAACACGATTGGTGACTTGTCAGCCGTAACAAATTCCGTACATTTGTCACAAAGATGTTAAAGATGGCGGTTCACGTTGCCGACGTCTTAAGCATCTAGCAAGTGCAGAGGCCCCAAAAACCAACGATTCAGAACGCACCGGGGAGGGCAGAATGATTCCCGAAGAACACGCGCTTCGTCAGCTCTTTCATCGCACGGTCTCAGAGTGCTACGCCGAACACCTTGGTGTTCACGATCGGGAAGTCACTTCTTACGTCGCCGACCTGCTTACGGAATTCTGTGTCGTTGAAAATCTCTACTGCATCCGCGATCCAGACGGCCGTCCGGTCAAAGATGTTTCCCAGATGCTGGCTGCTTCCGATCCGATCAATGGAACTGCGCCCTCATTCGACGCCGAGCGCAAGGTGCGCAAGCACATCGGCGATTACGCCTTGTTCTCCACCGGAATGTACCCCGAAGCTGTGCAGCGCTCAAAATTCGCCGGCGATACCAGCTTCCTCGAAATGGTTCGCACCGGCAAGGAGAGCTATTACATCGTCTCCCAGTTCAATCTCTTCGAGTACCAGAACGAAGCTCCCTTCTTCGGACGCCTCGCCGAAGACTTCGAAAGCTATATGTACGGCCTTACGAAAGTAAGAGGAGAACTCGATCGGATGGGCGCGCCGCTGCACGTGATGTAGGCGGTCAGACCTTAGCGCGGCGATTGCGGCATCTTCACGACCGTAAACAAATCGACGAGATTGCCGTCGGGATCCCGAAAATAGGTGGAGCGGGTACCCCACGGCTGAGTACTCGGCTCCTTGACCCACGTCTTTACAAGTTCGTGCAGCCGCGCGTATTCGCGATCGACATCGTCCACCTCGAACTCGATAACCAGGCTGTGATTTTCACCTGGTCGCGCCGAACCGGGAATGTACTTCTCCTGCGCATCGGCAGAAAACAATGCCAGTACTCCTCTGCTCGTGCGAAATTCGACGTAATCGGCGCCGTCTTTGTGTGGTTCGGTGCCCAGAACCTGCGCGTAAAAGGCAGCGAGCCTGTCAACATCGGTAGTAATCAGACAGGTATTGACCAGGACTGGCGGAGCGTTGGAAGGCGGCACACTTCTGCCGATTGAGTGGGCGTGAAGCACCAGAACCAGCGCCCCCACCGCTATGCCGGTTCCCAGAAACGCCGCGGAAGCTACGCGTCTCTTCATAACCGCACTCCCATTTTCCGATCTTTGCGGCTACAAAATGTACCGCGACAGGTCCTGATCCTTCACAATCGACGCCACCATCTGGCGCACGTACTCCGGATCGATCACCACCACTTTTTCCGTACCGCCATCCGCCGTCGGCCGCTCGCTGATCGGCAAAGGCACGGTCGCTCCGAAGTCCGTAGCCGCGGCCAGTTGCAGCACATTGCCCTCGCTCTGCGGCTGCGCCTTGGTAAGGTCAGGGGCCAGGAAGCTGATCTCATCCAGCACCCGCTCCATGATCGTGTGCAGGCGGCGCGCACCGATATTCTCCGTTGTCTCGTTGACCCGAAACGCAAACTGCGCCATCTCTTCCAGTGCCTCGCGCGTGAACTCCAGCTTCAGGCCTTCGGTCTCCAGCAGAGCCGTCGACTGTTTCGTCAGCGACGACTTTGGCTCGGTGAGAATGCGGATAAAGTCTTCCACTGTGAGCGAATGCAGCTCCACGCGAATCGGAAAGCGCCCCTGCAGCTCAGGAATAAGGTCGCTCGGCTTCGAGACGTGGAAGGCCCCGGCGGCAATGAACAAAATGAAGTCGGTCCGCACCATGCCGTAGCGTGTATTGACCGTGGTCCCTTCGACGATGGGCAGAATATCCCGCTGCACGCCCTCACGGGACACATCCGGCCCGTGGCCGCCTTCCCGGCCGGCGATCTTGTCGATCTCGTCGAGAAACACGATGCCAGAGTTCTCCACGCGATCGACCGCCAGGCGCGTCACCTGGTCCATGTCGATCAGGCGTCCCTCTTCTTCCTGCACCAGGTACTCGAAGGCCTCGGCAACCTTCATCTTGCGTTTCTTGGTGCGCTGGCCAAAAAGATTAGGCAGGACATCCTTCAGGTTGATGTCCATCTCCTCGACGCCCTGATTCGAAATAATTTCGAACGACGGCGTATTCCGTTCGCGAACATCGATCTCCACTGTCCGGTCGTCCAGCTTGCCCTCGCGAAACTGCTGGCGTAGCTTTTCCCGCGTGCGCCCATGCGAATTCTGTTGTGCATCGCCGCTAGCAGCCGGGAAGGTGAGCGTATTGCCCTCGATGACATGGGGGCCCGGATGCGACACCGAGCTGGCCGTCGATGACGACGCCGGAGCCGGCGTTGGAGGCGGTAGCAGCAGGTCCAGCAGCCGCTCCTCTGCATTCAATTCGGCCTTGTCCTCCACCTCTTCCAGCTTCTCTTCGCGCACCATGTCGATCGCAATCTCTACCAGGTCGCGGACCATAGACTCGACATCGCGGCCCACATACCCGACCTCGGTAAACTTCGACGCCTCCACCTTGAGAAACGGTGAATTGGTCAGCTTCGCCAGCCGCCGCGCAATCTCCGTCTTGCCCACGCCGGTGGGCCCGATCATGATGATGTTCTTCGGCATGATCTCGTCGGCGAGATCGGGCGGAAGCTTCTGCCGGCGCATGCGATTACGCAGCGCGATAGCAACGGCGCGCTTGGCGGCATTCTGTCCAACAACATACTTGTCGAGCTCGGCAACGATTTCGCGAGGCGTCAGATCCTCAAGCGCGAGTTCCTGGTCTTCAGCGGTTCCGGGTAAATAAATAGCCATGCTGCCTGCTCCCTTCGGGCGGGCGTTTGTTGGCTGCCGCCCTCAGGCGTGCAGCTCTTCAATCGTGATCTGGTCGTTGGTGTAAATGCAGATTTGACCCGCGATGCGTAGCGACTTCTCGGCAATATCGCGCGCCGGCAAATCCGTATTCTCCATCAGGGCGCGCGCCGACGCTAACGCATAGGACCCGCCGCTGCCGATCGCCGCAATTCCCTCGTCCGGCTCAATCACATCCCCCGAGCCGCTGATCAGGAAGGTCTGTATCGGGTCGGAAACGATCAGTAACGCTTCCAGGTTGCGCAACATCTTGTCCGTGCGCCAGTCCTTGGCCAGCTCGACCGCGGAGCGGCCCAGGTTGCCCGCGTACTGCTCCAGCTTGCCTTCAAAGCGGCTGAAGAGAGAAAATGCGTCGGCCGTGGACCCGGCAAAGCCGGCAAGAATCTTGTCCTGGTAGAGCCGGCGGATCTTGCGTGCCGAGTGTTTGATCACCGATTCGCCCAGCGTGACCTGCCCGTCAGCGGCCATTACGACGCTGCCATTACGGCGCACACAAAGCACAGTAGTAGAGCGGATGCGCGGCGAGCGGGCCTGTTCAGCTTGAGCGGAGACGAAATTGCCGCCAGACTCGGCGGCCGAGGAACTTCTGTATTTCGACATTCTTTAAACAAGTATAAACCCGACCTAACCGCAGCGCGGTCTACTTCGGATCGGTCTGCGCGGGCGTCTGCCCCTGATCCTTAGCTCCGTTGTTCTTGTCCTTATCCTTGTGCCCGAACACCTTATCCATCTCCACGCCAAAGTGCGGCTCCGAACGCGTCCCCGTCACCTCAATCGGAACTTCGGTTCCCGCTCCATGCTTCATGAACAGCGGGTCGGCCAGCTTCAGCGCCCATGACTTCCATCCCGTCACCATCTCTGACACCTTCGCCTGCATCCGCGCCACTCCATGGAAGTTGAAGGTGTCGCCATCCAGCGTGTAAACGCCGCTCATGGCAACCTCCGCGCCCGGCACCTGGTAATCGAGATCCGTAATCGTGATCTTTTGTGCCCCCAGCTCAAAATTGCCGCGCATCTCCGAAGCAATGTCGGGATTTTCTTCCTTGGCCTCCTTGGCTTCCTTCGCCTCCTTCGGCTTTCCCTGGCCGCGCAGGCTCAGTTCGTCGACCCTTCCCTGAATCTTGTCGCTCGTAAAATGCACATTCGTGATCTCGAAATTTCCTTTGAGATGAAGCCGGTCGAGCACCGTTCCCTGCCCCGGCGGCAGGTGGAACTTCGTATGCATTGTAAGGTCGCCCGTCATCACCGGAGGCTCTGTCTTCACACCCAGCTTCAGCATGTCGTCGATCCGCGCCGGGGCAACCGTAACATCGAGCGTAATGTCGTGGCCGGGCATGCCCTGCGCGCGGACCACATCCCCTGAAGCTATGATGTGCGAATGCGCCAGCATCGCATCGACCGGCAGCAGATGCGTGTCGCCATTCGTGCCGTCGACGATTGCGTGAAACTTGGTGTGCAGCGGCATCGGATGATTCGCCGTGCTCAGCCGGAAGTCCGGGGTGTCCGTCTCCCCATCCACCACAATGTTGTTCAGAGTGCCCTGATAAACGCCCGTCGAAGACAAAATCCCGCCGATCCCCTTAAACGTATCTAGATCGGCGTGGCTGAAGCTGTATTTGCCGCGCACCGGCGAGTCGCCCGGGCTATGCGCGTTATACGGGCCGAAGTAGCCCGTAGAGTCGATATTCCCCACCGGCTTCGGATTCGTCAGAATCGCATGGAACTGCATCGGCTGGCCGGCGCCCACCGACGTCATCCGCAGCTTGCTGATCTCAAAATCCAGCGGGACCTTCCCCGGCTTGCTTGTTTCGAGAATCAACGTCGCATTATCGATTAGCAATTCGTCCACAAGGATCTGAATCTTCCCACCCCCCGATCCTCCCTGGTTGAGCTTCGGCATATCGTGCCGCTGCTCCTTGGGCGGCATATTGATGCCCAGCCCCGATATCTGCACCTGTCCGATGTGCATCGGCGTTCGCAGAAGATCGCGCCAACCCGTCCGGAAGGAAAACTTATCGACCGAGAAGAGCGGCTGCTGCATATCCAGGTGCCTGGGATACAGCTTTAGGCCCCCGCCGCTCACTTCGAAGCCGTGAAACACGGACACATCGAAGGTCGCCAGCTCCACGCGGCTGTCGAAGCGCGTCGAAAGCGTCTCAACTACCCGCGCGCGCAGGATGGGCGCCGCACGCCGGAAATAAATTGCAGCAACGGTAAATAATCCTGCCGCAACCAGAAACAAAACGAAGGCAATCCACACCATGATCCGGACCCCGCGCGATCGGCGTGGCCGGACCGCTGCGTCAGATGTTTCAGCCACTACTCTTCCCCTTCCCCAGTTGTCTACTAGGTTTATCTGGAATTAGACGCGATTGTACCGTCCCGCGTTGGTTTACCATGCTCAGGTCGCGGATTTTGAAGGGCGGCCGGATGCAGAAGCAGATGCAGAAAGTGATCGTCGGCCTCGGTGAACTGCTCTGGGACCTGCTGCCTTCCGGCAAACGCCTCGGTGGCGCACCCGCAAACTTCACTGTGATGAGTTCCCGCCTGGGAAATCGCGGCGTCATTGCCAGCCGCCTCGGCAACGACCCGCTCGCAGCCGAAGCATGTGGAGTTCTGAAAGCCTTCCCCGCCGACATCTCCCTGCTACAAACCGATCCTACCCACGCCACCGGCACCGTCCGCGTCGAAATCCGCGGCAACGAACCGCACTACATTATTCACGAGCCCGCTGCATGGGATTTCATGGAGTGGACACCGGAATGGCGCTCGCTCGCGCAGTCCGCCGATGCCGTCTGCTTCGGTTCGCTCGCCCAGCGCAACCCCGCATCGCGCGCAACCATCCGCGAATTCCTGTCAGCAACCCGCCCCGATTGCGTCCGCGTCTTCGACGTAAACCTGCGCCCGCCCTTCTTCAGCGTGGATGTCGTCGACTCCTCGCTGACCTCCGCCACCATCTTCAAGTTGAACGAAGTTGAAGTGCCGGAAGTCCTGGCCATGCTTGGCTTCCCCCGGCCCAAAGACAAGGGCGAGGCCGCCCTGCTCGCCGCCGCGCGCAGCCTTCTGCAGAAATACCCCATCCAGCTCGTCGCCATCACCATGGGCGGCGAAGGCAGCCTCCTCGCCGCACGCGAAAGCTTCCATCGCCATCCCGGAATCGCCACAACCGTTGCCGACACTGTCGGCGCGGGGGATGCCTTCACTGCCGCACTCGTCCACGCTTACCTGCGCGACGCTTCGCTCCCGGAAATGAACGAGGCCGGCAATCGCTGGGGCGGATGGGTGGCCTCGCAACGCGGCGCCATGCCTCCCCTCGATGGCGCAACTCTCGCCGCCATCACCGAACAGATTCAGTCCGCGGGAAGCCGCCCCACCTTGTCATGACGTCGCGAAGAATGTATCGTCGCCAAAATAAATGACTCATTTCCCCACTCCGCAGGAACGTCGCGCGCTGGGGCGCGCCCGCCGTAAACAGCTTGCCCGCCAGGAACACTCGCAGTGGAAACCCGAGAGCCGACGCCGCGGACCCCTCGAGCTCATGCAGGAATCGATGCGCGGCCGCATCCCGCAACTCATCACCCTCAAATACGATCGCATGCTCGCGTCTCCCTTCGGATACTTTCGCGGAGCTGTGCCCGTCATGGCCGCCGATCTCTCCGCCCTGCCCAACACCGGCATCATTAACCAGATCTGCGGAGACGCGCACATCCGCAACCTCGGCGCATTCGCCGCGCCCGACGGCCGCCTCGTCTTCGACATCAACGACTTCGATGAGACCGTCCGCGGTCCCTTCGAGTGGGACCTGAAGCGGCTTGCCACCAGCCTCGCGCTCGCCGGACGCGCCCTGCTCGCGAAGAAGTCGGCCTGCGAAGTGGCAGTCCTCGCCTTCACCGAGCGCTACCGGAAATTCATCGACTCCTTCTCGCGCATGCCGGTAACCGAAATGGCGCGTTATCAGGTCCATCGCCTGCAGCGCATCAGCCCCGTATCCAGGGCGCTCCTGAAGGCCGAACGCAGCACCCCGGTCCACAATCTCGACCAGTTGACAACACCGGCGAACGCCCCCGCCGAAAAGCGAAGGTTCAAAGAGCAAGAGCCGCAGCTCACGCGCGTCAATTCTACCCAGCGTCGCGCCATCCTGGCCTCACTGGTCGAATATAACCAGACCCTCCAGCCCGAGCGTCGCCACTTCCTCGCGCAGTATTACCCCATCGACGTCGCCTTCAAAGTCGTCGGCACCGGTTCGGTCGGCCTGCGCGATTACGTCGTCTATTTCGAGGGCAACGGCCTCGGCGATCCGCTCTTCCTGCAGATCAAGGAACAGCCCGGCTCCGCCTATGCGCCCTACGTAGCTCCCGACCTGGCTTCACACGAGGGACACCGGGTCGTCAACGGACAGCGCGCCATGCAGTTCCAGTCCGACCCATTCCTCGGCTGGACAACCATCGCCAACCGTCACTATGAGGTCCGGCAGTTGAACGACCACAAGGGCAGTATCGAGATTGAGGACCTCGCCGGTGAAGGTCTCGTCGAATATGCCCAGATGTGCGGCGAGTTGCTGGCCCGCGGCCACTCCCGCTCCGGGGATCCCTGCGTGCTCGCCGGCTACATCGGCAACGGCAAGCGATTCGGCGAGGCCATCATGCGCTTCGCCGAAGCCTACGCCGACCAGACTGAAAAGGATTGGGAAGAGCTGAAGGCCGCCCGCAAATCGCCGGCGAAGAAGTCTCTGCCCGCCAAGACTAGAAAGCCCGCCAAAAAGCGGGCGAGGAAAACCACGCGCGCTGCAAAGGCGACCACTCCCGCTCCCACCCGCTGACTTCGCGATCCTCCCCACCCGCTAAAATAGACTCATGCTGCAACTCGCCGACGCGGGCAAGCGATTTGGCCCGAAACTCCTTTTCCAGAACGCCAACTGGCTGATCACTCCGAACGAGAAGACCGCTCTGGTCGGCGCCAACGGCACCGGCAAGTCCACGCTCATGAAGGTCCTGGCCGGCCTCGACGGCCTCGACTACGGCCAGGTCCAGCGCACCCGGGGTATGAGCATCGGATACCTCCCGCAGGACGGCCTTGCGCTCTCGGGCCGCACCGTCTTCGACGAGTGCCTGTCTGTTTTTGATGAGTTACTCGGCCTCGAAAAAGAGATGGAGACGGTCGCGGCCTCGCTCGCCGAGCTCGACCCGGAAAGCGACGCCTACGCCGCCGCCGCCGACCGTTTCTCCGAGATAGACTCCCGATTTCGTGCCCACGACGGTTACGCATTGGACGCGCAGGTCGGCACCGTCCTCACCGGTCTCGGCTTCTCGAAAGACGACTGGCGTCGCCGCACCGAAGAATTCTCCGGCGGCTGGCAGATGCGCATCGCCCTCGCCAAACTCCTGCTGCAAAAGCCCAGCCTGTTGCTGCTCGACGAACCGACGAACCATCTCGACCTCGAAACCCGTAACTGGCTCGAAGACTATCTGCGCACCTATCCCAACGGATACATCCTCATATCCCACGACCGCTACTTCCTCGACGTCACCGTCGACAAGATCATCGAGATTTGGAACAAGGGCCTGCACGTCTACCACGGCAACTACGAGAGGTACCTCCAGCAGAAAGCCGAGCGCCGCGCCCAGATCGAGGCTGCCTACCGCAACCAGCGCGAGCGCATCGAGCAGCTCGAGGCCTTCATCAATCGCTTCCGCTACCAGGCCACCAAGGCCAAGCAGGTCCAGAGTCGCATCAAGGAGCTCGACAAGATCGAGCGCATCGAGATCCCCAACGAAGAGCCAATCATCCACTTCACCTTCCCGCAGCCGCCGCCCTCGGGACGCACCGTGGTCGAAGTCTCCGGGCTCTCGAAGAGCTATGGACCCAAGCAGGTCCTTAACGACGTCAGCTTTACCATCGACCGTGGCGACCGCATCGCGCTGGTCGGCGTCAACGGCGCCGGAAAGTCCACCCTCATCCGCCTTCTCTCCGGACAGGACGCTCCCACCACCGGGACACTCAAGCTCGGCCACCATGTCCTCGCCGAATACTTCGCGCAGGATCAGTACAAGGTCCTCGACCCAAGCGCTCAAATGCTCTCCGACATCGGCAGCATCGCGCCAAAAGTGCCGCAGACCGAGCTGCGCAGCCTGCTCGGATGTTTCCTCTTCTCCGGCGACGACGTCTTCAAGACCCTCGGCGTCCTCTCCGGCGGCGAGCGCAACCGTTATGCCCTGGCCAAGATCCTCGTCAGTCCCGCGAACTTCCTGCTTCTTGACGAACCGACCAACCACCTCGATCTGCGGGCCAAAGATGTTTTGTTGGAAGCCATCACGTCCTTCACCGGAACCGTCATCTTCGTCTCTCACGATCGCTATTTCATCGACCGCCTCGCCACGCGCGTCTTCGAAGTCGCCGACGGCAAAGTCAACGTCTACCCTGGCAATTACGAGGATTACCTCTGGCGCAAGGAAGGCGGACCCGAAGCCCTTGCCGCCGCAACCTCCGCTGCAGAAGCTCCCGCCCCGCCCGTTCTAGCGACTCCTAACGGCCACGCCACCGAACCCGTCGCGAAAGAGGCCGCCCGCCGCGTCAATCCCATCAAGCTGAAGCAGATGCAGGAGCGCCTCAAGTTCGTCGAAGAAGAAATCCCCCGCCTCGAAGCCTCTATCGGCAACGCCGAACAATCGCTGGGCATCTACGTCAGTGCCGAAGAGACCGCTCGCGTCTCCCGCGAACTGGATGACCTGCGTGAGAAACATGCCTCGCTCACCGGCGAGTGGGAAACGCTGATGGAACAGCTTCAGGAACAGCCAGCGGTGTAGTCCGCACTTTTGGCGCGAAGCGCGTGTGCCTGGACGGCCAGTCCCCGCTGCGCAGCGGCCGCCGGAGGCTCGTGCATAATCAAGGTGATGCCATCCCTCTGGAAGCCCGATAGCTGGTCCGAGCGTCTCGCTGAACTCGAAGCGCGCACCGGAGATCTGAAGGAAGCGCCCCTTCGTCGTGACGTGCGCTCGCTCGGCATGCTGCTAGGCGAAGTCCTGCGCGAGCAAGCCGGAGACGCGCTCTTTGAAAAGGTCGAAGAACTCCGCCTCTCGGCCATCCGCCGCCGCGAGGCGTTGGCTGAAGACTCCATCAAAGAGGCCGAAGACCTGTTGCAACTCGCCGTTCTCGGCGCAAACACCATGCCGGTCGACCAGGCCTACCAGCTGAGCCGCGCTTTCGGCTTTTACTTCGAGCTCATCAATCTCGCCGAGACCAACCACCGCAAGCGCCGCCGTCTGTCCCTCCAACTGAGCGGAGAAACCGTCGCCCAGCGTGGCTCGCTTCGCGGAACCCTGCGCGCCATGCGTCGCGTCGGCATTCCCGCGGAAGAGGCCCTCCACTGGCTGCGGCAGATCTTCATCGTCCCGGTCTTCACTGCGCATCCAACGGAAATCGCCCGTCGCTCCGTCCTCACCAAGCGCCGCCGCATCGGTGAATTCCTCGAGCACCTCGACCGCATCCCCATCCCCGACGAGCAGCTTGCCGCTCTCGAAGAATCTCTCGTCGCCGAGATCACCGCCCTCTGGCAAACCGACGAAGTACGCAGCAGCCGCCCCAAAGTCGCCGACGAAATCAAGATGGGACTCGACTACTACGAAGTCTCCATCTTCGAAACTCTCCCCGGCCTCTACCAGGAAGTCTCCGCTGCCCTCAAGAGCGAATACAACCTCGACATCGACATCTCCGAGCTGCCGCTGCTGCTCGGCTTCGGCTCCTGGATCGGCGGCGACCGCGACGGCAATCCATTTGTAACTCCCGACGTTACAAGAGAAGCCATCCGCGACGCCAAATCCCGTCTGCTCGCCTACTACGACCATCGCCTGCAACTCGCCATCGATCTGCTCACCACCTCCGCCCAGCAATTACCGGTGAGCGCCGAGCTCCGCTCCCAGCTCGATTCGTATCTGAACACGTTACAAATCAGTGCGTCACAGGTCTTCGGCGGCCATTTCCAGTTCGAGCTCTACCGGCGCTTCCTGGTCTGCGTTCACGCCCGCATGCTACGCACCGCCGGCCAGCACATCGCCGACGCCGAAAGCCTCGAAGCCTTGCTCACCTCGCTCCCCTCCTATTGCTCAGCCGCCGAGTTCCAGCACGATCTCGAGATCCTGCGCCGCAGCCTGGCCGAAAACAACGGCCTGCGCCTCGCCCAGGCTCTCGTCGACCCGCTCATCCTCCTCGTTCGCACCTTCGGACTCCACCTGCACACCCTCGACGTTCGCCAGCACGCCCGTATTCACCGGAAAGCCCTCGAAGAAGCCTCCGCATGGTGCGGAGAAAACGCCGGGAACGTCCCCGGCTCCCTCAGCGCCGAGACCCGCGACGTCATCGAGACCTTTCGCGCCGTCGCCGAGGTAAAAGCCGGCTGCAGCCCCGAGACCATCCGCCAGTACGTCATCAGCGGAGCCGCCAGCGCCGAAGACGTCCTCGCTGTCGTCTGGCTCGCGCGCCTGGGAGGCGTAGAAGTCGCCGCCAGCGGCAACGACCCCGGCCTGATGCCCGTCCCGCTCTTCGAATCCATCGAGGACCTGCAGAACGCGCCCGCCGTCTGTCGCAAGCTCTGGACCGCACCCGATTACCGCAAGCTGCTCGAAGGTTGGGACAACACCCAGGAGGTCATGCTCGGCTACTCCGACTCCAACAAAGACGGAGGCATGCTCACTAGCACCTGGGAAATCTTCCGCGCCCACCGCGCCCTGCACGAAGTGGCCCGCGAATGCGGTATCAAGCTGCGCCTCTTCCACGGCCGCGGAGGCACCGTGGGACGCGGCGGCGGCCCCACTCACCGCTCCATCTATGCGCAGCCCGTCGGTGCCTTCGACGGCCAGATCCGCATCACCGAACAGGGCGAAGTCCTCAACTGGAAGTACTCCGACGTCGTCCTCGCCGAGCGAAATTTAGAACTGATGATCGCCGCATCGCTCGACGCACTCGCCCGCCCCAACGCCCGCGATCCCAAGGGCCATCAGTCCGGCGTCCTCCTGCCCGAGTGGGAAGCGGCCTTCAACGCACTCTCCGCAACCGCCTTCGACTTCTATCGCGCCAACATCATCGACGACCCCGAAGTTCTTCCCTACTTCGAGCTCGCCACCCCCGTCGCCGAACTCGAACACGCCAAGATCGGCTCCCGGCCCTCGCGGCGCGGAGGGAAGGCCAGCTTCGCCAGCCTGCGCGCCATCCCCTGGGTCTTCGGGTGGACGCAGTCCCGCCTGCTCATCCCCGCCTGGTTCGGCGTCGGCCATGCGATCGAGGAGTATGCAAAGCAGCCCGGTGGCATGGCGCTGCTCCGGCAGATGATGGCCGAGTTCCCGCTCTTCATCGACCTTGTCCGCAACGTCGAAATGGCGCTGGCCAAAGCCGACCTCGGCATCGCCTCGCTCTACGCCTCGCTCGTCCCCGATGCCGGCCTTCGCGATCGCGTTTTTTCGAAGCTCAAGGCAGAATTCGAGCGAACCCTCTCCACCGTTCTCGCCGTCACCGGCCAGCGCGAGCTGCTCGAGAAAAACCAGGTCCTCGCCCGCTCCATCCGGCTGCGCAATCCCTACGTCGACCCCATGAGCCTCATCCAGGTCGACCTGCTCCGCCGCAAGCGCGCCGGCGAAGACACCGACGCCGTCAACCGCGCCATCGCCGGCACCATTAACGGCATTTCTGCCGGTTTGCGCAACACCGGATGAGGCAAATCTTACCCGCGCCGTTCCGGAATGAGACAGCTGGAGCGCAGCACACCCGAATCGGGAACTCGCCTTACTAAGGCCATCCATGCCGCTGATTGCCCGCGCATAACCGTCGTATGCTCACGCAGAGAGGCAATCCCGATGCAGCCTTTGACCGCGACCGCCGCGAAACCGCCCGACGATATTGACGCCGTGCTTGGCCGCTTCCAGGCCTGGTCGGCCTCCACTCGCAAGGCGACAGACAAGACCTCCCAGAAGAGAACAGTTCTCCCCGACGGCGTACGCGAGCTCTCCTACGAGGAGGCCCTTGAATCCAGCCGCTCTCGCTGGCAGGCCCGCACCAAACCGTCCGTAATTTGTGACTCGACTGGAGAAATCCCAATCAGTGCGGACGGGAAATCAGTTCCGGCAGTCTCACAGGGCAAGTCCGAACCGGAGGCGTTCCCCGCGGCGGCGTTTAACGCTGAAGCCATTCAGCCCGACAGGCTCAGCCCTCACCAGCGCCGGACCGCCAGTTCACACATCGGTCCGGCCGGAGAA